>Ga0049105_1001013_pt1 | contig 11517 bp, 7 predicted proteins | sample WorMetvaBAHAMAS1_FD_61260 | JGI IMG/M metagenome (GOLD analysis project Ga0049105, IMG submission 61260) | Worm MetaG Olavius vacuus BAHAMAS.1 | ecosystem: Host-associated > Annelida > Digestive system > Unclassified | place: Germany: Marburg | collected 2013-04-09 | reverse complement strand
TTGTTTTTTTTTGACTCACGCTTATCATGTAACAGTATCTACAACAACTATACTTGAACAGTGGCGAAGCCAGGACTTGAAGGTTGGGGGCAAAGTTGGTCAGAAGGTCTGGAAACAGAAGTCCCACAGGTGGGTTCAGTGGTAGAGTTCCTTGTGATGAGTTAGGGGCAAAGCCCCCGAAAGGTCCGAGCAGTTTCTTATTATCTGACTGCAAATCTTGCCTGATGTTTGCAGTTTGCGGATTCAGACAGTGAAACAGCCGCCGCATCTGCTTTCGAACCAGCCCATATGATGCTCCTTCCTAAACTTCTCTCAGATCTCCGTGATTCCCGTGATCCAATCGGAATTGGATTGGAGACCCTTCCTGTCCCCCCGAAGCTACGTCATTGTTACTTGAATAGATAGACATTTTCGCGAATCATTGCACTGCTATTGTTGGAGCAGAAAATGCAGAATCGGGCTAGAGTGAGTAATCTATCGGCTCATACCACTAATGACCTTCGTCCGGAGCCAGAGCAAGACAGTGTAGTAAAACTGAGTAAGCCAACATTGTAAGTCTGCCGTAACAAATAACACTGAACACTTTACTTTTTGAACTTTGGCAGCGAGTGGGCTGGATTATAGTACACATACATACATGTACAACTGTGCACACTGAGAATAAAAATAATATGCCCACGACTGCATCACGATACTGCACTAGATGCTGTCGATCTGATGCTGCTGCTGCTGCTGCTGCTGCAATAAAGTTATGCTGTAGTCTCAGTAGGATTAGACTGTGATCGACGACTCTATGCGACTGGCCACGTCAGCAACAGGTCGTCGCCGTCTGGACAGCGCTCGATAGGATGATGGTGATAATGATCGATCAGACTCCGCAGCGAGTCCCACCGGTATCCCTCGTTGACGTGAATGGTATACCGCACGCCGGAGCGCCGCTCGTACTTCGAGAATATGTAGTAGTGGCGAATCTGATGTTTGTGCCTGAAAAAAAACAGTATTCATTAAACAGGGTTATGAAGAAGCACAAACCACGCGCATTGCCATCAATTCTAGACTTTAGCTCTCAAGATGAAAAATCAAGGTAGAAATAAAGTAATCATAGAATTTAGAGCATTATACTCTTATTACAGGTATATTCATGAACCGGTAACAACAGTTGATACATACGAAGTATTTTAATTTGTAAGCAGTTGTGGGTAAAGTAAAGACGCTGGATAGTTTACGTACCAGTTTTATCCATTTATCCATTTATGCCTTATATATACGCTAACAATATGTGGCGGAGGCATTAAGTTGCAGTCGTCCATCCAGCCGTCTGTCCGTTGTTAACGGACGGACAACGGACAGTCCGTCTGTTCGTCATACGTCCGTCAACGTAACGCGATGTCTCTGTACGTAGATGTATTTCAATGAAACTCGTCACAATATTTCTCATTTAAGAGCGTATTACTGAAAGAGTTTCTAAGATCAGAGGTCAAAGGTCAAGCACATGACCAGACCAATTAACCTTTAATGGCGGAGGCATACATTTCGACGATGTGGCGTCAAGGCTAATTAAATTTGGAAAATGCGAACTGAAACTCAGTCCTATAATACTAGCTTCCGTAACCTGGAATGAACACATTTTTAAATACAACTGAGTCAAATTTGCCCGTTTAACACATCTTTTGTTGAATGTTTCGAACAAAAGTTGGTAATCAGCCAAGCATGCAGGTTAAATACTAATTTAGCCGTACAAGAAACACGATCACTTAACAGTTTTTAGTATAATATGCCATTAATGTCACAATGAGATCGATAAATACAGTTTGAGACTTCCGTCTCGTGACCAGACTGATCTTGGTTGTGAGTCGGTTTTCTTGACTGAAAAATAAGTTACAAATATCTTTTGTAACGACCACATCATTGTTATCTTGAAAACATCATTAGCTGCCAATTTCTCTTAGAATTTTGCTCTAATTTCTGTTTTGGTTATTTTGTTCGCAGTTAAATCATACACTATTATCTCATGTCGCCACAAACAGACAGCATTCTCTTCTCTGTTCTTTTGTTCCTATAATCTGGTAAATTGCAGTCTTGATCTTGGTTAGGTCTTGTCGTTCTGGTCGCGATATTGTCTTGGTCTTTTACGGTTTTGTTTTGCTTCCAGCACTGACAAAATCAGTGTAAATCTTGCCATACTGCAAGCAGTCGTTTTACTTACGTAACGCTGATAGCAAGAGCGACATTCGGCTCTGAGTTGCTTGTTCTCAGAATGTAGCGTCCTTTCTCACTCACGTAAGGCAGCAGCAAATCAACGACCACCTGCAAATACAGAACTACAGTTTAACTCAAATAGTTTGTAAAATGTTGATTTTTAATTAATAAATCTCTCGTCTTATATATATACAAATAAATTGGCGGATGTAGTACATTGATAGCCTATTTTTAAGGTATATACACAATACAGAACAAAAGATTTGTACTTTCTCATGTGTTTCATATGTATAACGAAAGTTATCCGTAAGTTGCGTTGCATGGATACGTCAACTGCGTGAACTAGACAAAAAAGCAAGAGACTGAAAGAGATGGCTGGACATCATCCGTGTCGACTTCATACTCTAAGCTTGTCTTTCTTTAATGCTTTAAGGTCTGTTGTGCAGAACATGGACTGGCTGTCAGCGTCTAATAATAATAATAATAATAATAATAATAATAATAATTTTTAAACTCCCTCGGGAACATATCTACCGCGGGTCAAAAAATAATAATAATAATAATAATAATAAGAAGAAGAAGAAGAAGAAGAAGAAGAAGAAGAAGGGGAAGAAGAAAATATATAACTCGCACATAGTCAAGCACTAAGCATGAATCGGAGACGCGGGCAGTCGCCAGGTGGCCGGACAGAGTATGTTAATTGTTAATAAGCTGGGCTATGAGGCGAGACTTGAGGTGGCGGTTGAAGCTGTATAGGGAGGAACAATTTTAATGGAAGTAGGAATTGAATTCCATGTTGCATGAGAACTGTAGCTGAAGGCGCGCCAACCGAAGTCAGTAGTCTGGCGACTGTATCGTCATCCTCAAGGCATTAAAATACTGTAGTAATTATGTGACACTGTAGCTTTAGCAGAGTTGTCCCTGGGTTGCGTTGACCCATGTGTTGGGTTGGGTTGGGTCGGGTTGGGTCGAGATTTTTCAGATTTCAGTGGGTTGGGTCGACACTAGCCAAATTCTAATTTTTTGATGTGATGTTGTATGTACGTGTACTGTATGAACGGTTCCCCTGCTATGCCGTAAGCTCGTTGTTGTTTATTATGGGTTGGGTTGGGTCCAAAGTTTTGAATTTGCATTGGGTTGGGTTGGGTTGGGTTGGGTCAGTCAAAGGATGGGTCGGGTCACAGGAAATGAATCCACGGGCAACTCTGAGCTGTAGCACTCCGGGGAACAATAAAGTCCAGCAAGATGTCACACTACCTGTTCCTTGCACCGCGTGTCAATGTCGTGAAAACCAGGAAGCAGTCGCGCTTCACAAACTTCTCGACAGTCGTCGATCGCGTTCTCAAACCGCGGTCGATCGTCGCTGTCGTCCAGTTGGCTGCTGTCCATCGACGACGCAGCTGCCGTGTCCGTGCTTGCCGCGGTCGGTGAAGCCGTCTCTGCCGTCGGCGAGTAACCGAACATGAGCGTCTGGCGGTCCGACAACCACGTGATGACGTTGCGCTGGACGGGGTGAGGTCGAAGAATAGTACGGGTAGGCACTGAGTTTCTGGCCTGCAATTAACTCTGAAACATTAGCTTCTACGGAAATGACCGACTACATTTAACCTCACCACTATTACACTTCTGAGAAATAAACTGGGACGACTTTCATGAGTTTCATCCTATTAGTTATTGGAGTTGTGGTAGTAATAATAAGCAATCAAAAGCTGTCTGTCTGTGTGTCCGTCTGTGTATATGTGTGTTAACCAGAGTGGCACAAATTATAACCGCAATATGTAAAGATGAGATGCGTGAGATGAACGAGTTTCTCGATTAATACATGCCAGCTGACAGGTATAGAGTTTGCTTTGTACATCCATTCAACTTGTTGTCATTATAGTAAACGTTGTGTAGCACTCAGTCATCTCTGTGTTGTACTTTTGAGTGCAGAATCATTCGCCTGTATCTGGTGTCGCCAACCCGCCGACGAAACTAAGCTGGTTCAGGTGGTCGTCCCTCAGATAGCATGGTAAGGCAGTGTCGAGAGCGTGATACGCATTGTTGACGGTGTCGATAATTTTCTTCATCTCCTCCCACTCCCGTAGACGCAGTGCGATACCTCGTCATGTGGGTTTCACATCGGTCTCGCCGTAGGGCACGAAGAATTTGCGGATGTCGACGCAGTAGAAGCTCGCGAGGTTATCGAAACATAGTACCCACCGCCATAGTGAACGAATAACGAAGGACTCGTCACATGCTGCTTATATGAATTCGTCGCGGCCTGTGCTATAATGGCTTGTGATTGGTTGCAAAGAAAAATGTCGACGTCAGTTTTCCTTACTATGCTGGTGCGGAGGCTGAGTCAGCATGTGGGTGGGTTGAGGATAGGCTGACAAAGCAGAATTATAATAGGCCTGTTGACCTAGGGTTAGGGCTAAGCTAGGGTTAGCGTTAGGCCCTAAATAAAGAAACTACTTACTTACTTACTTACTTACTTACTAGGGTTAGTCATCTCTAATAAGGGACAAAAGGTCAAGGCCACAATACGCAGCTTAATGCCTCTATTACTACTCACTTCTAATAATTGATTAAAAATGTCGATAAATGAAGTGTATACATGTAGATTTTATAGTGCAGCTGCTAACGTCATTGTTGAAGCCGCTTGTGAACGTTTACAGCGATTGTAACACAACAGTGAGCCATACACAAGGCACAGCGAGTTTGACATACGGCACGCTGTTAATGTCATATTGTACGACCACAAACCTGGCTGACGGAAAATGTTAATGTGTTTCGCTTGGCCGACGACACACATCACAGTAATATGAATCACTTAGCCTATACGTTGTTTCCTTCTTTACAGTATAGCGTCTCAAGTATTAATTTTATAAGAGAAATCTGTTAATGACAAAGTCCGATGATTTTAAAAATATCTACAATAATTTTAAGTGATATATGCACAATCAGAAAGTTTTAAAACGACATACTGATACCATACTCAACTTTGTGTGCTTTCGGCGTTACGGCTCAATAATCAGAACCCGGAAGCTTGTTGCTTGGTGCATTATTCTTAGTCAATACATGCGACATTCTATTGGCCGTTATGTATATTGACTCATGCAGAATATGACAAGATGAGAGTAAATTCCGAGTAACTTTTTTAACATATTCGCAATGCGACTTTATCTGGGGCAAAACAAACTAAACTACAGTACATTTCACCTAACAATGGTTTTCGTTAATACGCATATCACCCAAACTGAACTTATTTTTAAAAGTATAGCACATCGAATAGCCTACATCAATATAAGATACAATACAATAGATCTTTGTGGATAGGCTCAAAGTGGTTGCAAGTGTTACAGTAGTGTAATACATGTCATTTATTTTCATATTCAGAATTCGAGGCTGCCCGCTTTAAAAGTTGTAAAACGTTGTGAATTTTTGTTAATTTTTAAATTCGTTAAAATTTATTAAAATTCCACACACTTTCTCAATAACTGTTCTAACTAGTCATCACCGTACGTCGGATATTATTTGTGTCTGAGGCTTTATGGAAACTGATTAACTTGATTTTCTTCAAGTTTCTTGATTTTTTTCTAACAGCATCAGTAATTTTGTTTTATTAATAACCGAATTTTATTTTTTAAAATTTTTAATTGTTTTTAAATTTATAAACATTCGCGAATGTTGAAATCTTCCATTTACGCTTTGTTCATCTTCACATTTACGAACAGCTAGTTCACTTTGGCCGCGCGGCATTTGCTATCAGAATGTCTGACCGTCCATCCGTCTGTCCATCATTCTGTCTGTTTTGTTACACTCGTGATCCACGCCTAAACGGTTCGAGACGCAAAATTTCGCAATCCTGAATTCAGGAATTCACTCCGAACGAGTGCGCCATATCTTAGAAACGATGGGAGATAGGAAGTAAGTTACACGCTGAAAGTCGCATACTGGCTTTTTACTGGCACCGAAATTGGTGACTTGGAATGACCTCGAACGGTCTAGTGGCCGTTATTTTGCGTTATTTCACCGTAGCTTCGGGGAACGGCAAGAATTGCGTCAAAGTGGTTGAAGTTAGACCAAACTGCGACAAAAATGTAGCCCAAAGAATCTTTGCGGCAACACATGATTTAATTGCGGTGATATTCTCAGAGATTACTGAGAAACAGTGTGTTAAAGAGAGGTACCGTCACTCGAAAGCGAAAATTCGACTTGTGCAACATGGCGCGGCCATCTTAGCAACAGCTAAATTCTTGTTATTATCTGCGCATCACTGCTCAAGTGTTCAACAGAAGTTACTGACATCTTACCGAAGCAGACGGTCGGACAGACGTCTGCGTCAGAGTACACTCCTGACCCTGCAACAAAGCGAAATTAGTATCAACTAGAAAAGATGGCAATTGACACTGCACTTCCACTGTAGGCCGCCCGTCCAGCCTGTCTTTCTCGGCTTTCACTATGAGGCCGGCTCCGCATAAACATAATGCACCAGTCTTCCAAGTTTCAACAAAATCTGGCAGTGTATGGCTGAGTTATTGATGTTCCAACAAATTTTTTTCCGTGAAGGGGCCCAAACTCCCGCATGGTTGTCAGAGAGTTGCATGGGCCGAACTGTGCCATAATTCGGAAAGGATATAAGCCAATCATCGGCGCTTAACAAGTTCGTTTTAGATTTAAGGTAATGTTGCTCCTTTTCGAAAAGAGAAGGCGACTCCAAGGCGACTAACTGAGGCTAAATTTCGCACTTTCCCTCTAACAATTCGGGAAGGAATTGGCGAAATATGTGAGTCAATATTTCATGCTTGACAAGTTGACCTAGGACCCAACTTGTGATATAATTTTCGACGACGGTTCGCTGCGCGATCTGCGAGATTAGAGGTCCGGTAAAACACAGCGCCTTAGCAGTGGTGCTTCCCATAATAAGGCGCTATACAAATAACCAGTGATTACTAGATTACTTTACTGCGGTAAAATATATGGCCTTCGGATTATCGTCGTGCGGCCTAATTATTACACTTAACAACAACTGCTACCATCATCGTCAGCGTTTTCTCGTGCGTCAGAATGTCAGAAAACAAAAATCACGAAAAACGATGCACGGGCGGGGTAACTCATACTAAATGTAACCGTTAGTTAACTGAGAACGGTAAAATTAGCATATCCAAATTGTACATAAATAACAAGTTAAAAGTGACAGAAACGAAACAAAAGTTTAACAATATATCTTGCAAAATGGAATATCATATACGATGCTGTGCTTCTTTGACTCAGTTACCTAAATCAGTTGTTTGGTACTCAAAAGATTCACTAATGTCACTCTTTAAAAGTAAACGTTGGAAACCTATAATTATATTTCTTGTTTATTTCGCAGCGCAAGCGTTCACAAATGACTTATTACTCTCGATCTGTCGTAATTTCCGGCCCGTGCAGCTGTACATTACGTAAGTGTATTAGTGACAGCGAAAACTTGGTAAGTCTGCCAGGACACTTGGCCAATGCGCTGCAATGCGACCAGCAGTGCATTACAATCTCGACAGTGCCAGCCAACTGGCATGAACCAATGATACCGCAGCTTATTACGCAGTCATCCGTTGCCGCAAGAATGGATAGCTCATGTACAGACAATGCAGTAAATAAGTAAGTAAGTAAGTAAGTAAAACGTCGATTTATATAGCGCATTGTCGTGTAAACCTCTAAGGCGCTGAGCACACTAATATTGTCTGAAAAGCAGTCTTTTCAGTGACTGCCGGAAAGTGTTCTCAATCTCATCTCTGAGCTCGTCTGGAAATGACTTCTAGACGGTTGGTCCAGCGACAGAAAACACCCGATGGCAGTGTGTTGTACGCTGACAGCGCGGTACATCCGGTGTGCTGAGCGTATAGTCGTACCCGCTGACTCGAGTTATGCAGTACAATGTCCAGCCAATGAAATATGATATACACTGTGTCTCAATAAAAAGTTTTCCTTTTAATTTTGTGATAACGTTCCTAATTGTTAACAAATTCAAATAATATTTGGCAGAAACAGAGCTGAGAAAATTTTGAACAGAGTAATATGTGGCAATTGTGACATTTATTCGTTATGCGTCGCTAGTTTACACCGTACAATGACACCCACTTTTCTCTCAATTCCATAACATAAAAATTCTTAATATCGCATTTCAGACAGTTTTTGCGATGATGATACTGTCATAGAAGTTGTTTTCTTCAGTCTGTGAATCATACGTATGATTAATTTCACATGATAAATGATAGGTTCGCTTCTTTGGTTAATTTAGTTACTTACTTATTCAGATACCGAACGCGCGTTGCTTGGTAGCAGACGGTTTGGTGTAAATGTTTTGGTGTAAACATGGGCTTCAGAGACGAAGATCAAATTTTGGTAGAAAATTTGTACATTTTAAAAGCTGTGAAGCAAAAAAGCTTATTAAGGAATTTCTGAATAAAGGTTGGAGACTGCGGGGACTGAACAAACTTTCGAAAAAGCTGCAAGAAACTGGCACGACGGCAAGACGAAGTGGCAGCATTGAAAGCATACAGAATATCTTTTGTTTTTCTATTGCGTAATATTCATACATAAACTGGATATTATAAGAAAGGAAGAAGTCGATCGTTTGTTTGCAAATTTTCTTAGCTGCAATACTACCGAATATTGTTAAAATCGGTCAACATTTGACCGAGTAATAAAAGTAAAAGGGGTGAACTTTTTTAGACATAGTGTAGTAGGCTATATCATATTTCATTGGTTGCAGCCTACTCCACGGCCCACACTAAGCACAATGTTGTTTATTTCCCCGTCCCGCTGAGGGTAGGAGGCTCAGTTTGCCCGAGCACGCAGTTTTCATCCGACGAACTGAAGCGATCTGTCCATCTCACGTGACGTCACGGCGTCTGCCACGCCTTGTATCAAAACCTGGCTTTAAAAAACTGACCGCAAATAGTTCAGCCGGCGACGACCAATCTGCCTCGACGACAGAGCCGGCTTTGAGATGGAAAACGACGCGTTGTCCGCGGTTGACTGAGCGTAACTGGAGTCTGGAAGTCAGCAGCGGCCGGATGTGTTCAATGAGTGGCTTCCGAGCGGGACACCTGATCCTCAGCACGTCGTTCTCGTGTCCGTCTTGCTTTAATACGATCGGGAATTCCACCATCTCTGCACAGTATACAAGCACGGACAGTAATAGCCGTGTTGCCGCACATTTGTCCTATCATTCGAGTTTTTTATCGCATCAAACACCACGGTGAAATTTCAACCGTGTCACCATCAACGGGGACATTAGACAAAGTTGGATATAAATAGTTCGCAATTTCAACAGATGGTCACATTGTGAAACGGTATAAGATACGCCCATGCAGAGCTAGTAGGCCTATATAAAAATAAATATGGAATATGGAGTCTATACAAACTATTGATTTGTGTCATTGCCGATGACCTTGAGTGACCTTCAGAATAATAACTATAAAAGGTGGCAACTGCGATGCATTGCAACTTGAAGGCCATTCGACCTCTCGTCAGTTGTTCTGGACTTTAATTACGAAGTCCATAATGCAGCAGCCCATCAAATTGTAACACAATTCGGGCAATATGCGTATATGAGTTATTGATAATTTAGCAACAGTTCCCCGAAACGGATATTTTGGCACTCGGTTGACATTTATCGGCCAGTTTGCCAAATTTGTACTGCTCGTGCACATAAACTGCTATTTCCTAGCTTCCGGTCAAAATTCTGACATCTCTTTTAGATTCTGCGACCCCGATTTTCTAGTAGAAAACAATAATTTAGCGATCAGACGACTTCTTAGATGTTGTTTTTATTGTACACATCGAAAATCTGCCGCATTTCTATTTTCGGTCTATATTTGACCTGGTTACCTTGAATGTGCGTCACATATTGCAGATATTATTAAGATAATTTTTTACCAAGTTTGAAGTTGATCAGTCCTATCCCGACTTGTAACTTTTTACTGCTGATACGTTACGTCATGCTGTGACCTTGACCTTTGAACCTTTAACCTTGAATGTTTGTAGTGTATCCTGTGTATCGGCTGATACGTAATCAAACTCTCTACTACATTTCAGCGAAATCGAGCAATCCACATCTGAGTTATCAATCTTATTGATGATTGAACAAAATATGTCCCCGCCAGTTTATTAATTGTGGGCAATTTTGTCCGCGCTAGTTTTCAGAGTTGGTTGGACTGATCTATGCCAAATTTGGGGAGATCATAGGCCCCGCGGCGCTGCTGGGCAGCCTCGGAGATCAGAGGTCGGTTGGCAAACAAAGTTCAGCGTCAGACTATCATCGAGCACCAAATTTAACGTGCGTAAGCAACAGCTACAAGGACGCGGTAAAAATATGAGTTTCCTGATTTAGCTAATTTCTTCTCTACATGTGCCATGTGTTGCACTTTGCACGGGTATCGGCTACAACGGTGTTGCAAAACGCTTCTCTACCACGCATTTTTTCAAGTACATGTACTTACGAGTTACCGAGTAATATAGTGAGTTCAGCAATGCTGTTTCTAGACTCGGCTGTACATGTAAACCTTAAGCCCAGTTTCCAACCTTATGCACGCAACGCAAGCAACGGAAGGTCCAAAACACGCATCGCAAGAAAATAGAACATGTTCTAATTTGTCGCAAGCAACGCAAAAAGTGGCCAATGACATGGCTGGAATTATATTATCACGTGATACGTTGCGTGTGTTGCGTGAGGCTGGGAACTGCGCTTTACGTCGACAAACGACGCTGTCCAAGTCCATATATTAAGTACTTACTGAGTCTCATGTAGTCAAGCTCATGGATGACGTCATCACGTCTCATCCCGGCGAGCACCTGTCGTAATACGCGAATAGTGCTCATCTCTTTCTTCCGCCACAGCTTCAGAATCTCCTCCCCGGCAACCACTCGTCCACTACCGCCGTCGTGAGCCATCGCCTCGATGCGACGTACGTCGGTGTTGCCGATGCCCAGCCCGCCAGCCAGCGTCTTCCAGTCGCTCAGTCCTACCGACGAGTTGCCGACGAGCAGGCCAAGCTGGAGAATATCGCAATCTCGCAGTCGATCGATGTGCTCGCTCTCGGCGATCATGTAGCACTCATCTCCCGCCGACTCCATCACGATATCTGACTTAAAAACAAAACCAGTTTTTACCGCGCTGCATGGAATGCAGACGCGGTCTAGCGATGAGAATTCTGTCTGTCTGTCTGTCCGGCCGGCACACGCGTGCATTGTGACAAAACGGAAGAACGGTCTGTCCAGATTTTTATACCATACGAAAGATAATTTAGCCTAGTTTACCGAGAAGAAGAATGGTTGGTGGGGGACTAC
>Ga0049105_1001012_pt1 | contig 11535 bp, 8 predicted proteins | sample WorMetvaBAHAMAS1_FD_61260 | JGI IMG/M metagenome (GOLD analysis project Ga0049105, IMG submission 61260) | Worm MetaG Olavius vacuus BAHAMAS.1 | ecosystem: Host-associated > Annelida > Digestive system > Unclassified | place: Germany: Marburg | collected 2013-04-09 | reverse complement strand
TAAATAGCCTTGATTATATTTTCCATCTTTTATGGCATTTTCCAAACCATTGTAAGGCACTGAATAGCCTATTATGTGCTGATGTGCCGTTAAGAAACTACTCACTCACTCACTCACAATAGTGTACAAGCAGAATTTAATTGTGAATTAAATGGCACAAGAGTCAAATAGACTGCAACAAACTTGCATGTAAGGTACTATGTGCCCAGAGTGGGAGTCCCTCTCTTTTTAGGGAGACCGGAGTCTGGTCCAAAACCCGGACTCCGGGGTATTCCGACTCCACACCTGCTATTAAGGCCAAAGCCATTAAAGTAACTTAAAAGCTGCAGTCAGTAGGTGAAGCATAAGGTAATGACTCCAGTCCTTTTATATGGTGTGTATGTGCTGTGACAAGTCAGACATAAATACCTCATACATAGCAGTGAAAGTGTTTCACTGTTTGCTGCAGAGTTCTTAATACATAGCACAGAGGCTGATATTGCCATTCGTGAGCTTAGTGTGCAGACTGATGACAACGTCTGCATTTATTGAATTTTGGGACAATGCCGAGCTGATTAGTGATTACCAGGCCAGGGCAAGAAAATTGCCTTAACATTAATGGAGCTGACGTTACATATTGCAGGATTTACAAGTCTTTTTTGTTTTTTTAATGATATGTGTAGTGTCATTTGTTTGATTGCAGACATTTCAATTGCAGCTGTTGATCTACTACAAGAGATGACTGATGTGGAGTCGGATGAGGACAATGAAGATGCAATTAATGCATTTTTTGATGCATTGGTTAGTTGCAGAAAATGGAGAATTTATTTTAGCCAAGTTTCATGCATAGATTCCAGAGGGATTGTGCATTGCAGAAATTTGATCATTTATGGTTCTCTGTCGAGAATGTACTCTATGTGATGCTCTGATGCTGACGTTAATGGCATTAGGTCCGTAACATAAACAACTACTATCTCCATAGAACTAGTTGGGTATCTGGTCTGATGTGGGATTAGTTCCAGCGAAACAGGTTTGTTTAACAGAAACTGAAAGCAGCAATATCGGTGTGAGTAGTGGTACAACGATCAACGAAGTTGCTTCGATCAACGAAGTTAATCAACGTTGGGCCCGGTTAATACTGAGGTGAGTGACCATATCCGGGTTCAATTCCCAGTGAGGGACATTTATCTCGGTATGTGACCAGCCACCCAGGTCAACTCAGCCTCGCCGTCCCTTCGTGGGTAGGCGCAATGAGTACCAGCCAAAGGGCGGTGATGCCTTGTGGCTCGGGAGTAAAGGCAGGTATGGTTCGTGTGTGGGTGGCAGGTAAAACTGTGTGATCCCCTTGTTACACGCAGGCCATATCTGAGCGCTTTAGAGATAAGGAGCTTATATATAAAGCGCTATATAAATCCGCCTTCTTTACTTTACTTTTTACATATGGTAATGGTTTGTTTGTTCAATGCGGGAATTTTTCCGCATTAGCCTGTAACAATGTAAGAGTATTTGGCATTCTTTAAATCTTATTTATTTTCTGAAAGTTTACTCTGATTTCTGTGAAATTGGAACTAGACTCGTCAATGTAATTCTGTAATGTTGTTTTTTCTCTGTTCTTTTTAATTTTAGTTCATCTTGGAATTCAGGTGAATTATTTGATTATGTTTACATTAGTCGGTGAACTGAATTGATATTGATATTTATGATATGTATTGACATCTAGCTGGAAGCACAGCTGATTGCTCTGCTGATTCAGAACATGGAACGTCTGGATGAGTCGATCAAGGAAGAAGCTGATGGTATACACAATTCACTGGGTGAGCTGGTTGTGTTGTTACATTGTGGCTTGTGAAGTGTTTGCCAGTGGATTCTGTACTAGCATTTGTGTGTATGTCATACACTCAGCCAGCGCGTGTTATGCATTTACAGTCATAGGCATAGCCAGGATTTTTGCTGTGGGAATGCATTCGTAGGCATAGTTAGGGCTGGAAGTGGCAGAAAAGAAGTTCCGGTATGGACCTTTGTCACTTCCTGTCCTTCTCTATTCCCTAAATATTGGGGTGACCTTTTTCTAGTCATTGTCGTGTTAGATGTGTTACACTAAGCCTACAAACTGCTTTTAACAGCAGGATGTCAAGCCCGCAAACGATCCAACATTGCTTGGTATTCTCGCCCTGGTGTGCACAGGTGCACCCCCTGACCACCTGGCCAATATACAACATACACGTAACTAATGAGCTAACAAATCTGTTGGCACACAAATGCAACATCTTCTGAAACTGTTCACAGTGTCTAAGCTATATGCTATACCAGCATAGGTAGGCAGATGTAATCGGACTGATACTTGTGCACAGCAATTGTCGAAAACTTGACTGAGGTGCGGCCAGAAGCATGCGTCGATGCTGGACAGCAAGGAGGCGTTCAATGGCTACTGAAACGTATTCGGGTTAGCAGCATTTTGTGCTTATTGCCATATTAAGTATGTCTTTTGGCAGAATTTAATTAATAATTATATACCAGAAAAGTTTACAGGCTTATTTTAAAGTAGCTCTTAATACTTCGATAGATTCATTTTGTTACATGAAAATAGCACCCATATAGTTAAGTGATAATTACGGTAAATAAGTGGAGATATGAGTGCTGGTTACTTGTGCCATATGGCCCTGTGGTCGTGGTGATGAAATGTTAATGTGGATATTTAACAGACTTGTGACTTGTCGTAGCAGAATAACTATGTTATGCATAAAAGGCCCAAGGAAAGCATTAGTAAGTAAGTAAGCAAGTAAGCATTTTTCTAAGGCGCCGCATATCAGAAGTCACAGAGCGCCGTGTTACGTTCGCCAAAAAGGGTCTTCACAGTAGTGGATGCATCTATACATAGTGACAGGCATTTCATGAATTCTGCCTTAGGCAAACATCTCGGTAGTGAAACCATAACAGGTGTTGCACGAAGCAGTGATATTCATAGAGCGAGCTCCAAATATAACTGTTTCTGTACACATACACCTTTACCTTTACCTTGTACAGTAATTGTAACAAAAGCAGGTTTTGTTGTGTTTCAGGCAAAAATGCCATTTGATGACAACAAATTATACTGTAGTGAAGTGCTGTCGATTTTGCTGCAGAATCACGAAGGTAAGTCAAGAGAGATATTTTACGTTTTTAGTGTTTCAGTGGTCTTACTTGGATAAATAAATCTGTTCATTTACTGCTTGTATTTTCTTCATTTGTACTTTGATGTATAACTGTGTTTTAGTGTACTGAAACTAATGTATTACTGTATCAATACAAACATACCAGCCACTAGCAGTGTGCTGATGGTTGCAAGGTGCTGTGACTTGTAGAAAACCGCCAGTTACTTGGCGAGCTGGAAGGTATTGATCTGCTGCTGCAGCAACTTTCAGTAAGTGAAGTGATCACTTCCTTCATTCAGAGTTTAATCTGGCACTGTCAGCATTATTACTGGCAGTGGAAGCATTTGCCATGATAGTCATGTAGTCATATTTTTTGGCGAAGTATCGGACAGCAGTGCTGTTCACAGTTAACTGAAAAGTTAGCTTCGATAACTGCAAATTTTCTCAGGATTTAACACACCAAAAATCATTAAAATCGATTAATTTTTGACAGAGTTATTTGAAAAATAAAAAGGTGGGCGTTTTTTGGGACACAGTGTATAGGTATTCCCAGCTGATGTCAGCCCTGTCCATTGTGCATCTAAACCTTTAAACATATAGCATTTTTGCACAGTTTGGCCCTGGTGGAAGTATGCACTCTTCAAGTGCTTTTGTTTTTATTAGGCCGCCCGACATAGTATGTTGAAGGCCTTAAGTTTTACTGACGAACATTCTTTCTTTCTTTTTATTATCAATACAATGGGCTCAGCAGCAGCGGATGCAAAAATTTGCAAAATTATCAATAATTCAGCTGGGGAATGCTTGATTTCGCTCAAATTTTGTACAGACTTTGATCACTTGATACTTGATGTACCACGAACTTTCAAGGTCAGTGGGTCAAAACTCAAGGTCACAGTGTGACATAATGTATCAGCATCAAAAAATGTCACAGCTAAAATGTCGAAGGTCAAACTTGGTGAAAATTATCCAAGAGCTGAGCGCAACATGTAACACATGTTCAGGGTCATTAGGTCAAATATTGAAATCGCAATAACTCTGCCACGGGTTGCTCAATTGTGTTCAAATTTGGTACAGAGTTTCGTCACGTCATATGCCATGCATTGCAAATGTTCAAGATCAAGGGTCAAAAGTCAAGGTTACAGGGTCAGCGGTCAAAGTCACAGCGTAAAGTAATGTATCAGCAGTTAAAAACGCTATAATACGGCAATGGATAGGTTCAGCGACTTCAAACTTGGCATGGTGTTGTAATTAAAGCGGGAAAGAACTGGCATGGCTAGGGCAGCCTTAAGTTGATATGCATTTGCAATTGTCACATTTTCTAGTTGTCATAATTTCGGAGCTGTTGTTCTGCAACACTGTTATAAGGAGCTGTGACAACTAAACATCTTGCTTCACAAGAATCGTACATGTTAGAGAAGCAGGGTGAGAGTTAAGGGATGGCTACACTATAACACAAGCGTATTCACTCAGTTGACCCATTACTTTTGTGCAATGTTCACGTTGCAGATGTATAAACGTCATGACCCAAGTTCAGTTGAGGAAATAGAGTTCATGGAAAACTTGTTCAATAGTCTGTGTTCTGCATTGATGCTACCCGCCAACAGAGAACGGTTTCTCAGAGGTGAAGGCATTCAGCTAATGAATCTCATGTTGAGGTTTGTATATCTATCTTACCATTATTATTACGAGCTGTTCCTGCGCTGCTCGACTTGTGTAGATTTAGTCGAGAACTGTAAAAAATCAACTTCTATACACTTTTTCGTCTCGCAAGAAAGTCAAGTCAAAACAGAGAAACAGAATGGCTATATGTACTCATCATGTTCAATTGCGCTCATTGCAAACTATCGGCCTACGCATAAAATTGAGCAGACAATGACCGGCGCGATCTCCGTCATTCGCCAGACAGCGTCAGCTGGAGACTGTTCTGATTAAACCGCAGATAGTTTAGCCACTGCTGTTCCATTTTCGCACAGGAGTCGACAACTTACTACTGGAACAGCCTGTTGCCGTACAGCACGACGTTCAGGCGTGGCCGTCGCACTGCATCAGTCGCCAGCAGTAGTATTCCATAGCGTTCGCCTTGCCGTCCTTCGGGATGTCCAAGTGAAAGCCGTTGGTGCCGTACGGCATGAGCAGCACATAGTGTATCGGGTCCCAGCTAGGTCTACTGTGCATTTCCAGTACGACCTACAGACCGGCGCCATGAGAGTCAACGGCGTGAGGCTGGTCGACGATGGACCGCTCGGCTCGTGACTCGTCCGGTATCGGGATGGCTACCCCTCGTTTGTGGACGGCAAGTTGTCAACCGCGATGTTCACTGCTCCGCTGACGGTCCGCGAGCAGCTCCAGACTGCATGACAGACTGCGGCAGCAGACCTGACTGCAGCTGTCCATCTATTTTGACAAATCAGTCAGCAGATAAGCGAGAATGCATGGTTAGGTGACTACGCGCGCTTTGCTCTTCGCCCTTATCTCGGCTCATATTATTGGCAGCTGTTTAAGTCACTGCCGAGGTGCAGTATAGTGTCGCGTATTGAACGTGTCAAGAGACACCGCCCTGTTAACTGTCAGCCCGCACGTTGACGGGACGCCTTGGCCAATGGCGAATTTTCCATCCGTATCAGATGTGACTGAAACAGCGACGATGGTGCAAGATAATGAAGAGTAAACAAACGTCGCAGTATGACATCGTCGTTCAGTCGCCGCCTTCTGATATGTGTCTGCCGGTTGACAGAAGGCGGCTTCGACCAATCGCTTGCCGGTCAAGCATCGACGCTATGAACTTTTATATATAGATATCTGTGACTAGTCGTGTTGTTTTTGCTGATACACATGTGAGTCATTGATATTGCCATCATAATTATGCAGTTTATTGATTACCTAACAGAATACAGCATCATATAAACATCTACTAGGAAATCAACTGTTAGTAAGCATCAAGGTAGAGCATATGCTAAATAATGTTAATGACATCTGGCAAAAATTGCTCCTAGTGCTACAATAACACTCCGATTTTACCCATAGCTCTCAAGTGGGGACTGCACAACATGAATAGGCGTCGTTGTAATTAGAGAATTGATTATAAATATGCATGTTTTTTTTGTATGTTGTTTATGGGCAGTTACCTGTGTCATTATGTGTGCTAACATTTTTATGCTGATTTGCGACAGGGAGAAGAAAATGTCGCGTACAAGTGCGCTGAAAGTTCTTGATCATGCGATGATAGGTCCGGAGGGCACTGATAACTGTCAGAAGTTTGTCGACATACTCGGACTTGGTCGAATATTTCCACTGTTCATCAAGACTCCAAAAGCTCACAAGAAAGCAGGACCCAATAAACGTGAACTAGAAGGTGCGTTCTGTGCGGCATTGTATGCTCGTTATTTGAGAAAGTCGTGCATTTTTAGCTCAGTTAGCTAGCTGAGCTAATAGTGGAGCATAGTAGAAGCTGTGTGTCTGTGTGTTAACCAGGGTGGCACAATTCATGACCACTACATGTAGACTTGTAATCCCATATGCACAGACCGACTGATGATCACAAACTGACCTAGTTTACTGGAGAGCAGAAAAATAAGAAAGTATATATAATCAGTCAAGTGAGTGGCATATGTAGTCTTAAACTCCCGTCACACTAGTGCCAGAATACTGTCGGAATGAAAATTCGTAGTACTTTCTTTGATAATCGAATTGCATTAAAAAAATTCTGACTGCGTTCCATGTGCATTCCAAATATTCAGGCACATTCTTGTGACTAGCAGGAATGTTCTGCTCATGTTCAAAACTTTTGAGGTGCATTCGAAGTGGAGAAATATCGAACGGCATTGGAAGTGTATACTAACTGCACTGTGACTGCTTTCTAAATATTCTTACAGCAGTCCAACAGCATTCCACACATTCTGATCTCATTCGAAGAAGAATCAAAATGGCAATCCACTTAAAATCCTGTGCGAATGTCTCGAATGAGCCAGAATGCATCTTGATTGTTGCCAGAATCTAATTCCATATTAAAAGAATTCAGCTGGAATGCACTTCATATGCCATCATAAACTGTCGATAGCCGCTCGTACGTGGCTTGAATGCAGTCAGAACGTCCCGAATTGTAGTCTTGGTATCATGCTTCTCTATCCTTGGCCCCATCACTCTCTGCACCAACTCATTAAACACAACAGGCTCCATCCTGAGGTACTTGAAGAAAGACTGCGTGTCTTCTACTGTGAGCTCCTCCATCAGTCTGTCGTAATGTCTATACAGTCTCCTCCTCTCCTCTGCCAGCCATGAATGGGTCTGATATCTTCTGGGTCTTTTCCTCCTCTTTCTTTTCCTGTCCTCCTCCACAGCTCTTTCAAGCAGATCTTGCTGGAGGACAGCAATCTGGAGCAAAACAACATTGTACAGCAGGTCCATACTCTACAGCGGTTGACTAATGAAAATGCTAAATTCGTCAGCATTTATACCCATTGGGAAATATTCCGGCAATATTCTTGATACACCTGGGACATTCGTGTTACATGCTAAGTACAGTTGACATGCATTTTGTTTGAATTCTTGCACGCTTGAACTGTATTCGGCAGCCATTCTGGGAGCATTCTCCCTGCATTCGTACAGCATTCGAGGCACATTCCAACTAGACTTCAGGAGTTATGTGGGCAGCAATTGAACTGCACTCTTACGGCATTCAAAGTGCATTCCGCACATTATGACAGCATTCTGAATATTCCTACTGTGTTCCAACTACATTTGAGCTGCATTTTAGAGCTAATACACTCAGAATGTGTGAGAATCATTCGATGCTGGTGCGCAATGAATTCATAGTATTCTAATGGCATTCTTAAAAAATGACATTCCTGTCCAAATGTGGCTCATATTTTGAAAATTGTTAATTCCAGCTGGTTCTGTTTCATTTTTGCTAAGTGTTACGGGGGCTTTAGGTGGGAAAGATTTGTGGATGAGCTAAGTTTTGAGGCTGAAATGAACAGTGTTACTGTATAACGTATAGTGAAAGATCATTGTATGTTGTATTGTGCAGAGCACATAGTTTCAATTGTTGCTTCCCTCGTGAAGAACTGCGAAGGCATTCAGAGGCAGCGGCTGATCAACAAGTTCATCGAGAATGACCACGAGAAGATAGACAGGCTGATGGAACTGCATTTTAAATATCTCGACCGTGTCAACAAGGCTGATGACAAGATCGAGCAGAAAAAGCGAGTAAGTTTCTGTTTGTGTGCTGTTCATTGTGACGGTCTGTCCTGTGACGTTAGTGTGGTTTGTCGTGTAACAAAAACATGGCTTATGTCAGTCTAGTCAGTTGCAGTTTATTGTTTCCTTGGTTTTGCACTTTTATTGTTTATTCACAATACCTGTTGGTCAGTTCACAGCATATTATCTACACTAAATCTCTGTGCAATGATACACCATTACGAAACTCGCTCATGCAGTCACTCTTCTTAAACTCCACATCATTTTATCAGTGCTACAGTGAGTTTGTTTGATTGGCAGAAATGATCCGTATCATTCGTCTTTATGACAATACGCTTTTAACTGTTCATTCATGATGCAGCTCAGTCTGCGTGACATTACACCAGTTTACGTGATAGCTTATGACTGATGTCTGCACATGACAGAGTTATGTCACATTGCATAGGAATTGCGGCGTAGTGGAACAGAGATAACTGACGAGCTGGAAGACGAGCACTACATGAGTCGGCTTGATGCTGGCCTCTTCACACTACAGCTTGTCGACTATATAATGCTGGATGCATGTCACACTGGGCCTTCTTCGGTCTGTTGCAGTCTTCATTACTGTTTTCTACCACTTTTCTGTTGTTTTATGACAGGTTTTATTAACTGCTATGCAGTCTGTGTTATGTACAGTATTGCTGTTATGCTTGATAATGAGGTCAACAGTCATATTCTGTTATTTATTAATACAAATAATTTGTAAACCAAAGCCAAACGGTAAGATACATGCACAGTGGGAGGAAATTTTCATGTACAAGTGGTTATGTACATAAATTTTTGTGCAAGTGAAAATGAATATTAAGAATTAAAATATTCCTAAATATTAAAGAATATTAAAATATTCTTAAACAAATGTGCCTGATAAATCCTAGCTATGTCATTCACATTAGTACAAACTTATGCCCCTGCAAAGTTGGTTGTTTGTCTGTTGTTTGTGCAATGGTGGAAGGAAAGGTGCTTATTGTCATGTGCTGAGTGTATTGTGTGTGTGCTGTTCAAAGCAACTTACGCCTGTGCCTATGTTGGTTACTTGTCTTTTGTTGTTTATGCATTGTATACTGGTTTGAAGCACTATTGTGGTGGACAGAAAGGTGTACTGTCGTGTGCTGTGTGTATTCTGTGTGCTGTGCAGATCCGTCAGCGGGTGTCACAGATACTGAGTATTCGCGGCGGCTCAGTCAAAGCGATAAAAAGTATAATGAGAGGTAAGACCATTTCTTCTTTGCAGAGCTTCTGCACACCTGCCACGGTGTTACCGGTATACCTTGTCATATTTCCAGTAGATTTGTGGCACAAGTCACAGCGTACACCAGTGTGTACTGTATGCATGATACGTAGCCATAGCCAGGAGTTTCACTCTATTTTTATCTCAGAAGCTGATTACCTTTTTAGTCATCGTCCTCAATATACAGCCTACCCTCTTAAATTAACCACCTACACCCCCCCCCCCGCCTTCCGCCCAATAAAATTGTCTTTAAAAATTTGACTTCTCGCTCTCCCTAGGGGGTACACTCAAACACCTTACCCTTCTAAATTAAGCCAGAAAATTTTTCAGTTCTCGCCCTGGCGGGGTGCATCTGAACCCACTGCACTTCGTGGTTATGCTTATTGCATGATACTAATGGGCACATAATCTCCATATGACATTGGCATTGCAAACAGTAATGTCAGTGACAAAACTTGTATCTGCAGAATAGCTCGGAAAGTGCAGAGCATTTGAAGGTGATAAAATAGAAGTCGTAATCACACTGCAGTGAGATTATGACTAACAGTATTCTACAATGTCTTATTACATTTACCGGAAAATTTGAGTGATATTGTACATTTGCTGTAATGAACCATAGTGTTTAAAAAACTGACATTTTTCAGTCTCGTATTATGTGTACATCTTGGTTGAAGATTGATGTGTAGGCTAATGATTTTCTGCACTGTGTGTTTCAGAATATGCCGGCAGCATTGGTGATGCTAAAAATCATGAGTCGCAAACACGGGAACAGGAACGAATTCTCGAACTTGTTGATAGATTCTGATGTTTTGTTTCAGTGAACATAATTGTCAACATCATCATCAGTGGACTGTGGCATATTTTCTTATGATTGTGTAATATTATTGGAAGAGAGCACAGCATTTCTAGCGATAGATAGGAAACTGATACAGTTATTGAATGTCAGCAGAACAGGCAGCGTGCTTCTCTGAAATATGCCTCTATTGTGTTATCTGTTACTCTGCCAGGCGTATGTCCGATGTGTTGAGCCTAATCTATAAAAAGGCTCCAAACTAGTATTTGTGTTTAAAAGCGGGCAGTAAGTGGGTACGGATTGCAAGCGTGTAGGCACGGTACGTTTATGTTCAGAATTGGTTGTCATATTTCGCAAGTGACAATGAACAGTTCTCCATACAACACTAAAATAATACTAGCTTTTGCATGACTTGCTTTTGTTATACTCTGTTTTGCAGATATCGTTTTCATGTAGCTAAAATGACCTATAAAGGTTACTTGAGGTCATCAGCAATAACAGTGTTTTATACTGTAGATCATATATGAGTTAGGGAAGGCAAATTTTTCTTACTTCACCTGTGTTAATCAACCCCATTTTTGGTGACTTTGTACAAATTCTGCAATAGTATTTGGTGTGAGAACTAGCATAGTAGGGTTTACTAAGTAATGAGAAGTTCAGTTATGCATTTAGCTGTTTTGACACAGTGCATGCAGAGCATGAGTGATGGATGGAATTGCTGTGTGTTATACCATGTTTTCAATAGTGGATTGCAGTTGTGATAGAGACAGCAAAGGCAATGAGCGTAAGTATGAAGAACTTAGAAGAAGGTGAAAAACGTGGCTCTTGGACATTTTAGTATACTATTTACATTGGAGCACACTGCACAGTTGCTGTATGGTGCGACCAGTATTGAGAACTTGTGCAGTGTGCCACAATGCTCCAGCAGTTACACTGGCTTCCGACAATCGAAATGAGTGCATTAGTAAGTGACAACTCAACTCAGCCTTGCATCCCTCCGGGGTCGCTAAATCGAGTACCAGCTTCGGCTGGGGTAAAGACGGGAAAGTCACCTCTGCTACGGACAGTTTAGGCGATATCTGAAAAATCATTTATTTGGGATTTGAGAAATCACAGCGCAGTGTGACGCATGATTTTCTGCGCTATATAAATATTCTTACTTACTTACT
>Ga0049105_1001011_pt1 | contig 11536 bp, 11 predicted proteins | sample WorMetvaBAHAMAS1_FD_61260 | JGI IMG/M metagenome (GOLD analysis project Ga0049105, IMG submission 61260) | Worm MetaG Olavius vacuus BAHAMAS.1 | ecosystem: Host-associated > Annelida > Digestive system > Unclassified | place: Germany: Marburg | collected 2013-04-09 | reverse complement strand
CTCAGGCCTAGGCGACATGAACTTACACTGGCGATTAAAGGCGACGCAAGAAACTTTTTTGAAAGACAGCTATTCAAAGACATATATTGATCACTACAATTTCGTATTTTGTACTTCATTCTCTATTCACTGTATTGTGTTCTTTTTCGTTTTCATTGTCCTGCTGCGTTCTGACAGCAGATTTTACACATTAAATTGAATTGAATTGAATTGAATCGAATGTACATTATAGTTCACAGAGACTTTCTAAATTTTCATTTTCACAACATTTGGACCGTTTAAAACATTGCAGCAGCTTTATAGAAGCTGAAGCTACAAAGAAAGAAGGGAATGGGAATGACCTTCAAAAGTCACTGGAGGTCGTCAGAATGGCCACAATCGATAGTGCATATACAGTGCTGTTTAGATTAAATTAAATACATGCCGGGTCAGTGCCTTGGCTGCAGGGGCTGGGGGAGCTTATAGCGCTGCCCGTGTAGACCTATAAGCTACAACTGTTGCCTCGGCCATTCAAACCTCGTTTCAGTTTTGCGCTCCACCAGGTGTAGGCCTAAACAAGAACACTCGGAAGCGCATACATCCGGATCTGGATATACCGTTACGGACTCTGAATCCGGATTACTTGCAAAATTTTACGTGGATTTCCTTCTCTAAGAATACCTCTATTATGAAATTTTCATAAAGATCCTGTCAGTTTTCCAGAGATATGAGCCATATTGTGGAAAATATCCTATCCCGCAATGTTAAAGAATTCTTCAAAAAAAATTTTATACCTGGATCCGGATAACTTCCAAAATTTGATCAAAGCTTAATTGTCAACAGATACATCTGTGGTAAAATTTTTACGAAGATCCTTTCACTAAGTTTTCACGCAAAAGTTTCTAAGAGACAGAGAGACAGACAAACGCCGGGCATAACATAACCTCTTTGGCGGAGGTAACCAGGTATCTTGCTATACGTCTATGCATAGGCGCAACAACCGTAGGGATCAGGGGAGACTGGACCCCCAACTTTTAGGTTGGGGACCACAATGTATTGGTCCCCCAACTACTTGGCGTAGTTTTCAAAATCAAGAAATTTCACAGCAAGTATTGTTGTTTGCTCGGATATACACGTCCTAGGGAGCCCACTAATAAGAATAGTAAACACCAGAATGAAGGATTTAGCATCTGAGTTTTCAAAAATTTTCCTGGGGTGATATCCCCGGACCCTCACAGCGGTGAGGTGAGCTCCTCCAGCGAAGCCCCTGAAGCCAAGGCACCGACCGGGCCGCACCCAAGACCCAGCCTGGCCTTTGGCCGGGCGCGGGGCGCAAGCGCCCCGGTGATGAAATGGGGCCCAAATCTTGGTCCCCCTAAACTTTTCAGCCGTGGTTACGCACCTGCGTGTATGACGGCGCAGATCGACATCGGTGGACGAGTGGGCGGACTTCACCGAGCGCAACTTGACATCGTCGGAGAAGCAGCGTCGCAACTCGGTGCGCGTGCGGATGGTCGCTGACGGAGTGCTCCAGACCACGTGCAACGACATCAACCGTCAGCGCAGCAGCGCCGACCTCGCCATCGAGATGCGAGTCAACGAGATGCGAGACGCCAAAGAAAAATTCGAGGCCCATCTCAACAAGGTCGAACACTGCTCGCATCAGCCGTAACTAGCGGGTATCGGGGGTGTTTTGTGTGTTAAAACAGTAAAACACCCCTCCCGCAAATATAATGTATAAAAGTAATCCCGTAGAATTTAATAAGCGACTAAGTTGGACTAACGAGAACATACAGTATATTCAGAAATAACCAGCCAATCGCATTGCGGCTCGGCCACAAACGCATTTTTTTGTGTATTTAGAGCCCAGAGAACCTGTCTGGTGGCTGTAAAATGTCGTTCTCTCCCCGCGGAGTCAAGCTAACAGCGCTCCCCCAAATCTTTTAGCTGGATTTCAGGTGCAACTTTGCGGCGGGGAAAAGAGAGGGAACGGGGAACGAAGGAAGGGAAATGAAAGGAAAAGGATGGGAGATGAAAACACCCCCTCGAAATAAATTTCTGGTTACGGGCTTGCTCGATTATCCCGTTATGCGCGGTTTCTTTATTCGGCCCGGCTGGCCAGTGTAGCACTAAAACGCTCTGTGAAGTTTTGAATAGCCCTGGAGTTACCAAACCAGCTGAAGCAGTAGTTGTTTTACAACCATCGCGCACCAAAACAAGACCTCAGCTGTTGCTGATATGGTTGCGCAGGGTTGCACAAATAGTAGGGCCTACAGTGAAAATATGAGATGGATCAATATTCATCAAATATTAGCAGAGAACCGCGCGTCTGCAGTCACGAAATATGTAATGCTAATAACTGGAATCTTTCATTTGTCTCAAACAGTATGGGTCTTGCTTCAGTTCGTTTAACGTATATTGGCTCTGAAAGCTATAGGCATAAGGCTTTGGGTGAAATGACGCAAAATAACGGCCACTATGCGGTTCGGGGTCATTATTTCTGGTACCGATTGAAAAAAGCCAGTATGCAACTTCTTACACGTGAATAATATTTAAGTCGTATTTTGCAGTATTTCCAATTAATATACCGTGAAGTATTAGTCAAATTTTCACTGTCGATAGGAGGTTCCTCTCTTTAACGCACTCATACGGGTGAACCCCTAAAGTCAGCATTGTGAAATTTGGCCTCGAGAAACTAGAGACATCGTTCTGTGGTGTGGTGCAACAACTGTTCCGCTGGGAAGCGCTGCTGGGTTATAGACAGAGGCCTAATATTGTGCTCGTGGCTCAGCTTTTATTATTATTATTATTATTGGTTGTTGACGCATGTTGAGCCATTCACCACTACTAAGTGAAGAATCTCAAGTGCGATTTATGGAATCATTCTCTGCTGCAAGCAAAGCCACATTAAGTAAAACAGCGTGTTATATGCGGTACAGTAGTATTCAGAAACACTGCTAGCATGAAGTTTGAAATAGTTCTTCACCTACACTGTTTGTAGGTGAAGAAACAGATAACAGAGATGGAGGATAACATAACACACCTTGGCGAGGCCATCGAGCAGAGAATCATTGCACTGAAGCTGGTCGAGACCCGCCTTGAGAACCGTACCTGCCGACCACGCATTGAACTCTGCCGTGACCAGCCGCAGGCCAGCCTCGTCGAGTCTGACATAGCCATCAAGGACGCCATCGAAAACCTGCAGATGAGGCTCAACCAGTCCAAGGAAAGCCTGAAAGCTCTCGACCGCAAGAAGCTGGAGCTGGAACACGAGCTGGCCATCAAGACGCTGAGCCTCTTCATTGATGAAACTGAAGTGATGGCGATACGCCGCAGCATGCATCTCAGCTGCTATTGAGTTCTGACTAACAGACTCCGACTCCACTCTTTTAATCGCTCTCACAATGTTGAGGAAAAACATTGGACTCGATACTGTAAACCTTCCACCTGCCAGTCTGTGCTCTGTTGCACCGACTCTGCTGTTACAGCGGCTTGCTGACATTGCCATTGGTTTTGGCTTGCTGTTCAGTAGTACGTTCTGTCATAATAATCACTTATTGCTGTAACTTGTTAGTCTGCCCGCCGATAGTTGGGAGGTCATCTGTTTTGCATGCGTCATTTATTAGGCCGCCACACATGTGTATGTCAGTAGGCCTTAAGGTTCAATGTTGTGCTTTTTTACCAGACTCCTAATCTTCTAGACTGCACAGCGGCCGCTCATCAAATGTATAACAGACATTCGACCCTAGGGTAAGCTCGATCCTTCCACTCAGCATTTTTTCCCACCCTCCCCTAATTTTAAGTGCGAAATTTGGCCACGATTTTCGACCACACTCGTTAAACTGCCCTCCGAGTAAGATATATCTGAAATCTAAAGTTAACTTGTTACAGTTCAATGACTGCTCTATGTTCTGGCCATATCTGATGTATATCCACAGGTTTGGCTGTAGCCTGTAGGGACAACTCGAGCACCAGCTCACCATTCTCCCTCCCCTAATTTTTGGGGGTTCAAAAAGCGTGAAATTTGGCCTTGCTCTTCAACACCACTAGTCTTTGAGAGGTCCTCCTTTCGAAACGAAGCAATATATCAGTACCAAAGTATCGCATCTGATAAGGCGATGACGGTGCTCCATTCTCCAGAAATATTGCGCAGTTTGGTCCATCCCCTCTGAGGAGCAGAATCTGGGAGTCCACTTCACTTGAAAAGTTCGTTAAATCGTCAATAACTCAGCCGCTAATCGTTCGATTTCGCTCAAAGTTCATAGAGAGTTTGAACTCGTGACACTCGATGTACTACAGAAGTTCGAAGTCAAGGGGGTCAGAGGTCAAGGTCACAGGGTGACGTAACGCTAGCAAAAAGTTGCTAAATTTTCAATAACTCGGCCGCAGATTGTGGAAAAAAGCTGGCCTTCAGTACTGCAATATTGTACTCTGTCAAATACTACGTCCTACAATTTCAACCAAATGACTCTGCACGTTTTATATCTTCCTGATAACATACAGTACAGCACCACTGGTGCAAAACTTAACTTAAAAATATGCAATATTACTAAGCACCTATGCACAAAATGACAACAGTACAATACATGACTAAGCATTAGCTGACTATTGTAAACAGCAACCCTGCCAGATAAATATGACTAACAGCACATGATAATGTCCTCATGGGGCAAATACAGGGTTCCCACTATATTTTGGTAGTGAAATTCAAGGACTTTCAAGGACCCTAAAGTGGCATTTTCAATTACCAATTCTCGACGGAAGTTTACAGCATGGACAGTATTATAGCAACATTTAGTATCTATTTCTGTGATTACAGTACAGTTTTTTTGTTTCCATTTATGGTCTACTGACATAGCCCAATGCAGTCCTACACAAATGTTGTTTAACGACGTTGCAGATATCGAATAGTTTGACTTGGTGAATTCAAGGAATTTCAAGGATCTATAGAATGAAATTCAAGGATTTTCAAGCACCTGTCCTGTTTTCAAATTTAGGAGAAAAAAATTCAAGTACTTTCAAGGACTTTCAAGGATGTGTGGGAACCCTGCAAATATGTGTCATTGATGTTGCCATTTAGCTACTATCTTGACAGGACATCTCATGTAAATGCATAAAAGTTCAATAATTATTTTTAAAAAGTACACTGTAGCAAACATAATTGAATATATACTAAAAATGCTATGGTCAAACAAGCAAACAAGATTAATTTAATAAATTAAACTAGCACAATATATACCCGTGCACTGCAATAAAGACAAAAACAAAAATATAAATTCACGGAATTGGTTAAAGGTTCGCCAACAAAACGTACAATAAACACTACATAAATGTATTCAGTTAAAACTACTTTATGACTAGACATAAAACTGTATAATGCTAATTAAGATATCTGTACATAGTGACTTGGCCAATAAAAAGTGAAAAGCCACATTATCCAAAGTACATTTACTACTCGACAAGTATGGACATCATTCTGTCTTGCTTTCCTCTTCTTTCGACGGTGATGGTGGAGGAACGTGATAAATGACGGTGCCATCAGTTAAAAGTCCGACAGCGGCATTAAGCAGTGTAGGTAACGTCATTGCAGTAAGCAGTGTAACGTGCTGGGCAGTGCTAACGCCGAGATAAACAAACGCAGCAACTCCAGTGCCAAGCTGCATCAGTGACATCTGACAGTGACAACGACACAATCACACAGATGTAAACAACTAAGCATAATCACATACAATGGCTGTGTTCTTTTTGAATGGCCAGACCCGGTCGGACCCGTTCTGGCCGGTTGTTTCGCCTCCGGCCAGCGAAAAAGAACAGCCAGATCAGGTCCGACCGGGTCTGGCCAGTCAAAAAGAACTCGACCAATAGTGTCATCCACCGTCAACAACACTGCCGCAAGGTTTAACGTCAGCTGACAAGCCACTGACATCCTGACATTCAGTCCACCATGACGATTTACACTGCCTTTATAAAGTTCGCCATACGTAAGTGTAAAACAGTAATTAACACAAAAAAGTAGGGCTGTGGATATTAACAATTAACCTTGGTTTGTTCAGTTAATTTTATGACTAAATTTTTACTTAAAACTGGATGTTCAAGAATGGCCCATATATTTACTTACTTGAAGGCATTACAGCACAGCTTATTGCCGATGTTTGGAACTTTGTAATCATCCAGATCAAAGTTTCTAAATTAAAAGTTTTGACTGATGTTTAACTTGAAATTATACACCTTTAACTTTGAACTGTGATTTAAATAAACATGATGAATGACTGCATGTTTTTATACACAGGAATGAGATGTTGCATTCATAATGACATTTTATCATATTATCTATTATCTAATAGACAAATTAAGTGGAATTAATCAGAACTAAATATGTTAGATAATTTTTCAGTATTAGCTCTAGTTTTTACATTTACAGCACGTATGTAGTGCATCAATCTGACCCTTTCATGAAAAACAGTGGACATAACGATGGTAAACACAGTGTAATGGAACTGGCTTAAACTAATGTCGAGAAGAAATGACGTCAGCACTGCCAAGCAAGCAATACGTGCACAGGAGGAATATCATAAATGAGATCTGGAAAAAGATATGTGCATGGCAGGTACGAATGGAGGAAGACGGAGGTAACAACACAAGACAAAACTGGATGGAGACAAAACGTTAAGTCAAGTAAGTATGATGTCAAACACAATGTAATGGCCAAGTACCACAATGCGAGTGAAGAAGAGAGCTTTTTTATCCTGGAGATGCAGAAAGCCGGGTGCTTGCAGTGATGTCACAGCCTCACCAATGTTCAGCGCCCCAATACAACGACCGATGTGCATTGCAATGCGATTTGCCGACTTGTTGTCAGGCCACTGCAATGACAATACATGGACACAGTTTAACAGTGTATTAATCAATCATAAATAAACTGCACCTGTTAACACTAGACTTAAGAAACTGCATAACAGAATACATATATCCCTCTTAAATCTGTGATTTAAAGCATCTGTTGAAAACGTACAAATCGTCAACCAATAAATCCGTGACAGGTTATGGCAATTAAAGAAAAGACACAATAAGAAAGCAAAACCTCCTCATCTACAATACACTTTTGTCTTGATATGCACAAGCACTTTATTGAGGGTAATGGTGTGGGGCACATCAGTCAATCAAGCAATCAAGGCCCAACACCCTTTTGGGTACTAGTCCCAGCTGCGAGTGAAAAACATACCACAAAACTGCCTTGTAGAGCCTGATGAACTACAATTCGAACCTGTCAGACAACCTGAGATTAAATAATCATGTCACTGTAGATGGCACTATATGTCAAAGTGGCACAACTGCATCAACTGATTGCAGACTTTTTGAAGAAAACATTGAGAAATGAAAAATTACTACAGTTTTAGTGTTAATCCCTACAGACCATACTAGTACCGGTACTGAAGAATTGTTTACATTAACTGAACAAGTTTGACAATGCAGATTACTGCCTGTTATAAGTGTGATTCAGTCATAAACATTTCTTTAAGGACATGGCTTGGAAGCCACTGTCAGCACATAATAACAAACTTGGTCAAAGAAAATCTCGATATTTGTGTGTTAAGTCCAAAACAGCTAAAAAAGACAACATTGCTGTGTAAAGACAATGCATTCAGCAGAGAAGTGTGTAAAAACTACCAGCAGGGCAGAGATCTGTCCTGGGAAAGCCAGCCATCCGACGCCAATCATCAGCTCTAGCCAAGCATCAATACGCAGATTGTTGTTGACGCGGACGTTGTGGCGCGGATAAGTGTTAAAGTCACTGCTGCGCACGAGATGCAGCACGTTGCCCAGCAGCCACAGCATTGTCGGCAGCACAAAAGCCGGAATGAACTGTCAAAGCACAACAACACAACACTAACAGTTACTGACAGTACTGGCACCAACAATGACTTAATGACACTAGAACATGTTTCATCCTTGGCCCTCTATGCTCAAACGCCTTGAATCCGAACTAGTATGCATCAAATATGATGTTAATTTTTACTGACAACCTGCATCATCCATCTTTGGCTTTCAAGCATCATGACACTGACAAATGAATGAGTTTTACACACTAAAACCAGGATTCAACTAGGAGAATTCTGGTGTTTGGCTTCTTCCATTAGTAATGTACACGTTACTTAAATCTGCAAAATCGGATAAACAATTAAGCATGCCAATAAAGGGGCTACAATGACCAGTATGATATAAGATTAATTATTCCTCAGATTGCAGCAATAGCAGCAGAGGCAGTGGCCTAAATGATACTGCCGAACATTGTTGGACATGCATATTTGAAGTTCAATATGAAAATGCAAACACATTACAGCTTCCAAACCAAGTTGTCTTTTACCAAACTATTTAGCAAAGCTGTTTCTAAGCAACTTCTCTATCTTAAGATATGCGTAGAGTGCGATAAACGATTAGTCACACAACAATGTCGACCAATAACCGTGTGCCTCAATGTCCATGCCCTGTAAAGGGCAAGTATAAAAAAATTACCCCCCCCTGCCAAAGTGGACCCAGATGCGGCTGATCTTCAAGCTTTACTGGGAACTTCCTTGTACAAAGACACATCTCTAGTAAAATTTTCACGAAGATCCAATCCGTAGTTTTCACGTGAAGTTGCTAACAGACAGACAGACATTGCCAGGTAAATGTAGAAAGCACCTGGTCAGAGAATTGAATCCCATCGGTCTTCTTGGCTGTAGTTGCATACACAGAGAGCTGTGCCATTAGTAACACGCTGCTCATCTGCAATATATGTTCATTTATTCATTCGTTCATGTAATCAGTCCACAATGAACCATATACATACAGGAAGTGTAACAAAACAATTTTAAAATGCAAAAAGCCCATTTTTGACAATGTTAAAGTGCCACTGTTTCTAAATAACAACAAAAGTTAAAGAATGAAGATTAAACAGGACACTGTCAAACAACCTTGTCTGTCTAAGAAATTAATTTTCAACGCATGTGCAATAATTATCGTGACACCAATTAGTGGCCAGATCTGGGATTTGAACCCAGGACCAGCATTCACGCACAGCTGTGGGTGTTACTGCTAAGGCACCAGGAAAAGCAGAACTTGTAGAAAGTACATAAAACACTAATAAAGGAAGTGAATGACTGGGACAATGAAGTATCTTGTGAGACAAAGTAAAAGGCCAAAAGACTGTATCACTGTATTAATAAGTGCAATTTAAAACAGATAAAAATACAAAGCCCAGATTTGTCTCAAGTAGTTGTACGAGTTAATGGAAATATTGCAAGACACTGGTATTCAGTGGTAATAGAGGTTACATATAAGGACATAGGCCTGTCCAAATGGCTTAGTTATATCCACTTAGTATTTTTATAACATTTACATTCAACAAAGATGATACACATCAAACTGGCATAAATGCCTAACAGTTGTTTTACACATATGGTTTATCATAGTTACTTCTGTCGAGGTATACAGTTAAGACAATAAATTCTGCTATAATAACAAAAAATACTTACAAATAAACGTGATAACATCACAGTTAAGGGGACGGTGGCATCCAGTGAGCTTTTCGTCTTATACCACGTCAAACAACTACTCAGCAACGTCATTCCATAAAAACGTCCCATAAACACTTCTGTTGCCCCAACATTTCCTTTTATCTACAATAAAATAAAGTTAATATTACAGACACGACTGTTATGCCTCTTGTTTCTGAAGAAAAAGATACGACGGTCATGGAATTGAAACCCGGGTTTTGAAAAACCCGGGCCACCCCGAGAAAACCCGGCCATTTTGCCAAACTGGAATACCGGGTTTAAGAGCAGCTGAAACCCGGGTTTCGGGTTATGTTTTTTTTGGCTGCATTATGTACATTTCAACAGCAGATCATGCAACAGTTTAATGTGTTTTTCACTAGTAATCGTTCACAAACTGTCCAAAAGTCTTTTCCTGTGTTTCTATGGCAAACTGACCACTGAGCAGAACCCTGCATTCTGTTTATGGTCATGAGAGTGACGGGACCCCACAGCAGTGACTGACTGCAGTGCACGAATACGATATCAATGATCTGTTACACCGGCCGTCCGGCGTCCACTGAGGCTGAATGGGCCGTTCTCGCCTGGCGGACAGCTCACTGTGTACACCGTTTTCTGTGTTCCATTTAAGTTAACGTGAGTCCAAACGATAACGCATGTACTCTCCTTTCACTCCACTGAATTCAACTTTGCATGTACGGTGTAACTGACTCTGTTAAAGGGTTGAATAAAAACAGTTCAAACTGTGTTTACTACTAACACGAATGACGCTTAAGCTGATGTTCTTCAGTACTGTCTTCATTGTCCTGAACAACTGCTCATTTGCTTTTGCGGTTTTCATGATGGCATACGTATAGTCTTTATGGACCTATCGCAGTCCTAAGTAGGAACAAGTAAGTTCATTCAGTACACGTAACAGACAAACATGTTCAACAGACTTTGCAAATATAAAGTGAAGTAACATCATTAACAGAAACAAAACATATGACAGTTTATAAAATGTCTTGCAAGTTCAATTACTTTCTGTTTTTCATACTAAAGACGGAATGTAAAATATGAGTTTAGTTAGGGCCTACTGAGTCTGTATCTACTGAACTGCTGAATGACGAGCAATGACTGGTGAGTGGTGACAAATCATACGTTCTTCAGCATAATGCGAGGCTGCGTCATTTATGGGTCTATAGATGCATTTTCACGCAGTTCTCTCACTTGTGCATGCCATATACATCATCCGCTTGTCTTCTACTCTTTAAAGTTGCAAAATCCGAACCCAAAACCCGTGTTTTAGGGCGTCCAAACCCGAAACCCGGGTTTGGAAATAGTCATCCAGGTTTGGAATCCCTAGTCTATAGCCAATAGCCATAACATGGTTATGGACATAACCGTCACATCTCTCCCTCTGCCTGTCAGTAATGATATGTACATTAGGGTTCACATCGTAGCCCAACGAGCTAATCGATATATTGTGGCATTTCATATCGCGATGCTGCAATATTGTATGATGTTTACTTACCAGGAGGCGGTGGTCAAATAATAATAATAATAATATAATATCCACGACAATGTTTATGGTGCTGTCATCATGACATAGTCATTGCGAGAGTTCACCCGGTTCATTTGATGAATGCAGACCAGTGGCGGATCCAGGATTTGGAGAGGGGGGTTCGTCCCTTCCCCTTCCCTTCCCTCTTCTCCCCTCTCCTCCCCTCCCCTCCCCTTCCCTTCCCTCCCATTCCCCTCTCCTCCCCCTTCCCTCCCCTTCCCCTTCCTATCCCTTCCCCGTCCCTACCCTTTCCCTCCCTCCCCTTAGAAGTAGGACCCCTTGTTTGCAGCTAGGAAGTCTGGGGGAACGCTATAGCTCCCCCAGCGGGTCCGGGCGGAGCCCGGCCGCCAAACGCTTTCTGGTGCATTTGCAGCCTATCTGGACGCATTTTGGCAAGCATTTTCAAGCAACTTGTCCTTAGTAAAATTACAGTTACTTGCCCCTCCCCAAGATTTTTCCTTTCAGAAATGTGATGCTTCGG
>Ga0049105_1001010_pt1 | contig 11537 bp, 5 predicted proteins | sample WorMetvaBAHAMAS1_FD_61260 | JGI IMG/M metagenome (GOLD analysis project Ga0049105, IMG submission 61260) | Worm MetaG Olavius vacuus BAHAMAS.1 | ecosystem: Host-associated > Annelida > Digestive system > Unclassified | place: Germany: Marburg | collected 2013-04-09 | reverse complement strand
TCGGAAACGGTGCAAGATAGGAGGTAAGTTACTATTAATCACTAATAGGAAGTCGCATATGAGCTTTCGATTGGTACCAAACTCGATGACCTTGAATGACCTTGAACGACGTAATGGCCGTTATATTGCGTTATTTCACTGAATTTGGTAAACACATGCGTTCCAACACATAACCGCGTCGATCTGTGGCGGACTTTATGCACGAGTCTATAGTATTTTGTAGTACGTGTACGATGTCGTCGTAAAGAAAGTTCACGTTCGCAATCTCATCTCCTGATGAGTTTCTTGTAACATTCTTGTTATCAATAACTTAGTTAACGAGACCAAGGCCAATTAGACCTTTTTCGAAAGGCCAATACCAAGTACAGAAACGTATAACGAGAAAATAAAGGTGCTTGGACTGTTACCTGGAAAACGCACTGAGAAAACCCTCATGAGGTAGTCTCGTATATTCGTAAGTTAAGTTGTCATTTCTAGCATTTTCTGCCAAACGACATATAACGTCGCTAGACATCACTGCTTCTATCATCAGCTTCGCGAGGACGACGAGGCAAAACAGCCAATCATGCACGACTTTATTCCCAATATGCTTACAGCACTTCGCGTTAATTAAGACTTTTAAGCGCCTTAAACCTCAATTTCTACAAACCACGCGAAAATTTTACAAGTACCTCACCATGACGTAATAATTACGTAACCAATTTAACATCCGCTGTTCCGCTCAACCACAAATAAGTAAGTAAAGTAAGTAAGTAAGTAGTTTCTTTATTTAGGTTTGACAAACGCAAACCAAGACAGTTCGTTAATCTCCTGCAGTTTCCGCGTGCAACGGATTATACGGTGCTAAACGTCTTAAACGCACATGTTCAGTGTTCACGGTAACAAACATTAAGCCTATTCCATAGCAGTAGGCCTAATTATACAAATCACCACTTACGGCCGCATACTGTGAATGTGGGTACAGTCATGGCTCAGTCAAGGCTGTACATGTCACAAAATGACACTGAGTCACTGGGTGTATCTGCAACTAGTGTCCCATGCAGTTGAACTGTGAAAATGAAAACGGCGCTGTACATTCTACATTACCGGTACCGTATTACGAAACATTCGGCCCATCTGTCATTGTTAAGTTCAGGTGACGGACAAGACGCTGACGTATGTTCATGTATGCTGTGGTGTGTTGTGAAGCGGGCCTGGTGTGACGTCATCGTTTGGAGGCAATGCTAGGGTCTTATCATAAGGTACAACCAAAGCCCAAAAAAACAATTCCTGAGTTTAACACTGCAGGTGATTTGGTCCGCCTTACTAAAGAAAGCAATCAACAGTGCCGTGAAAGACTCCCGCAAGCGACTGCAGGCGCGTGTCAGCCAACGATGGACATTTTGAACAAAAAACAAGTTAATTCACATAACAGATACTGACACTTATTGTCATATAATGCGATTTGTTTTTACAAAAAGGTTTGAAAATTTCGCAATGAACTTAATTGAATTGTTACAAGATGCTCAGCTATCGCAGAAAGACCGCGCTGCAGTGTGCGTTATAGTTTTGGCCGAAAGTGGTAGCTGGAACTGGGAAACAATATTTTACGGATATTATAGGCCTATCTTCAACCACTGTGACATAATCGGCTTGAAAATCTGTCAAATTCGGTGAAAAAAATGCAAAATAAGGGCTATTACGGCGTTCAAGGTCATTCAAGGAAATCAAGGCCATCGAGGTCGGTACCAATCGAAAGCTCCATAGGACTTCCTATTAGTGATTAATAGTAACTGACATCCTATCTCGTACCGTTTCGGAGTTATCGCAGCTTATTGTTCAAATTTTGGACACTTTGCGTGTTTGCGCTTGGGGGGGGGGAGCTCAGGGACAACGTACGATGTTCATCTTGGCTCATTGGAAAGCGTGTACGTGGACTTCCTATTACTGTTAATTTAACTTTTTTCGCTACGTGTTACGGCTGAGGCGCTACGGGCGAAAATAGATCGCAAATCGACGATTTGCAAACTCACCAAATTTTCGCCTAGAAGGGAACGTTTCCACCAATCATTTTTGCACGGATAGTTAGGCCAGTGAATGCCTACCAACTTTGTCGCTAACAGTTTTCATACAAAGAAACTTTGCAGCAGACTTTCTTCAAGCGAAGTGCGATTTTACACCGAAAACGGCCGTTTTGTGTTTTTGGCTTAGGGGCAATGTACGATGATCATCTTAGGCTCATTGGAAAGCGCGTAGTGGACTTCCTATTATGTTAATTGAACTTTTTTCGCTAGTTGTTACGGCTAAAACGCTACGCGCGAGTATCGTTTCGAAATCCGCGATTTCGCTCCAACGGGGGCCGGTTGACCCAAAATTTCAGGTAGAAGGGGTCTCCCCACCAATAAACTACTCTTCTTCTCAGAAAACCAGGCTACATGATCTGTCGCAAGGTATAAAAATCTGGACAGATTTTCCTTCCGTTTTGTCACAATCCACGCGTTTGACAGACGGACAGATGGACGGACGGACAGGCAGACAGACGGACAGACAGACACCTTTCTCATCGCTAGTCCGCGCTGGCATTCCATGCAGCGCGAAAAACAGTCACTTTCATAATGTCGTTGTGTGACAGGCTGTTTAAACTTGACTAATCCAGGCGAGTCACTCCTTGATGTCGTCTGACAATGTATATTGTCGTCCACGGTCCGTGTTGATTTCCGTAGATGAAGCCTTCCATAATCATGACTGTCAAACGTGCATTGAAGACGGAACTGTTTCGCAGATCGTACGACAACGCACACTACCGGCAACAGCAACATTAACACTAGCTAGCCTGCCTAATATGTGACATTTACTGGGGCCCTGAAGTTTTGTTTCAAGAGTTGTGTCGCCATGAAATTCGTGGATGATGATGATGATAGGCCTACAACTGACCGGCAAGTGCTGCATTTCACGTGCCCGTAGCGTATCAGTTCAAGTGTGCGGCGCTTACAAATTGTGCCAGTGGCTGGGTTGAGTCGGGTTTGATGTTTATGCTCTTCAACAAGCCTGCGTTCTTGTAATCAGTTGCCAGTCGTGATGTGACTGAATATTAACTTATAATGAATTCAGCAGCAAAATTTATTGAACGACAGTAAGAGTTCAGACAATTCTGCATTCATTAATCATTACATAATACGCCATAAGCTTACATGAATGTTACGACAGCTAGCCAAACAATCGGCTTGTATCGCTCTTCATTATCGCGTACGTGGAACGTAATAGAACGTACAGCTTATATTTAGGCTAGGCCTATACGACAGCAAACTCGCAATATTACTGATATACGATTCTGTTTATCTGATGACCATAAAGCGATATAAAGAAATACGCATATGCATAACTGAAATCTTGGGCGTAGAATATTTTACACTCCACAAGGTCAAAACTGAGACGAGCGCGGAGAGCTAGGCTAGCGAGCAGCGGATCTGGGAAGCGATGTAAGCCTCGCAGCGAACTCCAGAACGGAGACTGTCTTTTCCTGAGATCTTGGAATGAAGTTTCCTGTGGGGACGGAAGGGTATTTTCCCTGCCGCCGTAGCGGCTATACGGCCCCTACGCCTATCACTAAAGTAATGGACCTATATAACGTCATTGACAGACAGACAGTACAGAACGACGAACTGTCGCACACGGCACAAATTAACAGACCGGTTATGAGTGTATGCTTTAGACGTGCTCAGAAAGACAAAACGGTGCAGACGGCTACAGCGACTGCGAGCAATGCATTGACATTACAATGATAAGCATGTCGCATGCGTCAGTGTGGCCAACGAACATCACTGCGTTATTTTACGTTACAAGTCCAGAAGCCATCAGAGCCATTACGGTCGCCAACTTTATGCTAGAGCGAATGCAATAATTATTATATTTAAAAAATGATTTTAATTATGTATTTATCTACTCAAATTAAAAAAAGAACAAATTGAAAGCTCATTTCTTCTGGTGGACCATTTCTTTTTCTTTTCCATTCATCTCGAGCACGGGCGCCCTTGAATTGGACTCCATGTTACAGCGCCTAAGAAATTAACGTTTTATTATTATTATTATTTTACTCTTGGGTGTATAGTTCCCAAGGGTTAAAAGCAAAAAAGTTATTATTATTCCAAACACTTTCTCCGTCATCTGTCAACAGCCATTCTCACAGCTATATAGCCACAACTGAAGCGTTCTCTGTCCATTTCCTTAACGTGCCTACAAAATAAACGAGAAGGAAATACATCGAAATTTGCGCCATTTTTTGTGCTCATGGACAGTGCACTCGCAATTCGTATGCCCACACAACACACACATAACCATCGCATGTTGATGTGATGGTTGGTTTGTGTGTTTGTATGTGCACTGTGTCTCAAAAAACGTGCTGTCGAATTTTTGCAATAACTTCATCAAATGTTAACCGATTTTGAAAATTTTTCTTTCACTGTTGGAAACAGCAATAAATTATCTACAAAATAAATATAATATTTCTTGCCATCTCTTAAAAACCTCGTTGCACTACCGTGTGAAACATAAAATTTAAAAAAGTGCATTTGCTCTGTCAATTCTTAATGACAAAGCTATGCCAAACTTTTATCATAAGTTTGTGAATTATTAACTGATTGAAAAACACATTCTACGAATTTGGAACATTGCTTCACTGCTTCAATGACTGCTCACTTGATTACCAAGCTCAAAATGTCCTCTTTTGGTCCGTATAGGCAGGCGCGAAGGCGCGCTCTCTATCTATTGCGCTATCAACTGCACTCTGTTGAAGGCCGTGCCAAATGTTCAACAGTTCATCAACGAGCGTAGCCTAAAAAACTTCAAATCTGGCAACTGGCATGGTTAGGTAATTCAAGTGTCATTCAGATCACACAACAAAACAATTGTGGGAAGTAGAATGGACGGGAAAAAAGATGAATAGAAAGATGATTGGTGGATTTTTGACAGGAAAAATGCCACTATGTTCAATGTTGTACGCATTAGTACCGTTGTATACAATGCAACTACGAAGCTTCATGCCGCACTTCATCTGATGTCTCTCAGCGGCGAAGCCAGGGATGGAAACCCAGGGGTGGAAACCCAGGGGTGGAAACCCAGGGGTGGAAACCCAGGGATGGGAGTGGGGGTTGGGTAGGGGACGAACCCTCATGTGTCTTGGAGGCTATTCGTGAGATTTGCACAAAATTGGGATAAGCTTACCCAGTATTGCATCTGATGTACCTGTATTACAGCTGGTCTACTGTGTAGTCCTATACTACAGGATGCTACAGGAAGTAAAAGGGCAATCTTCAGCCTGTCAAAAATCAAAATGCGCAAATTTAAACGTCAAGTTTCAAAAATTTTCCGGTAGCAATTCTTCCAGGCATCATACTTTTGAGGATCTAGGCGACCTCCCAGACCCCAACCTAATTAACCCCCCCCCCCTGCTCTATAAACCCCTGGCTTAATCATTGTATGAATTCCATACAGTAGTAGCGAACCGCCAGTCCACAGTGCAATGCATGCAAAACCTTGGCCGCTTCAACAACAACCGATTTGTCGATACAGAGCAACTCGGCGCGGGCGGTCTGGTGGGCACCTGTCCACTCCACGCACAGTTCACAAGCATCGCGTGCAGGTGGTGGCGCGATGGTCTCTCAACATGGTTGATCGCTCGCTCACCACACCTCACACTTCTTGCCTGGGTTCATCGTTGTGCCGGGAGCGCAGGAGAACTGCTCGGCGAATTCATGCGAGTTGGAAAGCGGTCCGCGGACCCGAAACATCGGTAGGCTGTGCGAGTCGCCCATGATCGACATCCGGCTGTCCTCCAGTCGACTGTTCGTACACCACACCTACAAGATAAGATGAGACCGTCAATCACGTCATATCGCACCGCAACGCTTTGCACGTGCGTATACGGCCTAAGCGTTTTAAAGTGTATTAGCCGGACAGCGGAGGTTGAAGATAACGCCAATGAACCTGACTAATCCCTGATTTAATCTGAACAATTCGGTCTCGTTTCGTCGGCAACTTAGTAATGCAAAATTGCAGCTATTTTTCTAACCTAGGAGACCTGACAGCTTATCTGGTCGAGAAAATCGCTTGAATGTTTTTTTGTCTTCACACATGTGGCCACATTTGCAATACTGGCAACTCTCTGGGAATTTTACTTTTGCACAATCCACATTTATGTCGTCGTGGGAATAGACGATCCACTTATCCGCTTATTCAGCTTCCCTCCAGTGATAGTGAAGCTGTCGTTATTTTCGTGTTGCATAATGCTGTCACTATTAAGACTTAAGCCCATTACTAAACCAAATGTATATAGCCAAAATGTCTGTTACGATCCGTACACATTTAAACTAGTTACACGAACAGTTCTGCTTTGTGCACACGAAAAGTATAGGTTAGTCTAGAAGGTGCGGATGTAAAACATCCACTGACGATAATTGTAATTTATAACAAAAGGACAGTAGGACTTAATATTTCGTTTTAAAATTTCCGAGATCATTAATAAAGGTTGTATGCATAATCAGTAAAAATTGCGAAATTAAATCACTCAGTAGGAAACCGTATATTGTAGCAACGACGTGAAGACATGACCTGAGCGAAAGCGACGAAGAACAGTTGTTCGTTGGTGAGGTTGACGGCCGGTAGAGTTGGTTCTCTGCCGTGCTTCGACGTCCAGTCTCTGTACGCGTAGAACGCCGCCTTCAGTCCACCGCTGTCCGCAATGTTCTCGCCTAGCGTCTGACGGCCTCGCAGCTACAGTAGTCGTGTTTCAACAAACACGTCATATGCGTTGTCTGCTAAAATGCGGTGCCTGCTGCAGAAGTTTCATATTGTCTTGTGTTACAGTGCTTCATGCGATGAAAACAAACACACACAAGGCTGAGATATGTGACAGTATTATGGTTTACTGCGCAGATTAGGGAATTACCTCTTCGAGCGCCTGCACTGCAGCACATTATTACCAGTCGGGCAAACCGCCGGTATTAAAATTACTTAGCAGGCGATTTTGAGGTTTGTCGTCCCGCAAGGGCGACACGATTCACGGTGCCAAATTTTACGTTGGGAGGATATTTGGGGGTTTCCAGCTCCCCCCCCCTACATAAAAATGCCAAAATTGTCAACTTTTTCGCACCGTAAGGGCGAACCCCTTGCCCGATGTTAGTGAAATCCGTAGGGTTTATGCGGGAAATCGGTCTACAGAAGTTGTTAACATTTGGTGCGATTCGGCATGATATAGGCCTAGATCGATCATCGGCGCTGCTAAATTTCTTTTAGATTTAAGATAGGTTGATACGTCTTAAGACGACAGCGACTCAAAGGCGAGTGGGGTCGAAAATTGAGGCTACATATCGTACCTTTTAACCTCTGTGAAAATTAGACGAGGGGTGGGGAAAATGTCTGAGTTAATTTTTCACATTTCGCCTCAAATCGAACCTTTGATATTTTTGGCGAGGGCTGCTCTGTGGTCTGAGAGTAGTCTGGGAGATCAGAGGTCCGTTAAAAATAAAGAACAACGGCAAAATATAAGAGTTTCCAACATGCGTCGGGCGGTCTAATAAATGACAGTCGTCCCTGCTTCCAATGATGTTTTTACGTAAATATTCAGCACATTCTTCTAACACGAGATATGCAAAGCAAGCAGGGTAGCCTACGTTTTCGCCGTACGCGGTGTAGGCTGAATATTGGTCGTCGAAGCACTGAGCTCGCTGTTTGAAGCGTTTAATCGACTCTTTGCCCCACCACGGTTGCAGTACACCAGACTTGTCGTACTCACGACCTGTTATAGTAATGACAAGATGCTTAGCTAGGTGCGTTATAGTTTTGGCCAAAGTGGAAGACTGGAACTGGGAGACAATATTTTACGGACATTATATCCTATCTTCAACCAGTGTGATATAATCGGCCTGAAAATTTATCGAATTCGGTGAAAAAATGCAAAATAAGGTCTATTACGGCGCTCAAGATCATTCAAGGTCATCGAGGCCGGTACCAATCGAAAGCCCGTATGCGACTTCCTATTAGTGATTAATAGTAACTGACATCGTATCTCGTACCGTTTCGGAGTTATCGCAGCTTATTGTTCAAATTTTGGACACTTTGCGTTTTTGACCCCCCCCCCTTTGGAGGGATTAGGGACAACGTACGATGTTCATCTTGGGCTCATTGCAAAGCGCGTAGGCGCGTATAGTGGACTTCCTATTAGTGCTAATTGATCTTTTTCGCTAGGTGTTACGGCCTAGTCGCTACGAGCGAAAAGAGATCGAAAATCAGCGATTTCGCTCCAACGCGGTCAGTTTGATCCTAAATTTCAGGTAGAAGGGATCGCCCCCACCAATCATTTTAGCACGGAGAGTTAGGCCAATGAATGCCATACAATTCTGCTGCTGACAGTTTTCACACAAAGAAACTTTGTAGCAGACTTTCTTCAAGCGAAGTGCGATTTTAGACGAAAATCGGCCGTTTTGCGTTTTCAAGCCCCCTTTGGGGAACTTAGGGGAAACGTACGATGATTATCTTAGGCTCATTGGAAAGCGCGTAGTGGACTTTCTATTAGTGTTAATTGAACTTTTTTTCGCTAAGTGTCACGGCTGAGGCGCTATATACGAGCGAATATCAGTTCAAAATCGGCGATTTCGCTCCAGTTGACCCAAAATTTCAGGTAGAAGGGGTCGCCTCCCACCAACCATTCTTATTCTCAGAAAACTAGGCTAAATAATCTTTCGTATGGAATAAAAATCTGGACAAATCTTTCTTTCGTTTTGTCACGATCTACGTGTTTGACAGACAGACAGAGAGACGACGTACAGACGGACTGATGGACAGCTTTCTCATCGCTAGACCGCGTCTGCATTCCATGCAGCGTAGTAACAATCGTTACGAGAGTCTGCACAATATCACTGTGTAGACATTACCTAAAGTAAACGAAGTCTGCAACATTACAAATCGACTTAAATTAATCAGTAACTGTTTCAGAAAGAACGGAAGCAAGCGCGTTAACCTTGGTCGTCAAATCCGTGAGTCAATTCGTGGCCCATGACGACACCAACACCGCCGTAGTTGATGTATCTACCAATACACTGTTCCTTATCAGTTAAGTCATAAAATGAATTAATAGATTAGGTATACTGTTGCTAAAAGTATCGCAGAAGAAAAAAACAAATGAAACGTCTCAACTACGAGGCGATCGTCATAAACCGCGAATTCGCCATTGGAGCGTAAAGGAAAGGAAAGGTAAGTAAAGTGCAGAAATTTAACTTGCAGTTTAAAAGCTGATTAAATCAGCTTAGTCTATCGCGCGTATCAAACAAAAAAAGATGAAGAGAGAAAAATAAACAAAAACCGACGAGCAATTAAGTCCGGAAATGATCATAAAAATCCGTGAGATCCGTCCGAAAAAGTGAGGTGACTATGATGGGAAGGATTTGTGGAAAAGGTAAGTTTTGAGTCTGGAGTGGAACAGAGATGGAATGATGCATAGTGAAAGTGTACCCAAGAGATGACTGAAATTTTCATTGTTTTAAAACTTTTGCCATTTCGCAAGTCTCCGAGTAGGGAGGTACGAGAACGCCCAGCTCAACAATTGCCCAAATCCTGGATCTACCCTTACTTGTCAACTATTGCTTTTTCTCGGCTTTGCAGATTTTTTATAATTAGGAAAAAAAACATGATCGAGTCAGAGAAACATCTGATCTACACGCAACTATACGAAACTGTTAAGTACTTTCTATCGGCGCGATGTAAAAAAGACAAATGTAAATACTAAAGCGAGTTAGCAATAATCAAGTTCAACCGCAATCGTTACACCTAATATTTAGTTTAAAGTGATGTTAGATAACGCGGTTCATGCACGAAACAGAAAGCAGTCGACTGTATGATCGGCACGCAAAGAAGAACTAAAGCGTTTATTTTACTTTGGGTATTCTTTATCGAAGAAGGGCGCCTGCAAGATGCCGGCGAGGAAGATAATCTCGTTGCGTGTCGGCATGTAGTAAGCGTTGATCGACGACGGAGCCGTGGTCCAGCTGCAGCAGCCAGCCATAGCAACAACCGATTATTATTGTATCTATCGCACGTGTCGAGATGCGCTGATATGACATTACTTAACAGCGAATGCTGATGATACCCGTTGCTGTCGAAGTAGACTGAAATCGGCCCTTTCACTACGAATTTAAGTACTTCCAGTTTACACAATAAAGGCTAGGCTAAATTATCTTTCATATGATATAAAAATCTGGACCGACCTTTCTTCCATTTTGTCACAAATCACGCGTTTGACAGACAAACGGACGGACGGACAGAATTCTCATCGCTAGACCGCGTCTGCATTCCATGCAGCTCGGTAAAAATACAAATATATACACAGCTATATTCAGTGCATGCCCGTTGGTTTATAAAATTAGCCCGAACTTTGCCGAATATTAAGATGTTATTGCAACTGATGACTTCCATCATGCACCTGCAGTTCTGTAGTCTATGCAGTATTATTAAAAATAAGAATGATTAAACTAATATGTTAAATATATAAAAAAATTATCTGCAGTTTATATTCCAAAGAGGCCTCCCTTTGTAAAACGATTTTTGAACTGCCGCAAAATAATTTCAAATGTATTTTGAAATATCGCTAAGTCAAAATGCTTTCTCAAAATATTTGTGTAGACAACGGTTTGCTCAACAGTTTGGAAGGTGCACATTTATCGGTAATTTATACGCCAAGAATGTTAGTATTGTAATAATTTTGAGCCTTTGAAAGTATATCTATAACAATTTTGAAAAGTATACATGCTTGTAATTCAAATCTCGGTCGGTAACAATGCTTTTACTCGAAATACTTTACCCAGCACTGGCAATAGGTAACACGTATACTACCACCTAAATGTGTATACTGTTTACCAAATCTACTAAGAATAACCAAACAACAACATCCGAGTATTCAGAAGCAATCGTCACAACAGCTTCGCATTTAATATTGTCTGACGAAAATTGTTACAGACAAAAAGAGCACATGATGATCGACGTGCATGACCTGTTTTTCTCGGGTGTTTTTCGCAGTTTGTTAAAGTTTCGTTTTCTGAAGTAGCGTACGGCTCGCAAGTTGTTAATGAAATATTTGTCCTCGTCAATCTCCAGCTGCAAGACACATACGTTTGGTGGTTATTGCTTTACACTATTTCATGCTGTGGTTTGATAAATTAAATAAATATGTGTAAGTCTGCTCTTAGACCACCAACAGCGACGGTAAAATAAAGATTAGTAAACAAACAAGCAACAGATAAAAAAACAGAAAACAAAAAATACAAGTTGCATGTTTATAGTGCAAGTTTACCTCTTTGTAGCGATCGTCTAGTTTGGTTGCATTAAGAATGTATTGTGGAAATCCAATCAGACTCCTCATAGCATCCGCCTGCAAAAGTTGTCATAACGCACAAACAGCTAAACAACACTGTGTCCCCAAAACACGCCACCTTCTTGTAGCGATAGTTTCGTCAAAGCTTAACTAATTTTCATAATTTTTTCACTGCTGTCTGCTTTCATGAAGCGTTTTT
>Ga0049105_1001009_pt1 | contig 11538 bp, 6 predicted proteins | sample WorMetvaBAHAMAS1_FD_61260 | JGI IMG/M metagenome (GOLD analysis project Ga0049105, IMG submission 61260) | Worm MetaG Olavius vacuus BAHAMAS.1 | ecosystem: Host-associated > Annelida > Digestive system > Unclassified | place: Germany: Marburg | collected 2013-04-09 | reverse complement strand
CATCGACCAGTGAGGAGCAGTTAGTAAATATAGTAGTGTGCAATTAAATCTGCTGTTTATACTATGTGCAACTAAGTCTGGACTTATAGTTATTATTATTATTATTATTATTATTATTAAGGCTATTTGTAACGCGCAAGATCACCTCAAGAAGGCAGCAAATGCGCTTGTACTGTATTGTTTTGTTGTACTGTTGTTTACTTAGCTTCTTGATTTTTAGCCTTCTGGCTACAAGTACAATAAACCCAAATCTGAATCTGAACACTCCAAAGTTCAGGCGACAAGGACTAAGAAAGAAGTCTTCAGAACTTATCAGTGCTGTAAATGTCACTGTTTCTGTGTGTATTTACGAAGCTGTTCTGTGTTACTGTACTACTTCTGCAACTGTTTGGTATTTGTACAAATCAATTTCACCGTCCTTAAAAATTGACCAATTGGCAACATGTAATAGAACAGCATTCGGATGTCTTTTTACAAAAGTGATCGGCATCATTTACATACCAGATGCTCTTCACGACACTCAACAAAAAGTGTCCAGGCACTCAAAGCAGATTTATTTCTGTGGCACTTACTGCAAAAAAAGACTCAGCAAAAGTAATGCTGTACAAGGGAAAGATGACTCCTGAGTAACAGCACAGCCTCAACAACCCAGCCAACTGTATGTTTATTATATAAGAACTCCGCTGCAAATTCTTGCATATATAATGCACAAGTGATGAAATCAAAAAGACAGTACTTGGCAATAAATGCAGCATTCACCTCCTACATAAAAGTAATCATATAGGTAAAATATCATGGAAAGCAAACCTATGTACAAAGTTGCTTTGATGCAACGCCTGCAGGCCACTTGCCATATCACAAGCGATGTTCAGCAGAAGACCCTGTTTATCGATGCTGTCATGGTCGGTACGGTGATTACGCAGGTATGTCTTGACGTCTCCCTGTACAACACATTGGCCTCTGTACAAATGTCAATGCTGTAATGCATCGAACTCATAGACAACTGGGACATGGCGGTACATTTCCCGAAACAATCTGTGCGACTGTTTGGAGTGCATAAAAACTGTACGAAAAAAACTGATACAAGATGACACAGAAAAGAAAACAAGAATGGCAAACTCTACAGCAGAGTAGTGAGAACAGTCTAATGTCCCACTCATAAGACATCAAAATGATAGAGTACAGTTTCACATGCCAAACACTAGTAAACTAAAACAAAACTCACTAACTACTAGGAGTTTGGAAGTACAATGTCAGGGTGTCAGGCAAGCAACCGAAAAGCAAGTTTGATTTCCAGCCCAGTACTAAAACCCTGCAACATTGGGCAAGTTGTTCACACATTTGTACCTGCCGCCAAGAAAGACAAGACAAGAAGATGGAGGAATTCAATGAAACACGCATGCGATTAGAAGTTAAACTGCTAAATACGAACAGAAATACAACCATACAAAACTACAGAATTATAAGACACATACGTAATCATAGGCCTCAGAAATATGTAAAATTTACTGGATGCAACAATAACAGCCAGGTGACGGTCATATTTCACTAATAACTGAGAAAGTAAGCAATCAACTCACGTGAGTACACCTTTCAAGCACTGTCAGAAATGGATGCGAAACGTCAACACAGTGACCGATTATCTTGAGCACATTAGCATGATCCATATCCCTAAATGCCAGCACACATCAGAAAAACTTGAAAATATCTATAGTATAGAGCTCCAAATGAATATATACGATATTTGCAGGATATGCAGCTAGAGATGTAACAGATACAAATTTTTTTTTGAAATCCGGCCAGAAGTGGACTTAGCTAAATATCTGCCGGCCCAGATCCAGAGACAGATGATCTCCAAAATTTACCAGGAAATTCCTCGTCCAAAGATACATCACCGATAAAATTTTCATGAAGATCCAATCAGCAAACTTTATGTGAAGTTGCTAACAGACAAATAAATGACAGACAAATGCGAGATAAAACATAACCTTCTTTGCAGAGATAAAGAGTATAACTTAACTGCTTTTTAATCAAATATCTGTTCAATGCTTAACCGCTTGAAATCACTCTCAATCCACATTAATGAATAGCCAGCTTTTACAGACAGCGAGTAATGACGAATAAGCTGACAACGAGGAATAAGTTGACTATTCCATACACTAGGACCAAAAACAATGCTTCGAAGACAGTCACATGTATAACTGCACAGCATACAATGCATACGTATTGGCTTTAGGTATTTTCACCTGCCGGAAAAAAATATATTTACATGAAATTGCAATTCTGAAAAATTTACTCAAAATTTTCATGAGTTTTTCTGCCAGTTATTTCTTGACACATATCCATCACTCAGCCACTGTCTCACTGCTCGACAATCGCTCGTTGCAAACTGACACAACATCCGACACACCTGTACGGAGCAGCTTCCTGCAGGAACAGATACTGGGTGTGCTGGTCAGCATTCTCGTGGAGTGTCTGTACTACCACACGGGACTTCTTGTGTCCAGGTAGAACATCCTGACCATCAGCTAGCAGCACCTTCAGTACATGACACAAACATCATCACGCCATCCGCATTTCAACACAAGTATGTAAGTAAGTACATTCGCATTTGCGCAGCATGAAATAAAACATCATAAGCAGCACAGGGCAGAAAGAAAGCAGGATAAGGAGGCATGCACGGCATAATAGTTGCTCCTACTGTTTCATTGTGTACAATATGTGCCATATTTGTAATCTTGTTACTGAAAGTAGCACAAATGACAACGACGCGTCTCTCGCAACTTTCGTTCAACTGCTGTAATGTTCTGTGCTTATTACAGGTTGCATCTGGTCCATCAGTGGTATGATCCATGAAAAAACTTGCGGTTGACTGACCAGTATTTTTCAGAGAAGATCCTAGTATCCTACCAACATTGCCTGTGCTAATTTAAATTTTATGGCATTCTACATAACAACACTGCGACTATCAAATCTGCACTGTGGACACGGGCACTAATTGCTGTATGCCAGTTACATATATTATATAACAACGTGACAAAAAATGACAACGTTGAGTCTCTAAACTGACACTTCCCAGTCAAACTACTCACTCACTGTGAACATTCACTTTCATGACACAAAGCCAGCTGCTACTCGCAATGACGTCACAAATCCACCCACCACTTTTCTTCAAATACAAAAGACGTATACTGCAGCTTCAACGGAACTACATCAAAGCATAGAATACCTTTCCAAACCAGCCGTTTCCCAACTCTCGTAAATATTGAAGCTGATGTCGGTCAAATCTGTGCTGCGTATTTGCTGTTCACCAACAAAAAAATACAAATACACCTATTCACATGATTTATTCTGTAATGAATGGACTACTTGACAATCCAATACCAAGTTTCAACTGAATGAATCATAACTGACAGTGTCAATACACAGTGCTATGTTACAAAAACACTTCCAATATCATTTGCCAAGATCAGGAAAGTTAATAATCACATTAATATTTTCTGTAAAAAGACGAAATTAGCTCAAGTCCTGCATAAAAGACTTTCAAGTCACTGTTAAAAATGACAACTCATTCTATTGATTTACGGCAAAATCACTAACGTAAATATATATTGAACAACTACACAACTGCAAAACTGATGCAGTTCACCTGCTATTTACTTTAATTACAGTTATATAATTACACAGACATTTTAATGATTCAAGAGTCTTGTTCAATCACAAATGTTTGCCACAGCATATCAGAATGACCTTCCACCAGTCATAATGAGTACTAGTGTCACAAGCCTTGACAAACTAATGCCGTGTGGTTAGAGTGGCAACTAATCTGCTAGGCTTTAAGTTAATAAGCTTTAAATACATAAATTTACAAAGTTTGTGAATAACATTCATTATGAGCTTTGCAAATATACTTGATACTAAGCTTCACATTAAACGACTGCGTGGTAACTGACTTTCCATAATGAAAAATGTTTACTTTTAATGAGCAATTAATATTTTCAACAACAAGTGAAAAAATGCCTTTAACATAAATACAGGGACCAAAAATCCGGACCACTTTTTACAAGTTTATAACTCGACTATGACAACAGAGGAAGACATTCTATTTATCAAACTGTTCAGCTCTTTATCAGGAGTAAGGCAGTATTTTCAAGGTCATCAATCATATTTAAATATTTTTTGCATAAGTTCACAGAAACCATACTACACTAAAATATCAATTAATATGAGCACGACATTCAATTATTGTACATAATTCCCTCAAAATTGACAATCAATGATGACTATAAACATCAGCAGATCAACAGAAATTCAACATGTCTACCATGTACCTAAACACCATCGCCACTGTTTTTGGCAGTCAATCTGGCACCACTCTTTTATTGGACACAGCAACGTAACAGATTTGCACTTCAGATGATCCATGTCTCAGATCTCTTAAAACACAATTTGTGTTGCAAAGGTCTGCAGATTAAGAAATTAACCAGACTAAAGTCCAAAGTATTTGGTGCCAAGTTTCCTGCTTCCAACGAACTCTGGTATGCACAGGTGACGCATGAACTGTCGACAGTTATTTTTAGCATATACTGTTTCACTTACTGTGCAAAGATGGTGAAATTCAAAACATCAATCGTATTCCTCATAATATACTGAACGTTTTGATATATATATATATATATATCAATCATTCCGCTTACCTATGAAATCCCGTTAAGTTGGAAAACATGACTGACTGTGAATCATTAATTTTATGCAGTACTGTTCTACTGAACTATTGCAAATAATTTACTTTATCATGATAAAATTCAAGACAACAATCTTACTGAGATAAAGCGCTGAATACTTATGATATATGGATCATTTTTGTGTCATCACATACACTTGTACATGTATATTTTACATTCTATGTCTGAGGGCTTGGACATGCCCACCTCTAGCTATCCTACTGCTGATAATATAACACAGGGGTTAGCAAAATTTCTGTATGGAGGATTCTTGAATGTGTTTGATAGCCAGACATCCAATTTGCATGATTTTTTTTATCATAATACCACTGTGCTGTCAAATGAATTTAATACGCAATAATTTAATATTTAACACAGATTTAATATTTAATAATGTTTAATAGTACCGATATCTGACTATACTGCTACAGATTTTTCGAATAGTAAGTACATGAAATATTCCTAAGCAACACAAAATGCCGTTCACAGGCTGTTTGCTGTACAAGTGCAAGAAACTGTCATGGGCTGGTTAAGATGCGTCAACAGGCCAGATGCAGCTTAAAGACCGTAGCTTATTCACTAGCAGCTTTGAAATTGAACAAATGTGACAAACGGTGCACAACTGACAGCTTGGTGACACTGAGCAGACTAAAGCTAAACTGTGCAAGTGCATGTAAAGCACATTCTAAGGTACACTTTGCGACAACTTCAAAGTGTTAGATAAAGTACAATCAGTCAAGCAGCAGCTGAGAAATATCATTATGCTGCACAACAGAAAATGCCACCAAAGTCTACCAGTGCAAAGTGAGAACGGAGTTTGCCAAAAAGTACTCTACGCAACTTAAATAACACTTGACTACCGGCTTTACCTCTATGTATTTTCACTGCAAATTTAAACCAAAAAAACAGACATCTTAAAATATGAAATATGCACACTCACATCACTAGACTAAGCACATAATAAGTAGCAGAAGAGAATCACAAAGAAAGACATGAACAATCTATCATTAATGATGCATGTTGTGGTAAAATTAGAGAACAGTGTGGGCGTGGCTGGTGCTGTAATCGTTAGGATGATGAGTTGAAATTAAGTGGTTATGGGTACGCACAACTCTCAGCTGTTCCACTTCATGTAACGACTCTGGGAAAATTGTTTACACATCTGCCTGTCATCAAGCAGTATAATTTGGTAGCCCTCAAAGGGTAGGTAAGTAAATAAGCAAGCAGGTGAAAAAATTTATACACGGTGTCTAAAAACAAATAATAGTCGTTGTGCGTCAGAGCCTCAGTCAAATAAATGTGCTTTAACAGACGCGCAAAGTGAGTCCAACTGTTCACTAAATGTAATGAAACTGGCAGCATGGCAGTGATGCGCTATGGCTGGAAAGCTAACTACAGCACTGGCACTGCACAGATCACACAGCACAGTCTTAGCTATATACCCAACTCTACGGTTTCAAGGCCTTGTTAAGGGAGATCGGCACCCTGTCTATACTCCTCGATGAGTAACTCAGTATGGCAACTCTTGTCTTTGTAAAATGTAATACATCAATATGAGTCTGGATCTGGATCAGCAATTTTGCAAAGACCTAAAAAGACAATTTTATATCAAAAACATCTCACTTCAAAAGAAAATCCCGCATCGCTCGTTTCTGGTTCGCCAATCGCCAAACTACACCAAACTATGCATATCTATAAATTTGCCAAAAATTTGAAAAAAATATCAGACGTCAAAAAATCACTACACATTTTCATAATAAATTTGTTGATGTCATTTATAACAGTTAGTTTTTAGCGTAATATTATAAGCTATTAAGCTATTGCTATTTGTATAGTAGGTTATCTGTCAGTCTCTATCTGTGTGTTCTTTCTTCTGCTTTAGGGTATTTTATTGTTCTCTTCTGCCTGAGTGGTGAGTAAACGTATATATTGTGACGCAGAACAAACAAATACTAATAGAGAGAAGTGTTGCTATCAATATCTGTTTACTCGAATACTTAAAAGTGACAGTAATGTGCTTTAACAAAATGTTTAGCTATCGCAGGGAGACCGCGCTGCAGGGTGCGTTACAGTTTTACCAAAAATAGAAAGCTGGAACTGGGAGACAATATTTTACATTTTCAGTTGACCAAAAATTTCAGGTAGAAGGGTCGCCCCCACCAACCATTCTTCTTCTCAGAAAACTAGACTAAATGATCTTTCGTATGATATAAAAATCTGGACCGATCTTTTTTCCACTATGTCACAAATCACGCATTTGACAGACAGATAGACAGATAGACAAATGGACAGACAGAATTCTCATCGCAAGATCGCGTCTGCATTCTATGCAGCGCAGTAAAAATTATATGAACAGGTTTCCATATACTATGCCATCATCGACATGTTTTTGTGTTTTTTAATAACTTAAATTATATACTCACACTCACTAGAGGTTAGTAAGAAAACGGAATGATACAAACGCCAAGTAGAATGCATGCAATAAGTCCAGAGTCTATCTTACAGAGAAGTTTTTCGAGCTTCACCCGCTCCTGCAGTAGCAATGCTTCACGTGTTACGACATCTCCTTCGTCATCACTGTCAACCCTGTCGTGGCCGATCTGTGCAATCTTTGGCCGCAACTGGGATTCGTTGATGTTTAATGGCGTATTGGTCATCATCGGTAGCTGGTGCCGTTGTATCTCTCTGACATCTGGCAGCGCCTCGAACGTGATGCTGTCAACGTTTGGTGGAATCATGCCAATTGCTGGCGGCTCGCCAATTTCCACATTTTCAAAGAATCCGGGATTGTCAAAATCCTGTTAATGCAACCAAAACACTTGCAATATTGGTACAAATGATACCAACAGCAACAAATTTAATGATAATGCTATCGCTGACATCACAAACAATTTATGTTATACGACAGTTACATACTTTTTAACTGGTAAGACTAGTCCGACCACTCTGGCTGGTGAATGAGCATTCTTTTTTGCAGTCTGACCAGATTAGCACCGACTTTTTATCACTGGCCAAAGCGGTTGGAGAAGTCCAAGGTCAGCTGAAGCATATTCCTGCACATTTCCTAATGCATAGGAATGGACATCAGAAGGCAACATGCAAACTCCATTCACTATTTTTTCGGCGCTGCATAGAATGCCAGCGCAGACTAGCAATGAGCATCTGTCAAACGCCTGAATTGTGACAAAACGGAAGAAAGATCTGTTAAGATTTTTATACCCCCATACGATAGATCATTTAGCCTAGTTTTCTGAGTAGAAGAATAATTGGTGGAGGCGACCCCTTCTATCTGAAATTTTGGGTTAACCGGACCCCGCTGGAATAAAATCGCAGATCTTGAACTGATATTTGCTCGTAGTGCCTCATCGGTAACACCTAGCGACAAAAATTCAATTAACACTAATAGGAAGTCCGGCGCCTCGCAACTGTGACTGTGCGCCTAGTAACCTACTTTTAGATGCAGTGCGCCTTACAAATGTACTTACTTACTTACCTACTATGCGCTTTCCAATGAGTCCAAGATGATCATCGTACGTTGCCCCTAAGCCCCAAGGGGGCTCACATATGCAAAACGGCAGTTTTTGGTGTAAAATCGCACTTCGCTTGAAAAAGTCTGCTACAAAGTTGCGAGAAAACTGTCAACAACAAAGTTGTAAGGCATTCTTTAGCCTAACTATCCGTGCAAAAAGGATTGGTGGGGGCAACCCCATCTACCTGAAATTTTGGGTCAAAGTGACCACGTTCTAGCAAAATTACCGATTTTCTATCTATTTTCGCTCTTAACACCTCAGCCGTAACACCTAGCAAAAAAAGTTCAATTAACACTAATAGGAAGTCGACTATGCGCTTTCCAATGAGCCCAAAATGAACATTGTACGTTGTCCCTAAGCCCCTGAAGGGGGCTCAAATATGCAATGTGTCCAAAATTTGAACAAAAAGCTGCGATAACTCTGAAACGGTATGAGATAGGATGTCAGTCACTGTTAATCACTAATAGGAAGTCGCATACGGGCTTTCGATTGGTACCGACCTCGATTACCTCAAATGAACTTGAATGGTGTAATAGCCAATTACATAACAGTGGTTAAAGATAGACCTATAATGTACGTAAAATATTGCATCTCAGTTCCAGTCTTCCACTTTTGGCCATAACTAACCCACCCTGCAGCCGCGGTCTCTCTGCGATAGCTGAGCTATTTGTTAGGTCTTATTAGTGTTGAGGATGTGATAGCTGACTTTCGTAATTTCTGCACACTAAGTTGTGCGAGAGAATGATGTAACTTGTCAGTAATATCTGACTTTTCTTTTCTTGAGCAGTGTCATACAATATTTCATATATTTTAGTTTGATATACATCATTTTATTTTATTCTGCTGATAAACAAATCAGACTTGTATTTGAATATGCTGAAAATAGAAAAATGCTGAAGCATAATATGCACTGCCTGTTAATGTTGCTTACCATTGCGCAATGCAAGTCTTTCGCTGGTAAATGAAGTAACCTGTAAACAATGAGTTTTCTTATTCTTTTTTTCTTGGACTGGACTGATTTGCCCCAAACAATCTGTCATGTAATGAGACTGGACGGACCAGGTTCAACCAGTAGAAAAAGAATGCAGCCAATGACAGCTGACACCAGCAAAGATGCCAACATCTATGTTCCGTCCCAACAGCAGACCATGTTCGGTTTAACTGATACACCTGATATGCTCTGACACTGGCTTATCCTTAACAGATGGGTTACAGCCTCACAATCGATTGATCCGTATGGCGAGTAGTTTCAATCACTAACAGACTAAGTGAATTATGATGAAGATGATGACGGTTCATGGCTACACAAGTATTACTATCAATAACCAAAACATCCAGTCAACAGTAAGAACTCATGATTATCACCTTATATTCAACGACATCCCTCGGACACCACTTTGTACACGCCACGATGACGACAATGACGCATACAATGCTGCTCATCGACACCAGAGAAACGACATAACTTGGCTGCAAAAGAGAACTTTGAACATCACTGCTTGCATCAGAACCAGCAACCAACTGTACTACCACGCAGATGATAGCAAATATAGTGGCCAGCTGCCGAAGCATTGTGTCAGTCATTGATACTGTCAACATACACATTATATCACATGTACACTGTGCACAGAAAAACGAGACCCTTAAACATTAGCAATAATGGTGGCCATGAAACAGACCAAAAGCTGACTGTAGGCATACCCTCCCCACCTAGGGGGATTGCAGCAGGTTTTTTCTGGAAGCACATGGTCCAGGCTTCCAACAAAGTCTGGAGCTGCATGTGCAGTAGAGATGGGCCGAAGTTCGGCAAAAGCCGAAGTTCGGCCAAATGTTCGGCTCGGCAACACGTGACTATTCGGCCGAAGTTCGGCTGAACTTCGGCAAAAATTCAGCGTCATTTATGGCTTTGCCTTTGCAGCATTTTGCGCTCGCCGCTGACATTAACTTGAAGTCACTGTACTTACTATTAGTTACCAACATATCAAAGGACTGCAACGTACATGTTGTAGGCCTATGGACCACACAGATTCACCGAAATAGATCTGACACTGTTTTCAGTTTAGACATAGGCTATAGATATACGCCTTTCTCATTCAGAGATATTTTTAAACGTAATTTATACGACTGAGTGCCAAACATTCGATCGACTGTTGTATGTTAGGATAAAACGAAATCTTTTAGGCCTACTAGTGCATGCACTGAGCCTGCCCAAACCTTCGGTTTCGGCCTAAAGTTATAATGTCACATTTGGCCCATCTCTAGTAACAACACAGACTGGACTTATTCAACAAACACCCACACTCGCAGTTTGGAAATCCGCTCTACGTTTTAAAAACCCAAAATTCGGCAAATTTCAAAATTCTGTCTCTGTAGATATGGTCCACCCATAAGTTTAACAAATAACACAAACTTGCTAATTACTTTTGTTCGTGGACGATATACTGAAACTTGTCTATGTAGTTTCCCATCTCAGACCATGCATGCATGCTCACATGCATACTTACTACATTTTCTGGCCGCTTAGTGTGCTCATCAGTAAAAGACTGTTTCCTCCTGGCATATAACATTCGGCCGAAGTTCAGCCGAACGTTCGCCACTCGTTCAGTGAGCCTGCCCAAACCTTCGGCGTTGGCCGAATGTCATAATCTCTAATTTGCAGTCCCAAGAGAAATACTCCAAATTCCACCCCAAAATGAACCCGCAATTTCCCACCCCAAATGGGGCAGCGGGCCAAAACCCACTGCACTAATAATGAAACAGGTAACGCCAACGAATCAGATACGCTGTAAATCCGTATTGTTTTTCTGACAAAATACACAGCAGTGTTAGGAATTGAACAACTTGCGAACTAACAGAAATATAATTTCTAAATAGCTGCATTACTTAAAGTAAATTTACCATTAAAAATTCCGGAAGTACGTCTACTGTATTTTGCGTGCTAATCGCCAAAATAAACAAAGTCACGTGACGTGTGGATGCGCGTCCAGCAGAGAGCCATGTTTGGTGACATGAAATGAAATGAAAGTGCAGTGATTTAAAGTGCATTCAAAAGCCAAGAGTGGGCTTAGTTTAACACACTTATACCAGTACAACCGTTGAGCATAGTAAAAACGTTAGATGGTCCGAGAGTCCGTGTAGTCAGTCCGGTAGTAAAGGAAAAGGTCTATTTGCTGAAGAGCCAGGTCTTGAGTTCAGAATGAAACACTGAGCGAGTAAGAGAAGATGCAAGTGGTGATAGTGAAGATGGTGAAGATGATGAACTGCCATGTGTGATAGGAGAAAGT
>Ga0049105_1001008_pt1 | contig 11539 bp, 6 predicted proteins | sample WorMetvaBAHAMAS1_FD_61260 | JGI IMG/M metagenome (GOLD analysis project Ga0049105, IMG submission 61260) | Worm MetaG Olavius vacuus BAHAMAS.1 | ecosystem: Host-associated > Annelida > Digestive system > Unclassified | place: Germany: Marburg | collected 2013-04-09 | reverse complement strand
CAGAAGTGGGCGAAACAGCTTTGACCTTGAAAAATTTACGTTGTCGGTATCACGAAAACGAAGACAGATAGGTTAATATTAAATATGAATAGGACTTCATGGCTGCCTATCATTTGCCAGACTCATTGGTATCGTCTAATCACCGGAAAGGACTAAACTCGACTTTTCATATTTTCAGCCCATCTGTCAACAGTTGACTGCCATTGGCTGCATCGCTGATGTTGGTCAGTCCAACTAAAGTTGATCACAGATAAGACTGAGCTACTCTGGGCTGGACCAAGACACTGTCAGTCTTCTCTGACTGGTTGTGGTCCATCAGTCCAGCGAGGAGCGGACACTGTCACGCCGCAAGATGACGTCCGTCTGCTTGGAGTGACAATCTTGTCGGACCTGAGTCTGCAGCGTCATGTGTCTGCAGTGTCTTTTTAATGGTTGCATCAGCTCAGACGTGTCCGACAATCACTTGACTCTGAGTCAGTGGCTACACTTGTTCACGCATTTGTGACCTCCCAAGTGGACCAGTGCAACGCCGTACTTGCCGGAGCCACAAAGTCGGTCAGATGAGACAGATGAGACAGCAGTAGCTTGATCTAACAAAGTTAGATACGCACTAGAAACGTGGCTGTCATGTAGTACTGCTAGTTATAATAGAGTGGTGTGCAAGAGCAGCTGTCAGTGTGAACACTCAACAGGTGTTTCGGCTTGAGTGGACATTGGCATTGATGTACCTGTGTGTAATCGGTAGGTCATTGGTGTACAAGTTGAATAATGTCAAGGCTTGGCAAACTGTTTATCTGCTTGTGCCATAAGCTGACACTATTATCGATGTAGACTCAGAACTCAGACTTTCCAAACACCAAAATGAAGGCACTTTGCCAACAAGAAGAGTGTGCCAAATGGTAGCTTATACTACCATTAGGTCCCAGATGACTGCACTTTAGAGATGGGCCGAATGTCAGATGGCCGAAGCCGAAGGTTTGGGCAGGCTCACCAAAAGAGTGCCGAACGATATGCTACGATGAAACAATGTCTTTCACTGATGAGCGCACTAAACGGCCAGGAAATGTCGTAGTAAGTACACACATGAGCATGTATGGATCGTCTGAGATGGGAAACTACATAGAAAAGCTTCAGCATATCGTCTACAAACAAAAGAAATTAGCAAGTTGGTGTTATTCTTTAAACTTATAGGTGGACCATTTCTTCAGAGAAAGCATTTTGAAATTTGAAATTTGAGTTTTGGGTTTTTAGAACGTACATCAGATTTCCAAACTGCGAGTGCGGGTGTTTGTTGAACAAGTCCAGTCTGTATTGTTACTAGAGATGGGCCAAATGTGAGATTATAACTTTAGGCCGAAGCCCAAGGTTTGGGTAGGCTCAGTGCACTCACCAGCAACAGATGTCCTTTTATCTTAGCATATAACAGTCGGCCGAACGTTCGGCACTCGTTAGCATAATTTACGTTTAAAAAATATCTCTGGATGAGAAAAGTGTATCTGTTTGTCTAAACTGAAAACAATGCCAGCCCAGATTTATTTTGGTGAATCTGTGTGGTATAAACTAACTAATATATAAACTAATATGTAAACTAAGTACTAATTTGTAGTGTACAACATATAAGTTGCAGGCCTGCTGGTATGTTGGTAACTAATAGTAAGTACAGTGTCTTCCAAGTTAACGTCAGTGGTGAGCGCAGAATGCCGCAAAGGCAAAGACACAAATGACGTCGAGTTTTCGCAGAAGTTTGGCCGAATAGTCACATGTTGCCGAGCTGAACATTCAGCCAAATTTTTTGGCGGAACTTCGGCTGTCGTTACTATACTTTCAGCATTTTCTCAAACTTATCCTAGGTGAATGTCATACATGTTGTTATTTGGTTGCACATGCTACAACCAGCAGAATTGTCACTGAGTGTGCTTCTAGGTTTTAATTGTTCTGAATGATATTCATCTTTTCTTTTTTAAGTAAGAAAATTCTACAATATGTAAAAAGTAAAAACTGATGATAATTTCAAATCAGAAATGCAATGTTTTCAAAATTGATTAGTTTTTGTATTCATATTACAGACATTCACGAAAATGTTACCTGTCATCTGACTCTGTGACACCAATTAGATGTGTGCGTTATCTTGGTGTCTTCATTGCAAGCAACATGTCCATGCGTACACACGTTTCTAAGACAGTGGCCAAGTGCTTTGCGTCTCTTCGGCGTTTACGAAGTATCCGACGATCAGTTAGTCAGTCTGTAGCGTTGTCTCTGGTTACTGCGCTGACAACGACACAACTTGACTACAGCGGCGCGACCTTGGCGGGCATTCCTAAACACTTGATGAACCGCCTTCAGTCCATGCTGAATGCCGCGGCACACCTTGTTCATAAATCACAGAAGTACGACCACATTACACATTTGCTTCGAGACCTGCACTAGCTGCGGGTCCCTGAACACATTCAGTTTCGACTGGCCGTACAAGTTTACCGTTGTCAACATAACGTGGTGCCTCTGTATCTTGCCCATGATTTGCACTGGACTGATGAGTCTGAAGCACTCCAGCGAGTGCGATCTGGCGCCCATCAAAGGCTCATGGTACCGCAAACCAGACTACGCACCATCGGTGACGGGGCATTTGGAGTTGCAGCTGCAGGCATGTGGAACAGTCTGCCGCCTGTTGTCACTTCAGCCAGCTCACTCCCATCTTTCAAAAGACAACTGAAAACTTTGCTTTTCCAGGACTCATTTCTTTAGCTTTAGCTTTATCTTAATATGTACCGTGTCCTCGAAGCGTTTTTGCTTAACGCCACGTTAATCTTCACGTTTAATAATGATAATAATAATAACTAGAAATACATTCTGTGGAACGTGGTATCTGCCCCATAGCTACGTCCACAGTGAACGAACCGTTCCTATAATTATGGCTGGATGCATGGCGCATGCACGAAATGGCCATATTTCCACTTCCGGTCTAAAATCTGACGTCACCGTCGTGTTCCTTGACCCCGATTTTCTTTAAGACACGAGAATTTCAGCAATTTGGCCATAAATAAGGGTTATGTTGCGTATTTTTCATTGAGCGTGCACAAAACGGCTGTCTATCCACTTCCGGTCTAAAATCTGACGTCACCATCATGTTCCTCAACCCCGATTTCCTTAAAGATGCGGAACCTTCGGCAATTCGGCCATAAATAAAGGTGTAATAAGCGCACCTGAGGAATTTTGTTTATGTCGCGCTATACAAATGTTCGCATTATTATTATTATTATTATATTGCATATTTTTCATTGCGCATGCGCGAAACAGCCATATTTCCACTTCCAGTCTAAAATCTGACGTCGCCATCGTGTTCCTCGACCCCGATTTCCTAAAAGACGTGAAAATTTTGGCAATTTGCGTACATTTAAGGCAGATACAATATTACTTAATATTTGCATGGGTTTTCAGGACCTCTTGGCCTAATATGGGAGTTTTGGGGGACAAAATAGGGGAAGGGGTGTTGCAATATTGACCTCCAATGAACTCGTTCTTCCTTTTGGGGGTTTTTACGTCTGTGCCAATTTTGGTGAAAATCGATCAAGAAATGTTACCGCGAGAGTGCTCGCAGATGGACAGATATACCCATTGACAGACTGACAGACGCAAACCGATTTTATAATCTGTCCCATGCTATATGCTATAGCTATGGGACAGATAATAACAAGGTTGTTTAGGGTACACACTGTTTCAGCTGCAGCTAAGTCAATGCGGGTAAAATTTACCTTCAAAAAGTATAGTGTATCAGCAAAATGTATCATTATTTTGTCAAACATAGTTTGAAAAAGTATGTTGAAGATACAAGATAAAGATACATTCAGAAGTATCTTTAAAATACAAGATGAGATATTGTCTTGTATCGTCAAGATGATATTATCTCAACATAGTATCTTGCACATCACTAAATCAAACCCTAAAGCGGTGCTGATGTCTAGTCATTTTGCTATCTTGTTGTCCAACTTGAGTAAGTGGAAACTCATCCGTGGACAGATTTTTATGTTTTAGCACAATTGTCATAATCGTGTCATAGTTTGTGATGTTAACAGTGATAAAAAGTAATCATATTTATGTAGCACTGTATATGTAAAGCTACAGAAATTTAGCAAGGGCAGTACATATTAAACTCACACTGTAGTAAACTCACAATTAACTTCCCTGCATTAGTTGCAACAGTACCACAATGGTTGAATATTGTGTATTTGTGTTGACCTAATGAGCTGCGTATTTTGAGGTGCTTCTTGTGTATTGTAGTTGCGCATCATTGATTGTTACTTGTACGAAGGTCCAAAAGTTTTGTACCGGATTGTACTTGCCATTTTGATATGTTATCACAAACATGCTAGTCAGGGCAAGTATGTCTTTATTATTCATAAGAATGTAATGAAGATTGTTACAATAACTCAGCTGTGCATCGTTCGATTTTGCTGAAATGTGTGGTAGATGGGCAGAAGTTGCGGCATTGTTGACTTTGTAAGCTGGTGTGTTATGGCCCTCATAATAAAAGCCGAGTAGGAATGGCACAACGGGCGGCCTCAATTGCACTGCATTGCTAATTATTATTATTATTATTATTACTAGGCTATTTCTACACTGTGTCTCAAAAAAACATCCCCAATATTTTTAGCTGTAACTCGAGAAAACAGTGTCGGATTTTCGTAATGTTTGGCACACATGTTACCGAGAAAGTAAGCAATCAGTAGCTGCTATAGTTTCCCACAACACCTAACTAGTGCTTCTGTGCTACCTGAGAAAATGCAGTAGTTCAGAATAGCATCATTTCACTCAAATGCTGTATCATTCAGTGTGATTTTCATTAACGGAAACGGAAACGAAAATATTCATTAACGTAAAAATAATGAAGCGGTTAACGGAAACGGAAACGTAAAAATCCGCTCAAATGAAAACGAAAGGGAAACGAGAAAATACAAAACCGGAAAAAACGAAAACGTGAAAACAAAACAGAGTGAAAAAGTTTCCAAACTACTTTGGTCGTTGGATTGCAGAGGATGCACCGCCACCGTATCATGTGTCACTGAAGCCCTCAAACGTGTAGTTAAACACCTGTCTGCAGTTCCCTGTTCCCAGGTTCTCACCCGGCTTTCAGTGGGCCTGAGGAATGTCTGTCATGTATGCCATGGACCTCCTGTGACATGTACAGCCATGGAATATTGGCTGTGCCACGAAGATCAGTATCCCAGTTTCAAGTTTGTCAGCAGTGGCACTCGACCTCGTCTCGGCTCCTGCATCTCAGATGTACACTGAACACATCAGTGTCAGTAGTGACATCACTGCTGACAAGGGAAATCATTGGAGTGCAGAGTGTTTTCAAGTCAAACTTGAAGTATCTACATGAACTGCTGTGACAGTACACTGGCAGACTAGTACTGACTCTGGTTGTCTCATTGTGCTGAAATGACTTGACTGACAGTTTTGTCACATTATGCTGAAATGATCTAATTGACCATTATCTATCTGTGCTTTGCTAAATAAACAGCACAATATTAGGTCATCATTAAACATGACTTGAAGTCTTGTTGAATAAAACAGAAACTGAAACTGAAACGAAACTGAAACTTAAAAGTGAAACATGAAACTGAAACTGCAACTGAATAATTTTAGATAACTGAAACGAAATAAAAACTGAAAAATATTTCAAAACTTAAATAACACTGGTATTATTGGAATGCCAGTTTTTAAGCAGTTGCTGATAGATTTCTTCAAACTTGTTGGCTCGCAACTCATACTCATGCTGTTGTATGACTCTCTAAATCTTACAATCAGTGGGGTTCACCAATCACATCTGGGCTCTTTGGGTTATAGGTCAGAAAAAGTGAAGTTGAGAGGCATACGAGATGTGCCAGTGTGCTGACTTACTGAAAAACAGAATTATTATCTGCAATGTGTTTGGTAGCTATTAACATTTTGTTGAGATAGTAGAACACCTCAATAATGCTATTTATTGATATGCAATTTATGCCTCATGAAAAAAAACTTCTATTCTTGACATGGCGCCCAAGCAGCCTGACACTATGGCAGATATGGTGATCGATAAGTGTGTGCAAAACAGGTAGCTGAATGCCTTGTTCTCTTTCTTGGTCTTGTTGGTGCACACATCCTATCGTTTTAAGAATGAAAAGGAGTTTAACAGTGATTAGGTGATAATTCCCATGTGATTTGTGTGTCTGCTGGCAAATCAACATGAATCATTTACGTGAAAAGATACAGTTTACGTGTTTTCAGTTTCGCAAAGTAGTGCAGAAGCATTAATTAGGTGAGGTGAAAAATTTAGCATCTACCTTTTACCTTTACCTTTACCTTCGGGGAGGGCAGCATGCTGTCCAGTGCTAAGGCCGTAATCAGTCTCGGCCCAATGCGCAGCCTGGAGATAACCGAAAGGTTATATAAATCTCTTCGAGGCTTTTCTATTCACCAGTTGGTGTAAAGCACTTTTAGTTGATTTACCAGCCTGAAAAGCATGTAGTCTAGGATGAATTGGCAGGTCCATCCACAACTTTCTCCAAACCTTTAAGGAGAAAAGATGTTAAGCTAATAGGCCGAAGGCCGAAAGGCCTTTGCAGTGGTGTAGTCATCCTTACCAGGCTTAGGCAAAAATGTAACTCTAGTTTCCTCCATGTTATGGGAATATATTATTATTATTATTATTATTATGAACGAATATGATTAAAGTGTCATAAAATCCAAGGGACTGCAAGGACACTTTACAACAAACAGGACGTGTTCGGAGTCAAACATAAAACAAAGACGAAAATCGTCAGACGCAGTCCGGACCAAAGCATTGGAGGAAAAGTTCTGTTTTGAGGCGCTGCCAGAAAACTCAGTGATGTCGACGAGGTGACGCTGGACGGCAGGCTGTTCCATACGCGTGAAGCCGCGACCGGAAATGCATGGTCGCCAATGGTGGGATGGCACGTCGACGGTACGACGAGCATCGATGTTGACGCTGACCTCAGCTGCTGTCACGAATCTATGTCCGCCACTCTGTGGAGTTTTTCAGCAAGATATGGCGGAGCCATCGAGTGCAGACAACGGTACGTGAGCACCGCCAACTTAAACTCCATCTGCTGCGGCACCCGCAGCCAGTGTAGGTCGCGAAGCAGCTGTCTGATGGCCTCATGCTTTCTGGTTGAGGAAACCAGCAGCGTTCAGCACGGACTGAAGTCGGCTGAGTTGATTGTCTGGCAGTCCGGCAAGTGTCGCATTGCCGTAGTCAAGCCGAGGCATGACAAGTGCAACGACCAGCGACTGCAGAACCGGCCGTGTCAGTGATCGGCAAATGCTTCGTATCTGGCAAAGGACATTGAAGCAGGTGGACACGGTTCTGGAAATGTGCGTCCTCATGGAGGCGTCGGCGTCCAGGTGGATCCGGAGATCACGGACCGAGGATGCAACCACGTGTAAGAGAAGCTTGGTAAATTCTACATAATGGATATAGCAGATACTGTAATCCTTTTTGAAGGAATGCAGGATAAATACTATCCTTACCAGGAGATTTGAAAGGAGCCATTGATTTAATGGCCCAACGGACGCGATCTTCTGTTATTATGCGTTTAACTTCAGTGAAGTTTAGTGATGGTAACCACCTGGGAATACTGTCATGTTTGCTATGATTCTCGACATGACATCCAGGGAAATGTGTTTCAAGGAGATGCAAATATGCCTCCTCGAAACTAGATGACCACTGTCCATTAGGAAGATGTAACATACCTAGTCTCACTGTTGGTGAACGGCCTAGGATTTTATAAAGTCTCGCAGACTTATGAATACTTTCTGTACATGTACAGAAATTTCGCCATTCTTGGCGTTTATTGCGTCAAAGTGCTTTTTTGAAAGATCTTCAAGCCTTACAATGCTGGTCCCAATCCTGAGTGGTACCAGATCTGTAAGCTATATGAAAAGCTTTGTTCGCCTGTTGCCTTAAGCGGCGAAGTTCATGGTTCCATCATGGCACTTTTTTCCTGCCATTACATTTCCTCTCAGGGCAGGCCTTCTCAAATGATGAAATTATAGCTGAGTTGAGTTTATTGAGCTCATGCTCAATATCAGCAGGTGTATTTTTAAACTGTTGATATAGCATGTATTCATTGCAATGCTTACTTTCTCAGTAATATTTCTGTCATATACTATGAAAATCTGACAATGCTTTCACGAGTTATAGCTAAAAACATCTTTGATGTTTTTTTTGAGACACAATGTGTAGCGCCAAGATCGTGCGATACAGCAAGTGCGCTTCGTTGAGAGTTACGCATTAAATAAAGATGTCTTCAGTTTGTTTCTGAACATGTCCAGTGTGCACAGTTCAGCAGGAAGACTGTTCTGCACCCGAGGTCCTTGGACAGTGAAGCTGTCCAAGGACCTCGGTTGCGGTACGGTCTTCCTGTTGATAATTGCGACATTATCATTACTGTTACTGGTATTATTATTCCTGACATTGAGCTGGACCTCTAGCCCTTCCACTCTGTGTTTTCAGCCTCTTTTTTTAGCCCTTTGGCATTTTACACTCTTGGGATAAAACAGAATAATAATAGTAATACTAGTAGTCAGAGTCCCCATCGTAACCACTCCAGACATGCATTTCCACAGTTGCTAATTTTAAGACCCTGGGAATGAAGTACCAGAGCACAAATAATATTATTAATAGTAATAATACTTGTTTACTGATTTTTATCGTACCATAAGGTCATAACTTGAGAGGCGGCAGTGGTCACAGGTTATAAAGGACACAGTTGAACCCTCTTGTCTATCCAAGAAATTAATCTCAGAGCATGTGCACGGGAAATTTTGACACAAATTATTCAGCTGCACTGGTATTTGAACTGCAGTCATGCTGGTAACCTGTTCAAGTCAAGTGCGCACCTTTGTGGTTTAGGGTGAAACTTTTCTACAGCACTCTAGCATGGCACCCATTCATGGTAATTCAAAGGATTCAGGATTTTCAGGTCTGGGGAGTTTGGCGGCCATTCGTGCTTGCTGATAGTCATCAGTTGGCTATGATGCACTGTTATATGCAACCTTTGCTGAGTGGGCGGGATGCTGTCCTGTTGAAAAAACTAAACCTGCTGAAGGAAATGCCTTGCAGTGTGCCACCATTCTCGGCTGTAGAGTGTCAACATAGTGTTTACCATTCACTTTGGTGTGTTTTGTTGTGAAGTGCAAAAAAGAGTTTTCCCGTGAAAGCAATTACATATGTGATATATTGTTAACTGCTGATAGTGCTACATGCTGAAAGTCAATCTTGCCAAGGTAGAATCACTTTCTGCATTGATAGCATCTATTACTAACCCTGTCTTGGTGGCTTAAAATGGTGGATGTTGGCTTGGGTGAGTGCACATGCACGGGCCTGGGTTCAAATCCAGTTCTGGCTGAGTAATTCAACTTGAGATTGCTTATGTGCATGCTTTGAGATAAGTTTCTTGGACAGGAAAGAGGGTTTGACGGTGTTCTGTATACCATAATCTGTGGTTGTTAGTGATATTTAAAGGTAGTGGCATTTAAATACCGTTGAAGGCACAAATTCCATTAACATTCTATGACGACACGATATATCTAGGCTGGCCCACGCCATTGGCCCAAGGCTAGGTGGGCCATGGTGATTTGAGAACCAGGTCTAGCTTGGCAGGTCCACCCTGTGGCTGGCTGGTCACTGCGCACAAGGAGATGCGGAGGACATGCCAGTGCTTGACATAGGCTACTGGACACCGCTACCAAGTGTCGTAGCCTGGGGGCTGGTGATACTGGACTTGGGTTCTGGTGGTCAGTTGGTTTGCGGCTTCTTGGGTAAAGAACCCTGGTTGACAGAGATATCAAACCTGCAGAAACTGCCTGGTGTCGTCTACGAAGAATGGAATTTGAACGGGCTTGTAAAAACTCTTGACAAGCGACTCACATCCTTACCTGCTCCTAATCCTAATGCCTACACTTACCTTGCAACAAGCAGACACATCGTCTGATTGAGTACCAAGTAGACAGTGGTGCAACACATACAAAATTCTCCATCCCTGGGCCTGAACTAATAGGGCCTTAGCACTGGAGAGGCTCAGCCTACCTCACCTCCCTATATGTTGTGGTGTGGTATGGCATCTGTTACTAGGCATATACTGGAATGACCATCAGAAACAGAGATGGGCATGTAACAACCCTCAAGCATGAGTGAGTAGTTTCTTAATGGCACATCATCACATATCAGGCCATCTAGGGATTGCATGATGTTAAAAGCAGCTTCTTTATTAGTTGACAGAGAAGTATGGTTGCCATGGTGGCGACCTCTTAACATTGATTGCAAGTCTAAAGCAGAACATCAGGGTGTTAGACTTGCTCACATCTTCACCTCTCAGTCTCACTCACGTACTGCTTTGGCAAATTTTTCTCACTCTGCTTCCAAGCAGTATTGTTTGGTATCTTGTTGGATTTTAAAATGGGAAGAGTGCGGTCAACCACATACTGGCTGAAGATAATGAGACAGAGTTGAGTGCCACACTGTATGTTGCAGAGCTGAGAGACTGCAATGCTTTACTAAAATACTGGGTGAACATAAAAAAGTAACTTCCTATGACTTCTGTTGATATTTCAGCAATGTCGGCATATTTTTTGCATGAAATTTCATGCAACTGTTAAACAATAAAATATACACTTTACTACCAGGTTTGTGGAAATGTATCTGAAAATCACAAAATTATGCTATTTCAACCAAGACAACCCCGTCTCATTTCTTAGCATTCCAAGTGTTGTCTCTGTTGGTGACTCTGAAAAAAGCTGGTTTAATGGTGATGAGATGAGTGTGCAGACTTGGAGATGGACAGTATTACTGCAGGTGCTCAGAGTGACCATCAGTGGCAGCCGCAACCATGTATGCAGTCAAGCACTCAGTGAAGTTCGCTACTGCCTTGTTAATGTGTTCCTGTGGCAGCACTTCCTAGGTGGTCCTTCCATTCCTTTCCTTTCTTTTGGGTGACTGTGGATGCATCATCATCATCATCATATGTGCATTTCTAGTGTGCCTATTACAAACGTGGACATAGGTGCATTACAACAGTCATAAAAACATAAAATCCATGATGAAAAATATAAGTAAACATTATGGGCTGCAGCAAAAAGGTGAGTTTCAGCTGTTTTCGGAACTCAACTGGGTCAGCCATGGCATGCAAAACTTTGGGCAGTCCGTTCCATGCACAAGAACACATGTTTAGCGAACTTTATGCGCAGCCGCGGCAGAATGTAGTCGGTCGACGATGTTGAACGGATACCGGAACAATAACATGTATGGCCAGCATTAGCGTTCTGCATGATGCAACACAGTTTGAACTGGACGCGCCAGCTTACTTGGAAGCCAGTGTAACTGTAGCAGACATGGAGTGACATGTTGATGGACAGGGCAGGTGTGTGGTGTGTCATTCAGGATGTTGTGCTGTTTATTTATAGCGTCCAGTTTGGCTGTGAGTTTCACTGGTTGTTAGGCTTATACGCCCTACATCCGATAGCCACACCAAGCGCCCCGAGT
>Ga0049105_1001007_pt1 | contig 11548 bp, 6 predicted proteins | sample WorMetvaBAHAMAS1_FD_61260 | JGI IMG/M metagenome (GOLD analysis project Ga0049105, IMG submission 61260) | Worm MetaG Olavius vacuus BAHAMAS.1 | ecosystem: Host-associated > Annelida > Digestive system > Unclassified | place: Germany: Marburg | collected 2013-04-09 | reverse complement strand
ATTCAAGTAAACATCTATACAGCTAGGCTGGTTACGAGAAAGTATTTCAGTGAGTGTGGTGTCGTCTACGTATTTGTGAGTTGGACATGACGGCTTTAAGCTATCGATTAGGTCACTGGACGTAGTCTCAATCGAAAATCCTGGCTACCTACTTCCGTGACACTTCCTCCGGCGAAAAGTCAGGCTACACCAGCGTTGCAAGAAGTCACTGCAGCACGGAGACGCGCTCACAAATGAAGCTAATTGCAGTGACTGTGGAGTGGCGCTGGCGATGACAGCGGCCGTCATCAGGACACGATGCCACGGAGACCGCCGACCTGCCAACGTGCCAACGACCTATGCATGGTCACGACGTCGTTGCTTTTTTGGGGGCACGATCGAAGTGGCAGCAGTGTTGGAGCTGTTCTCTGGCCAAGGCAAAGCTCTGTCGAGCATCACTGCAACGTGGCTGGAGTGAGAACGTCATCTTCAGCAGCTCGCTGCGATGACGTCTCACATCTTCAAAGCCGGGTAACTTGAGTCGAAGGTTCTTCTACTATACAGCCAAATGAAAAGCATTTCAATCCATCTCTTCTGAGGCGGAGGAGCGGCGGTCAGTGGACAGAAATTTTGGTCTGCTGGGTATCTAACGTATATGCAAATTGGTGACCTTGAACGACCTTGAAAGTTGAGGGTGTAATGAAGTGGCCGTTATTTTGTAGTTTGATGTAGTAAAATGTAGTCCAAATAATCTAGTTTTTTTAGCCATATGTGATTTATGGCGATATTCGCAGAGGTTCCGAGAACGAGTGCATTCGCGATACACTTGTCCTTGAAGCTTAGGTTTACGGTAGGCTAAATACTTGCGTATTAATAATAATAATAATAATAATAACACCTTTGTCAAAGGCGATAATTTAACCATCACTGCGTGGTAACTGGAAAACGGTGCGAGATAGGATGTAAGTTAGTGTTATTTACTAATAGGAAGTCACATACGGGCTTTCAATTGGTACTAGCATCAGCGACCTTGAATGACCTTGAACGTCGTAGCGACTGGCGCTATCTCTGCGCTAGCTAAGCTTTTTGTAACTTTAGTAAATAGTGTGTTGTTTACGTTCAAAATGTGCCGTTTCGTTGCAGTATTAGCAGCAACCAACTCATCAGCACTGTCTCAAATACAAGCTGTGCATATTATTGTGCATCAGTGGCTTTCATTTAATTAAATACGTCAATTACTGTTATTGCGCAACTCAGCTGTTATAAACAGTATGTAAAGTTTTAATTTCCAGCCAGGGTCCTCTCTCCTATAGTTAACTTGACAATAATAACGCTTTTGTACTCGCTAATTTCGACTTCAAACCAACAAAAATTAACTCTCGCAACAAGAGAAAATAATATGTGTTTATCATCCGTGCCACCTTTTAACAAACAAAAATGTTGACTTTATCTAAAAAAAGAGATGATTAGCTGAGGTGACGATCGTTCGAATTATACTGTATTCTTAATGGTATGATCTGAATTGAAATTAAACGGTTAAATTTTTGTAATCGTTAATTTTTAACCTTTACTTTTTTCTTGAAATTATTTGAAAAAATGTTTTATTGTAATTTGCTGCAGTTGGTAATGTGGCAAAACAACATGTAGTTCGCAGTCGAGTGCTATATCTCTGAGATGAAATGCGTCGATGTAATTAATCTTGATATGACAGTGGACGTCGAATAACATTCTGTGTAATTTCTCTAATGGTCTCTTTCTGCCGGCGTGTATTCTAAATGTCAGTATACAGGAACATCGGTCTGCTTAAAAGTACAAGATGCTCAGCTATTGCAGAGAGACCGCGCGAAAATGATTGGTGGGAGACGTCCCCTTCTATGCGAAAATTTGGTGAATGATGACCCACCCGTTTACAAATCGCCGATTTTCTATCTATTTTCGCTCGTAGCGCCTCAGCCGTAACACGTAGCGAAAAAAGTTCAATTAACACTAATAGGAAGTCCATTGCGCGCTTTCCAATGAGCCTAAGATGAACATTGTACGTTGTCCCTAAGCCCCAAAGGGGGACTCAGAGGGTCAATAACGCAAAGTGTCCAGAATTTGAACAATAAGCTGCGATAACTCCGAGACGGTAAGAGATATGATGCCAGTTAGTGCCAATCACTAATAGGAAGTCGCATACGGGCTTTTGATTAATACCATCCTCGATGACCTTGAATGACCTTGAACGGCGTAATAGCCCTTATTTTGCGTTTTTAACCGAATTCGATAGCTTTGCTGGCCTATTACGTCACAGTAGTTAAAGATAGACCTATAATGTCCGTAAAATATTGTCTCGCAGTTCAAGTCTTCCACTTTTGGCCAAAACTAACCCACCGTGCAGCGCGGTCTCTCTGCGATAGCTGAGCTACACGTTCGTTATTAAAGCAACCGAACGCGGTACGAATACGTGCGTCAACCGCGTTGACAGCATATTATTTCGTGCGTGACAGCGGGACAAAAAAAACACCGCATGCACACAACTCGGCTGAGTGACAGCTGGCAGGTCGTTCGTTTATAGTTGCATGGCCCGCGGTTTTGTTGCGCAGATTTCGCGGCAAGTGAATTTACAAAACATGTTCGTTATTTGTATCCCACAGTTTTCAGCGATATTCAGGGGTGTATTCATTATTTTAACTTAGGGGCGTGAATCGAGTGGCCGAAGGCCGCGAGAAGGAAGGGTAAAATAGAATTTCCGTCACGTAGACTAATAGTTTTAGACCAATTTTTAATTGCTCCTGGCGTGAATCTGTCAATCCTCCGCAGTATTTCTGCCAAGTCCTGTCAATAAATCATTTGATCGATAAACGGTAACTTTTGTATTGAAATCAACTGTTTACCTATGACAATTCTGTATTATTTTTTCTGGTCACGCTTGGTCTCACAAAGATTTGTTGCCGTTGTAAGTCTGTACGATATGTCAGTCGGCAAACACTAAAAGCAGGCTGTGTCAGTGGGACACATTCGTCAGCTCAGTCAAGTTGTCGGACCTGGATTCGTCTGATCTGGCCCGACCGCTGTATGTGTGTGTGTGAGAGGTACGGGAACAGAGACACCGGACTGCGGATCGTGATGATTATGTATTAAGCACTGATGCCAGAGGCGCTGCCGATTGGACAGACGGTCGACGGCCAACACCCGCGTTGTGGGCGGCGATCTCAACGCCCACAAAGTAACATGTGGTTCGCTATTTATTAAATTTTTTTCTTATCTTTCTTCTTCTTTTTATGTGCGTCTTTAAACGTGTATATTCGTGTATGTATTGTACGAGTACTGCTGCCGTAACAAACGTATATGTGTGTACGTTTAGTTAATAAGGACGTTTATACGTCACGAAAGCAGAACAATTAAGTAGGCATATGAGCGCCTTAGGCGATTGTTAGAGCAGACGCACTGACATAGATTAAACCATTTATACGTCAATGGGGCAGACCTGCTTGCTTGATGCTGTGGCATTTAATGGCTGAGAGAGATCGCTCGCAGAATAATGACGGTAATCGGGTAATAGATTGGGCTGCGGAACAGTACTCCGCTCTTCCATTCTTGTCACGTTATACAACATAGCATCATCAGACATAGCAGTTCCGACCTTAGTCTGGTGCATGCGACAACTGAATGCACTACGCAGATATAAATACAAGTTACATTCAAAATAATGAAAAAACGGGAAAATCACGAATTTTTACGAATTTTAAAAGTCTATTTTTGAAATTCGTAAAAATTCGTTATTCTCAATCTATGCCATGCCTCAGCGGCCCCAACGCTGTAGCTACGTTATCAACTTACCACAGTGTTTCTTCGGTTTTAGGCGCCGCCGTGTATAAATTATATCATACTTACTTACTTACTTACTTACTTACTTACTGTCTAGGCTCTGAGGCGGCGAAAAGTAGCCACAGTTGATGTATTCAGGAATATGTGTAACACGAGAGCTGTTTTTTTCAGGACGCATCAGCACGTGACACGTCCATTTGAATAACGGACATCAGTTTCTGGATGGGTTGTCAACACAGCGTGATAAAAAATGTGTCAGTGTCGTCAGCCCGACGTGTCTTCACCGGACAAACTGAGGCTGAAAATGTAAAGTGCCGATACCTCGGCTCAGCTAGGCCAGTGATGGGCACAATCGAATCGGCTACCCACCAAGCGATTTTGAAAATGTACATAGTTACTCTTGTTGAAAATATGGAATCAAAACTTTTTAACAGCGTTCGGTACAATACCAACCATGTTTCGCATCAGCTACTACCTCCTGAAAAGGACATTCACTATAATCTGCGACAACGTTCTCATTCCCTTAGGCCTACTCTTTATGTATGTTGATGTCATGGTTTGCGTTTGCCAGACCTAAATCAAGAAACTACTTAATTACTTACTTACAATCCGTATCGAAAATTCGAAACACGCACTACCTGAATCGTATCATGTAATATTTGAACCGAATCGTCGATGCGATTCAGATCGTCGTAGTACTGCATGGTTTTCTTTAACTTGTATTATGCGTGTAATAATTTACTTTGATATACACTAAGATACGTGAAGTAAGCATGGTCGTCCTATAGTGTTTTACGGTCTAGACTGCGCGACACATGTCGCTACGCTCAAACTTGTTTTATTTATCAGTCAATTCGATTCAAAAGTTACATGATTCGATTCAGGTAGTGTACTTTATTTCTGATTCACTTAAAAAAATAAAAAATAGCTTCATTATGCGAGTTCTCTGTAAGTACGAATAATCTGTTTTTCATTGAATATGTTTGTTGTTGACATTTATTGACTGTTTAAAACTAATTGTTTGTGACATTTTGTTGTCATATGTATGTTTGTTGTTTTGCTTGTTCTTTGTTTGCTTGTAATCCAGTGCGGTTGTCGTTGGAGTCAATTTAAAGGCCACTTACCTACTTACTTACTCACTTAAGATTTAATCAATATTTTAGCGATATGATTCACAAGTCGCGCGATTTGGTCAAAAAAGCGACATATTTCACAATACTTAAATTTGCTCTTAAGCAGTTTCTAGTTCCATTTATGTAAAATTGTGAATATATTCACTTATCGACGGTGTTGGTGAGCACTTATTTATTTACCTGTAGTCATTAAATTGCTATCGCATTGCAAACAGCCAAGCTCAGCACGAGAGGACTACAGACAGCAGGCAGCCGATATGTTATCCCTACAGCCAGCATCCATTACAAACTCAGCGCCTTTTAACCATGAGTGTAATGACCTGTCACATTTTTGTCTGAGAATTTATATGTACTTGGCAAATAAATCATTCATAGCGAGACGCTCCCGCCGGGTGTATGTTACGTGCTATTGACGCTCTCTTTAGTGACAGTGAACAATCGTTTTCCGGTACTGTCCAAGTCAAGAGTGGAATCGGAAACCAGCACGACCCAAAAACAGGCCTACATTGTGTCACAAAGAATGTGTAGCACCAACTCATGACTAACTTCCTCAAATCTTGACAGATTTTTTTATAAACTTACACGTCGTTTTTTGGTGGAAATTCCAATGCTCGAAAACAACGAAATCGACAAATGTTTACATCTAATTAAACATCTAATAAACAATTCATGGCTACAGCAGACAATAAAGTCAGGATGAACATTTCTTCGACTCTTTAATCAAATGTTTTTTCTCCGAGAGAGAACACCATTTTTCATTACGTAACGATGACACGAGAGCAGTGACGGTTAACGAAGCGATACGGTTAGATTGGAGGTATGCACAACGGATGATAATCAGCAACGCTTTTTTTCACACGTTCTACGCAATAGTTTTTTAAAAACAGTTTTGAAATATCTTAACAAAGGCAAGAGCTATGTAGAAAACAGAAGTGACTTACTTTTTATGGGGACACGGTTGCAGCATAAGAATTTTCACAAAACGACTTTAAGTTTCACAAGGTAGTGTAGAGACGCTATTCAGGTGAGGTAGAAAACGTTTACAGCACTCTTGTAGCGAATTTATTCAGGACACTACATACCAACTTATATCAGAATCGGCCGAATTTTGTAGAAGATATGACAATAACATTTGGCTTACTTTTTTCTTGGACACCGTGTAGTACATTTCCCGTCAATGTTGCTGCACTACTTGGGGTAGTTCGAAGTTCAAATCTGTTGTGGTAAAATAATTTAGAAAATCGTCTAAGATCCGACTAAGTTACCGCTCAGTCGTCATCGATCCACTTTTTTGGGACACAGTGTATCTGGCTTCGTCAGTTCGATGCAGACTGGCATTTCTCAGCCTCAGAAGCAGGCACATCAGCCAACGCCCACAGAGTAAACTGCACCATGGGCATAGCCAGGATTTTCTGAGGGGGCGAGGGGTGGGGCGTGATGGTACATGGGCACACGAATACAAAAAAAATAGAAACTCGTTTTCACTAATGAATTTCGCTTATATTTTTTCTAGAGAAAACAGAATCTAATCTAGGTCGTTACGTAAAATCTCTACAATTTTTTGAAGGAGCCAAAAGACAACCATTTTCGCGGTGTTGTCGTGTGCACTGAAACAGATACCGCCACAATCAGACAAAATGCGCAAACTTTTCATACGTGACTTCTAAAGTTTGTATATTTCACGTAAATTGAGAGTTCCTTCAATTTGACGAAGTTATTTCCGAAGCTACTCATCACGAATCGATATTAACTCGGAGGAAATATGCGTTATGCGCCCTTAAAAAGTTATCACATTTCAGTGATATATGACCTTGACCTTTGACCTTGACCTTTGACCTTGAGAGCTGAAATTGATGTCAGCGTGCAGTCTGATCCAGTAAGACACACTGTAATTGATTACTGAATAAAAGGAGCTCATTAGCCGAAGATTAACTCGTTATCACAACGTAACACAAACTACGCATTCCGTATTTGCATGAAATAAGTTTCGTTCTCATATTCACCCATTTCAGTTTACTTCAGTTCAGTAATTTTTATAGTGGCCTAAGTGATAAACATCACTACAAGGACCACTATTGTATCAAAATATACAGTTAGACGACAATATCAGATATGACTGCTGGAAGAGGCAAGGTTTAAGTCGACGCCGGAAACTTGAAAATGTCGACGCCGAAACAACTCTTCAGGCAGTCCATTCCAGATCCGAGGTCCAGAAACGTTGAAGGTCCGACTACCGACTGTAGACAGTCCGAACATCGGCACCACCAGGCGACTGGAGCTGGCAGAGCGGAGTGCCCGCAGACCGTGCAGATCTGCTACTCGGTCGAGTGGTCCAAGGACCTTGGCGCTGTGTCGTGCAAAATTTCTGGATGGTCAATTTGGCTATAGACCGACGTCACATTCTTTCTATCAGTGCTTTGACACTGTTGGTCGGGTCATTTGACCCGTAAAACCTCGTCCCTGATATGACCTGTAATGTGTTTGCTGGGACGTTAAAGCTTACTCAACTCAACTACGTCACATTGTTGCTAGGTCACTTTCGATTATAACCCGGGAAACATGATTGTCTAAAGCAAACATATTCTATGATTACGTACACAGAGGGCGCCACGTCAAAATTTCTGGGTGGTCCAAATCGGCGGTCAAACGCAAAGCTCTTACCTAATAAACAAATTCATAAATACAGAAATCTTTACAGCGATCTAAACAAAAAACTGACATCACAAGAGGTTGCAAAAATTTGCAATTTACACACTAGAAATATCACATACGCATGGCAATGATGGGCCAATAACATTAGGCCCATTGCCCGCACAACCAAATTTTGGTGTTCACCTGTCCGACCGACCTTACACCGCCCTCTTTATGATACGTATGGCCGACAGCAAGAAGTCTTCACATTCATCAATATACGTCAGTCTGGCGTCATGGCGCTGGCTGAAATTCGCCAGGTCTTTGCTGCTATCGATTGAGCGACGGAGAAATTAGAGTTGGGTGGGCATCAGTGAAGGTGACATCGATTAGCAGGGCGGGCCATGAGGCGAGGCAACGACGCGCAAGACTAGGCTACGTCAGGCAAAGCACAGTCGACGCGAACCAGTGACACCGCACGGTATTTACTTTCGATTCTTCCAGGAAAACGTTTCGGCAAAAACAGCTGCTAATTCAAAATGAAAGGACTGCGTGAGATTCTAAGGGTCTCATGGACAGTAAAGATCACAAATGAGTGGGCACTGGAGAAAGCAGGAGTACAGTGAGAGCTGCTGGCCACAGTATGGTGAAGGAAATTGTGATACTGCGGTCATATCGAGCGCAAACAAGGAACGCGAGGAACATGCCCGGTTCTCATGCCAGAGGAAAGCCAATTGATACATGGAGAACGTTTGCTCAGCGTGCGGCCAACCCTTGGATCGAGAAAGGCTAATAACGACAACGACGACGACAACAACATTGACACACAACAGGCCTACTTCCCGTAGAAAACGATCGTGCGTCTGCTGTAGTCAACAAACTCCCTATCGTGGCATAGCACCGTCGACGAATGGCGATGGCAGTCGAAGGCAGGCGACTCGTGAAGCAGTTGATGGTCGTCGCTTCGGCAGTTTCTTTGTAAAGGTTGTTCCATCGGGAAATTGTTCCAGTGTAGTATAGCAATCTTTTGTGTTGTAAAAGCTGAGTCACATTTGAACTTGTATTCAAATCTTCCTTTCTGTTTTCCAGCTTGACTTCTAGCAAAATTGACCGATATTTTAAATGAAAATTTGAGATCATATTGCTGTGAGAATGGCAATACTATACACAGGTCCAAAAATAACTTGTCAATATGTCAAAAGGACATTCGCTATAATCTGCGACAGCGATCTCATTCCCTCACTCTTCCCTCAGAAAATAACAGTTTGATCAGGAAGAATTTTCTGCATAGGATGCTATTTAGGGATATTTACTAGGTGTTTGTATTATGTTATTGTATTTCATTTCACCGTTTCAATGTATTTATTGAGAACTTTACATCCTATGTTACATTGTATTTGTATGTATGTGATGCCATTCTGCTGACTGCAGTCCGAGAACAAGTACAGCGGGATCTATGTCGACTTGCAAGCACCGTTTTCAATTTTCAATAGCTCTCGCGACGTAATTGAAACCGCTCTATTTAGTTTGCACACTGCACTGACACGGTAGTCTTAATGGACTTTGACAGCTAGAAAATGAAGTGGCTCGGCTAGATAGTAGATAGACCTACACTGATGAATAAAACAGAGCACTCTGAGTGCATTCCGTCCGACAGCCGTCAGTAATTCGCCACTGAACGAACAGACGACATTATGGACATTTCACGGTAACAGTGCTGCCACAATTCTTTCCGAATTAATGGTAACTAATGTATTGGTGTTGTTTCGTACGTGCGTTGCCCTTTTCTACTTCGATAATTTGCGCTATGTTTTGAGAAAAAGTGAAAAACGACCCTCACGTTTCTTGCATAGCAGGACAGGGTAAAATGTTTAAGCATTTTATTCGTCGGTAGGATTAAAATGGGAAAACAATATGTTGTTGTTGTTGTTGTTGTTGTTGTTTTTATTGTTTTAGTTGAAAAGCTGTCGGCAATGTTGTAATCAGTAAAACCGTTAAAAAGGTCTATAATCGAGGTTTTATTTTGAAATTGAAATAACAAAATACACGCTTGTGGTATGTGTTAGCCTAAAACGCTGTAAAGTCCACCAATGTGTCTCTTGACTTCTGGCTGCAGAAGCTATGCTCCAGCTCGCAATCAAGCGAAGACGAACGTTCGTAGTACGCTCGTACATGTACGTCGTACATCAGGCGCAAAATTGCGCTGTTTTCATTACAGCGCCGTCAGTGGCGCAGCCGGTCATGCATTTGCGCACTATAGATTCGAACGAGAGACGCCATAATATATCATCCCTGTTCACGCGAGAGAGAATTTGCGTTCGCCCACGGAGGCGAGCCCATTAACAATGATCATGTGCTGAAAAATTTCGATACTTTCAATCCTCAGCGCATTTTCCTAGTTTTTGATTATTTTCGAGTTCTTTTAGAGAGCGATGATAAATCATTCGTATGCAACGCCCCGCCGTCGAAATGTATGCATGACCTCGACACAAAAGTACATTTGGTCTCGTCTCGCTATGACCTTGACCTTCGACCTCTGACCTTGAAATCCTTTCCAGCAATTTCCACTCACATGATGATTATTTTTTGCAAGTTTCATTGAGATCTATCTACACTGTGTCTCAAAAAAACGCGCCACCCTATTGTTACGATAATTTTGTCAAATCTTGACAGATTTTCAAAATTCTTTCACTGCTGGAACGTCTGTTAAACTTCCTATAAAATAACTGTAACATTACCACCAAACCCAAACATGTTACAGCACTACCTTGAGAAAGTTAAAAGTTCAAATTTGATGCAATATTTTGCTGTGTTCCAATGAAAGGCAAGACTAATTCTAATGCCATAAAATAAGTGCGACATAAAAAAAGTAAAAACATAGTAACATTGATATTTTATATCCAATCAGTAACAAAAGGTCTCGCTGTTTTATGTACCAAAATTTATCAAATTTGGTTAACGTATAACAAAGTTATGATTTGTTAAAAAGTGGCACGTTTTTATGAGGCACAACGAAATGCAACATATTTTTACATATCAGTTTTTCGATGTAACGCGGCAACATATTTTAGGTGTGGTGGATAATGCTATGTTTTGTTGAAAATTTAAGAGGCTCCAGCAGTAAAAAAATTTTGAAAATCGGTTAAGATATGACGAAATCATCATCGAAAGAGGGTGACGCGTTTTTTGAGACGCAGTGTACTAAGTAATTGGAAATATCGCGTCACGTGCAAAATGTCCTTGATCTGACTGTGACTTATTTGACCTTTGACCTTGAAATCCTTTCGGCCTACAGCAATAGCCACTCACATGTTGAGCACTTGTACTGAGTTTCATTGAATGCCCTCAACTAAGTGAAGAGCTATCCCGTCACGTGGAATAGGTCTTAACCGACGGACAACGTACGGACGCACGGACGTATGGCAGACTCCAAAACATAAGCCTCTCGCAGCTTATTGTTGACGGAGGAGGAGGAAGAGGCTAAACTGGCTACGTACTACTTACCGCAATCTGGACATCGGCAACGTCATTAGCAACACGCTGTTAAATAACAAATAAGTAAGTAAGTAAGTTTCCTTAATTAACAGCATGTCAAGCGCACACATGACAGTAATAGGCCTCAGTAAACACACATACATAAACAAACAATGAAATACGAGAGAAAAGAAAAATAACAACACATGATACTGTTAACGACGCTAAGAAACTAGTTTAAATGTAGGAAAAAGACATCTATTTAGGAATAGGCCTAATAGTGAATAGCCTACGTGACACATTTTCACATTCATTTTCGGTAACGACATTGAAAAGAAATATTACAATCGGCTACGATGTGACCGAGTTACGGTCGACTGCAGAGTAATCTGGATATTTGCATAGCGCCTTATTATGGGAAGCACCACTGCTAAGGCGCTCAGATATGGGCCGTGTGTAACGAGGGGATCACACAGTTTTACCTGCCACCCACACACGAACCATACCTGCCTTTACTCCCC
>Ga0049105_1001006_pt1 | contig 11551 bp, 9 predicted proteins | sample WorMetvaBAHAMAS1_FD_61260 | JGI IMG/M metagenome (GOLD analysis project Ga0049105, IMG submission 61260) | Worm MetaG Olavius vacuus BAHAMAS.1 | ecosystem: Host-associated > Annelida > Digestive system > Unclassified | place: Germany: Marburg | collected 2013-04-09 | reverse complement strand
TGTTTGGACAAGAGAGTCTCCGTCCGTTACATTTTGTAAGTCGTCCGAACTCCGGATCAAAACTCGGGACCGGCCGATCGGATCGAAGTCCCTTTGCCGGAGGTCTGCGCTCTCCGTGTGCTCTTGTTGATATTCTTAAACTGTCCATTGCCAGATCCGGCCATCACTGACCAACAAATCGAATGACCCCGAATATGGGTACCAAATAGATGGCTACCGCTAATGTCCTTAAACAGTACATTAAAAATCATCATCATCATCATCATGGTCCATCTTCACGTCTGAAGGTGGAGGCTGTTGACGACTTGACCGGCTCTCTTCACCGGGCGTGTCTTGTGCTATTTTATCACATTCTGCCGTTGTGTACCTGTCCATTACTTTTCATCGTCAGTTCAACGTCACCTTGTTAATGTGGACAGAGTTTGCGCTCGAGCAATATGTCCGAAAGTTTTCGGCTAAGTTCATACGACTTTCGTGAGGCCCTGCTTCGTTTGTAGCTTTTCCAAGATAGACCCATTTTGTTCTGTACTCCATCCAGCTCACTCTCAGCGTACTTCTACATGTCGTCGTCGTCGTGGTCAACGCGAGACCGAGGAGGCCGTAGCGTACGTTCTCCACACGGCCCGATCCTGGGCGCAGTTGAGGGCGTCTCCAGCGGACAGACCACAGTCTGAACAAATCTGGTGCAGCCAGGTGGTAGGAGGACGGCCCCGTGATCTGCGCCAGTTTGGGAAGGGTGAAACTCCGTCTATATGCTGTCGTTTCAAATCCAGTTCATTGTGGACTTGATCCAGTTGGTCGAAAGCCATGGACTGTCGCCACACCTCTCTGCTGATGACGTCCAAGTCTACAGTATAGCTCATGTTCGCCTGCTGCAGTTGACGCGCTCTTAGCGAAGATTTCCGACTGCGCCGGTGACATTGCGGACTGGGGAAGGTCGAACAGGCTGATGCTGAACCCGGACAAATCCGAGGCAAGCTGGTGTACAACAAGTCGGCGTCAGCATCAACTACCGAACGCTGCAATACCGATCGTTGGCGTCCCAATCACTCCGGCGCGGCCCGTCCGTGATCTCGGCATTTACCTTGATGCAGACTTGTCGATGCAGGCGCATGTCAAACGAACGGTGTTGCAGTGCTTCGCTGCTCTCCGTCAATTGCGCCAGATCCGCCGAGCGGTGAAAACAGCCACATTCCAGATGATCGTTGTGGCTCTTGTATACTCACGACTCGACTACGGCAATACAGTACTCGTCGGCATTCCAGCCTATACTTGGTACGCCGTTTGCAGTCGGTACTCAACGCGGCGGCACGACTCATCTACCACCTGCGCCCGCAGGACCACCTCTCTGATGCGTTGGCAACACTGCACTGGCTGCGTGTCCCAGAACGCGTGCAGTACAAAATCGCGGTGCTAACTTTCACAGTGCTTCACGACAGCGCGCCACGATAACTGGGACCTCTTGTCGCCGTCGCTGACCTGCCCGGTCGGCGAGCTCTGCGGTCAGCAAGTACCAGCCGACTAGTCGCGCCGCCCATCAAGCTATCTGCTGTTGGCAGCCGTGTCTTTCCGGTTGCCACATCTCAAGTCTGGAACGGTCTGCCAGAGGCCGTCGTCTCATCGTCATCATTGCAGACTTTCCGACGATAATTATTAATTAATAACTCATCTTTTTCAACTTGCATACCCTCAGCTGATTTTTTGACCGTTTGACTGGCATCGTTACAATGTTCCTTGTAGTAATGTTCGTTATTTAGGCCACTCTAAAAATCTATGTTTTACTTAACCGTACTTTTACTTACTTCATCTACGTTTGCCTGCCTCCTCGACAAAATTTGCTCAGAGATAAATAAAATGCATCTATGATATTTAAAAGAGATGGGAGTTTGATCCCCGACCCCTGCTGGATGCGCCGAGTATCCGGAAAAAACACCATGGATAAAATGCCCCGAAAAAAATGCCAACGGACGAAAATGCCTGAAGCTTACGACAGGCACGATAAATGCACAGTGCTTAGTGAACGACGTAGCCTAATAGCTCGATATTCTCAGATTATGTGAGGAATATTTACGAAGTATTAAAGTGGGGATTAATGAGCGGACTTTGTTACAGGTTTACGTAACCCGGTGTCGTCTATACTCTTTTGGCAGCATCCCCGACCATAGAACGACTTGGGTTTGCTTGAGGAGGCAGACACAAGGCTTGCGATTGTATAGGCTATGGTTCACACCAGTTCTGAAAATACCAGCGCCTTAATTTCGTGAGCAGATTACGACGTGGAAGATCACCGCAAGCATTCGGCCGAGAGTTGATGAGCAATTTTCGCAGATTCACAGTCATTACTATTCTCGGCAGTTTTTTTCCGTCGTCATTTTTCTCCGGTGGCAGTTTATCTACTGGCATTTCATCTGGGATTTGTCGCTTCGACTAGAGCGTCCGCGGTGATTGCGGCTGCTTTGCCTATTTTTATTATGTTCGACGTAATTTCTGAGTTCATGTGTTGGACAAAGTTGTCAATGCCATATGTCTGCATTTCAATATATAAATTAATTAATCAGTCGATCGGTGCACATGTCATTAATATGCACGCATGACCTGGGTGAGATGAACATCACGTACATGTCTATGGCGAGTGATGACATAATCCAACATATTCCTGTGCTTGGAACGAGGATGCATCCTCTTACACTTTTATTTATTGGCCTGTTGAAATAGTGTGTTGGTGATGGTGAGCTCATGTTGCGCACAGAACTGTAAGAGCAGTGAACCATTGGAATGTTCATTGCCAATGGAGTGATGACCTGATACACGTGGCCAGGCAGAATGATCACGACCAACACGTGCATTGAAGTCACCAAGTAGGATGATCCTGTGCTTGTAAGGGACAGACCGGATGATGTCACTTAGGCTGTTGTAGAATGCCTCCTTGTCTTGGTCAGTTGCATCCATCGTCGGTGCATAAGCACTTAGTAAGACTGCAGTGTGACCATGACAGAGCTCCAATTTCATGTACATCAAACGAGGACTGACACCTTTGGGATGTTCCTGAAGTTTGGAAACGAGCGTGGATTTGATTGCAAACCCAACTCCAGCCTGTCGTGGTTTGTCCTCTGGTTGTCAAATGGTAAAAAATGTGTACCCAGCCCCGACCCAGCCCCATGAATATACTTGCATGTCGTGTCGTGTTGTATCGTTTACGGCTTTGTTTAGTGGTTAATAGTATCCGCAACGCTAAGTTTTTGAAAGTTATTTTAGCTCAGCTGGCTTATCTAATAATATAGCTTGTCAAAAGCTGTCTGTCTCTCTCTCTCTCTGTGTCTGTATGTCTGTAAGTTAATCAGGGTCAAGCAAATCATCACCGCTAAACGTAGAGACTTGTAATCATACATGCACAATCCCATATAGGCCTACTGATTGTAAATATAAATCAGTCTGACCTAGTTTACCGTATTTTTATAGGTCATACGTCATGGGTACACAATTACACACTACCCGTTATCACGGCCCGTCAACCTTAAACACGGGCCGTGAACACGGTTGTCATTTTAGACACCCGTGTTCAACACGGGTAGTGTGGACAGGCGCCCGTGTTCACGAGTATGATAGATTAATGAGCGGATTCAAAACTGTCGACCGTGAAGACGGGTCGTGAACACGGCTAGTGTGTACCGGGCTTTATATAGCCATTAGCAATTCTGCCAGCTGAGCGCCACTGCTCATGGGCTGCCTGTTTGAATAATCATCTAAGAAGAGAAAACGTGACAGATTGCCTCAGACGATATACCGGCGCCGGCGGCACAGTTTCAATAGATTTTTTCGACTCATTAGAAGCGAAACGTCTAACGGGCTAAGGTTTCGCTATTTCCGTACACTGTACACGCAAACGGAAACGTTTCAGGCTATGCCGCGTGCCATTTCCTAGCGCACGCGGCGCGCTGATCGCTAAAAGCGTTGCATTTAGCAATTTCTCGGACTTTGTCGATGTCCAGCGGACACTTCTATCCGCTGTGATGCGGCTAAATCCGCCGAGAATCAATTTATCAGAGTAAGCCTATAGTCTAGCTACAATCAGTAACCGTTCTAGGACAGATAGCTGGCGAACTAACTGCATGGGAGCTACAATGGAGTTGGTTACTTACAACATAACATTTTGTCGAGATAACAAAATGGTTGCCAGACATTTCGTATACCTTAAGTGCCTAACTCTTTCGTAACCCGGCGTTCCTTATGAGGGTTACGGTTATGTAAAGGCCAAATTCTACTAGAGCGACCCGACCGGACCGGACCGGACCGGACCAGACCCGACGAATACTTTCGGGTCTCCGACCAGGTCTCTGACCAGGTCTCCGACATGTCTAGTTCTACTTCCGAGACTTTGTCTCTGACAAAGCCTGAGACATTTGTCACGTGATGTGTGAAGACCGACCCAGAAACCCGACCTTTTAAGCAAGATGGCGGACGAAAATGAAGTTACTGTTCAGGCTTATTCTGTAATTACTGTTGGGTGCAGTTTAGGGGCTGCAAGTCTATTAATAAAAAAAAAACAAAAGGAAGCACTCCACATGGGTGAAAAAGTACATCCGTGGCAGACAACAGTATGGAGAATGTAACACTTTGCTGCCGGAACTTGCTGCTACTGAGATGTGAAATGTGTCCATTATATGATAACAATAGCGTTGGTCTGGTCGTGTCGTGTCGTTTCTAAATTCCACTACACGGACCCGAAGACTTTGTCCGCGACTCGACCAAACCCACGGACAAAATCCGTACATGTCGAGATTGAATAAACAGGTCTATGACCAGACAAAGTCCGCGGACTTGTCGGAGACCCGAGCGAACTTGACCGGAATTTGTCGGAGACCGGGTCGTAGACCCGGGTCTCCGACAAAGTCTGGTCGGGTCGCCCTAGTGGAATTTGGCCATAACACTTGTCAGCAGGCCTCGTGTTCTACAGTCAAAAGCTAAAAGCTAGAGAACGCCTGGGACAGCTTGGACAGGGGCGTTGATGGAAAATTTTCGCAGCTGGAAATACATTTCTGGGCTATATCCTTCCTTCTTTTACTCTTCCCTTTTCTTTCCGTTCATTATTGCCATTTCATTCGAAATTATAACGCATGCTATGGGGCATGAGGAGCGCTGTTAAGGGTCTAAGGCGCAGCTGCTGCAGCAAGGACAGTTTTCGTTAATTTGTCGTTCAGGAACCGTATCTGGTTCGAAATTTTTCTTCTTATAATCTAACAGCGAAATATGTTTTTTTTTCCAGAAATTGCGGCCTGCAGCAAATTTCCAGGGGGGGGGGGGATTTGGCGTTTTCCAGGATCCCCCCTCCCGGAAACATGCCTGGCTGAAACGCTAGCAATAGCGCGGTCTAACGATGCGCGTTACAATGCGTTGACATTCATGTACATGTAGTTGCGAGGTCAAATTCGTACAAGTACGTGGTGTTGCGAGGTTGTGGGAGGTTACGAGGTTCGATTTCCTACTTTCTCGCAACTAGGTCCTCGCAAATGAATGCTGTAGCGGCCAGTGATGTAGATCCAAAATATGAGCTAAATCCTCGCTCCATCGTTAGCGTACAAGGCCGTGTGGGAGACGTGTGGTTGTGGATGTGTATTAATATTTGTGTGGTTGCGAGTTAAAATTCTTGTAGGAGAGTAGTGTTGCGAGATTGTGGGAAGTTGCGAGGTTCAACTAGTCGCGAGGTGTGGTGTTCTACTTCCTCACAACCTGATAATAACCTGTATGTGTGTATTGATCAGAGTGAAGCTATATGGCGAAGACACTGCATGGACTGATAAATAAATCACTGACGTTTATATTAAGATGGCGATGTGTGGTTAAGTCAACCATCAATGCTCGGTGAAGTTTGATTTGTACTGGAATGTCTAGACGGAATGTGGTCAGTTTTATGGGAGTGAAAACGTTGTTGTTTCCTGCAGAACCGTCGCTAATTAGAACTTTTCGAAGCCGGCAAGACCGACGGCGATCATTTCGCAGCCGTAAAAGGTCCATTAGACGCAGGTCGGTCTGCTTGCGTGCATGTTTGCCTTCGGTTTTAATTAGTAGCGCACTTGTGAGGACTGTTACCATGGACGATTACGGGCGTCGTGGGAGGCAAGGCAACCGTGAAACATGAGCTATCAATTGACTGATCGATTGCGAGAAGATATGGTCTCTGCAGCGTCGTCTGGCGCAAAATACTTCGGTGCTATTGGTATTTTTACTAACAGACTAATCAAACAATCAACTATTTAGTTCCAGGGGCATCCCCTCCCCCATAAACGGTGTACACACATTATCTGTGACACGTTACTTGTTAAAAGCAAACTTCATAAATATCCTTCCATCCGCTTTTTTCTCTCCTCTTCCACCCCGTTAATTCTTTGGGTCACTTCATACATTTCTGCGATGATGTTTATCTTCTACGTAAGTAAAAAGTAAAGTTATCTCATTTGTCTGCATTGTGCAGCGCTGACGTTGCTTTCGTAATTATTGATTCTCTCTGTGTGTATGTGTCGTGGTATCATTGTTTGTTTATTTTTTTGCTCTACTCTTTTGTTTGTTTTTCTTTTGCTTTTCTTTACGTAATGTACTTCACGATGTTCGTAATAATTAAATATCCTTTCATCCATCTGCTTTTCTCTCTCCATTTCCACCCCGTTCATTCTTTACGTCACTCCATACATTTCTGCGATGATGTTTATCTTCTACGTAAGTAAAAAGTAAAGTTATCTTATTTGCAACTAAATGTACTCTCCGAGGACTTAATTGTTAGTCTAAACTTATACAGTATGTTATCGGATATGCCTGTAGCCGTTACTGGTCATTAGTATCAGGCAGAATAGCCGCAAACGAATACAAAATGCGAATACTACTGCCGCTGCTGCTGCTGCTACTTATAAACGTCGACTCCGTGGGTGCTTTGATACTCGAGCAGCCATGGTGACAATTATGTGGGCGCCAAGCACCCGTAGAAATCTGCCTCCGTTTTGTAAATGTCTACATCGAAACGCTTTTTTATTATTTTGTGGCAAATAAACTCTCTCTCTCTCTCTCTCTCTCTCTCTTGGGTTTTATGCACGGATGCAATTTTATCGTAAACTGCACTAAAACTGCTATCACCAGAAGCTTATTTTGTTAGCTCAAAATGAACCAAATGTCGTTTGCCGGCAGGGCTCTGCCTTCTGTGTGTCCTATTCTCTCCATGTACCCAAACCTCCTAAACACAGGTCAAAGGCGGCCGCCAAAGTGTTCAGTCAGAGCATTGAGCAGGTAATTCGACAGCGAGATTGCGTAACAGCTGCGCTAGCAAAAACGTCTTAAGAAACAGCGAGTTTGCGCGGCCAATTTCTGTCCTGCAACAAAGCGAACCAACAATTGGACAGCGTGAAAAAATTTGAGGTTTCAACGTCACTTGCTGTTATTATTGTTGTCGTTAGGACGATATTAAACTGTAGTCGGAACGATTTTCCCACCGAGCGCTTCTCTGGCGCCGTGGGTAGCGGTTATTTGCCGTCTGGTCTTGCGCCCGGTACACACTATCCATGTATACGGCCGTACACACTATTCCGTGTATACGGCCCCTGTGAACACGGGTGTCTAAAATTACACCCGTGACCACGGTTGATATTTTTTTGACACCCGTTGACAGAGTACTCGAATCAAAAGCTTAATTCGCGCAGCTCTGTTCTGTGTAGTTTCTTTTGGTTGTCGTAAGTTTGTTTGTCAGTAACACTGCAATCGAATGACTGGAAAGGCTCGTCTCAGAAAGGGGACGTCCATAAATGACGTCACACTCGAAGGTGGGGGTCCACGCTAGTGTGACGATCTGTGACGTAGGGGGTAGGGGAGGGTAAAGTGTTGTGACGTCACGCCAGGTACACTGGCAATTGCTGTTATGCGCTATATACGCTTGGATCATGTAGAGCTGCTGGGATGAGAATACTATGACATGATCTTTCGTCCATCCGTCTGTCTGACCCATCATGCGACCGCAGCCCCGACGTGCGGCGGGTTTGCGGCTGAGCGCCGTGCGTACACCATCAGCGGCGATGCTGCACTGGAGCTTAAGTCAGACTTGTTTCTGCAGTCAATAATCACTGCCTTTTTGAAAGGGGGAGGGGCGGCGGTTGTAAGCTTGTGTCGTAATTTCGGTAGGGTAGGGTTGCCAACCGTCCAGAATTTTTCGGGACTGTCCGGAATTTCTTGATGCTGTCCGGAAAAAGGAGAGTGACCTTTTCGGACAGTACAATATCCGGAAAAAGTAGTCGTTGTTGCCATTAGCAGTATTTGGGGGATAGTCCATTTTCGCACCACAGTCACCCTAACCCTAACCCTTCGTATTCTCATGTGGTGCGAAAATGGACCAGTCCCCAGTATTTGTTTATTCTATTTAAGCAAACAGTATTATCGCATTTTCCAGAATTAATGATTATATACTAAGTCAAATATGGCTACTACGAAGGCACACGCGCGCTGCAACCAACATACAAGAGCGTTCACTAAGCTTAACCCCTCACTGCAGTTCTTGCGTGCGTGCACGTGGTTTACCTGATTTTGTTTCACATCCATGCAACGTACTTAACGACGTCAACCATAAGCTATGTACACGTTGAACATATATTTTAGTGATGAAAAACTTGTGGATCGATGAGAGAACCCGACTAAAACGTGAACTTGTCAAGGCTGACCTGTACGTACGTGTGCGTTAAAGTCAACCTTAACTTCTATGTTCCCAGTTTTTGACTATTTCCAGGGAAAGTCGCTGTAGAGAGCCGCAAAAATTGCACAGAAATAGCCTTTCAAGGTAAAAAGTGTTAAGACAATACAGCATAATTTGATGGACAGCGTCATTTCGAGATCAGCGCGTCGTTGCCTTGGAGAACATGGAAATCACGGACTGACACGGAGTGACAGTGACCATATATAGGCTATTGTTGAAAATATAGGCCTTATACTAACCTGTGTCGTGAATATAACTTTTATTGCCATCGAATTCTGGAAATTTTTCTCATTGTCTCAATGTTTCTACTGTTGCAGCATTGACTACAGAAACTGACCAGACTTTAGGTATTTTACAATATTTTTTCTAATATCCGGTTCTACTAGTACCGGTAGCCTAGCTACTACAACATGTGCACATGTTGCAACATACACACATAGGCCTACACAACGAACCAATTACAACATTTCTGTCAACATAAAACGACCCTATAGCAGATGCTTTGATGAGCCGCCTGGAGTCAGTTCAGAACGCGCCGCCGCACGTCTCATCACCGGAGTCAGGCCAGAGGGCCGTGGTCAGGCGGTGTGAGCACATCACGCCAGCCCTACGTCAGCTGCACTGGCTGCCAGTCCGCAGACGAGTGGATTTTAAGATATCCACCCTTGTCTATCGTTCGTTGGCTGGCACCGCTCCTGTGTACGTACCTCTGACGAATGTACGCTCGTTACTGCTGGCACCCTACGTTAATGGCGCTGACTAGAAATCTTCTTACTTAGATAATTAGTTACAAGACACGTTTCCTGGGCTCAAAATATCGCAAAAATAGCGTTGCTTTGCCCCGGACCCCGCCGGGAAAGCTCACTTCTCTGCCGATTCAACGGCAAGGAAAACGGAAGGAAGGGCAAAAGGAACGGGAAGGGAAGAACGATGAGAAGGGACTGCAGTGTCTGGAATTTCTGACTTGGAAAGTTGGCAACTCTAAGGTAGGGAGGACCAAGTGGGACAGATGGGTAGGGTGGGTCAATTTCATTTATGGACGTCCCTAAATGACTTATTACATGTCGAGTGGGACATTAAACTCTACTTGGTTACTTACTTGCATACGCGTAGAGAAACCTACGATATTCAGTAACTGAGTATGTGTTTAAAACACACACATAATAAACGTACGTGCAGGGAAATATTACAACAATACTTGATGGGAATGCTTGCGGTTTGAAACAGATACAGAAATTAACACTGAATGAATAACTTTCCACCGTTTATGCCGCGCTTTGAGAAGCTTATCCATATTCCCGATCAAGTCAGCTATTCAGTACACGTTAATAATCCACAGCTAGTTCACATACGGTCACCCATCCCTGCAGTACTAACCCGTCTCGACGTGCATCTAGTAACTTCTTTGATGTATTATTTGCTAAGCTAGACTATAACTACCACCTACGTACACATAACAGAGGTGGTCTCTTTGCATTATTCTGCTTCAGTGCGTACTTACGCTGTCTCGCCATAGGGCTGTGCGAATCGCGTTTTTTTACTGCTCGATTACTCTGTCGATCTCATCGAGTACGTTCTCGAGTACTCGACTTATACCGGAAGTCGCTGATAACTATAGAGTGGTTCAAAACAGGCGGACACATGGTTCCTCACTGAAGTTTGGAGTGCAGTAACGATTTGAAATAAGTCAAAATAATGCCGGAAATAATAAAGAAAGTCCAGGTCAAACGAGGATGCAACTTGAAACGTTCAATCTTAAATGAATAAATAAAATGAAATTGCGTTGATTTCAAGTGCGTTCAAAAACCGACTAAGAGCCAGCTTGGTGTAACACACCATGCAAACAAATTCAGCCGTTCAGCAGAATAAAAACGTTAAATGGTCCGAAAGACCGTTGAATGAGTACAGTAGGAGAGGAAAAGGTCTAATGTGGAAAGAATTTACCAAAGAGCCAAATTCAGAATGAAAGACTGAACGAGTAAGAAAAGACGAAACTGGTGAAAGTGAAGATGGTGAAGATGATGAACTGTCATGTGTGATAGGTGAAAGTGAAGCTGAAGGATAATTAGCATAGAAGTTAGTAATATTTCTCACTTTGTAATTCTCGAGTAGGTCTACTCGAGTTCAAAAACAAAGCGTGATCTGCGGGAGTAGCTGGAGTATTCGGAACAACTCAATAGATCGTTAGACGGACAAACAACTCTTCATCGCACAAGGCGCTGCAAAAACGAACGAGGAATCTTGATCTGACCTTTATGAAACCGCAAGGGCGGATGTAGAGGGAGTCTAGGCATTTAAACCCTTTAAAGTCGATGTTGTACAATTGAATACAGAAAGTAGTTAGTCGTTTCGTCCAGTTACACCCACGGAGTCTATTGTGCAACTTTTAAGCCAGGGATTCTTATATAGCGCGTCTTACAGGAAAACCTGACCGGCCGCACTTTACAATCATCGAAGTGGCAGCTGATCGGCAAGAGCCAATGGTGCTGCAGCGCTAATGCGGCCGTCCATTGCACTGGCTAAGGAACAATTGGACCCGTGGCCTGATCACGCCTTTATGATGTTTGAGTGATAAAACATATTGTTAGTTAGTTGTCAGTCTACGGACCTTTAATTCCTTTAGCAGTATATTTTAACTTTGTTGTGTGTGTACTTTGCTGCCAATAAACTCGTTTACTTACTTACTTATTCAAATTGATTATGCTTATGCACCTTCTCAGTATTGGATGAAAATAGGCAGAAGCATAATTTTGACGAAAACTAACGTAAGATAATTTCGACAACAAACTATAGTTTTGCTCAATATGCAGATTTCCAGTTGCCTGCAGA
>Ga0049105_1001005_pt1 | contig 11559 bp, 6 predicted proteins | sample WorMetvaBAHAMAS1_FD_61260 | JGI IMG/M metagenome (GOLD analysis project Ga0049105, IMG submission 61260) | Worm MetaG Olavius vacuus BAHAMAS.1 | ecosystem: Host-associated > Annelida > Digestive system > Unclassified | place: Germany: Marburg | collected 2013-04-09 | reverse complement strand
TCGTTAAATGCCCGAGTGGGCGTGGACTTCCAACAACAACTGAAGAATTTGATGCGTTTCACGGTTTCATGTTAATAAAAATATAAAACAAACTTACAAAGGCGGTTTGCACTTTACAGTAGGCCTAATCTGTTGTACGAATAAATGCATTATAAATGAACGTAACATTCCAGAACATCAAAACAAGTTAAACATCTATGATTTGCAAAATTACGAATTTTTTGCGAATTTTTTTCAACCGCAAAAAAAATTCGTAAAATTCGTTAAATTTTAAGAATGAAAAAAATTTCGTAAAATTCGAATTCTCGATCTATGATCACAACCATCTTCTATTTTTACACTGATGTAAGCTGTGTATGGGGTGGGTCAAAAAAAGTACAGCAGGATGCGACGTAAAAAAGGAAAGTGACTCCAGTCATCATTGCAACAAACACAGCCGTGCGACAGTCAGCTGTGATGCTTATCTCTATTTTCATGGCTTTGAGCCAGCAGTGGGTTATCAGGCCAAGTGTTATGAACAGTAGATCACACCTTTTCCATAACCTGCCATTACTTTCACGGCTATTACACCGATATTATACTGCTTGGTGACAGAGGCACACGGGTGTTAATAACTTTGCCAGGGTCATTGCGCAGCGATGCCCAGCAGGGAATCAGTTGCAAGTCCATCACCCTACCACAGTGCCCCTACGGCCACGCTACCTTCCACCATGCAACATGCAAATTTCTAATTATCAACAGAAATCAACAGTGAATATTTCTGTGCAGAACGATATGCTCTGGTCCATAAAAACACATTGCTAACTCTACTACTGATTTCTACAATTTGTTTGTACCGTGCTGCATGGAATGCAGACACAGTCTAGCGAGAATTCTGTCTGTCCATCTGTCTGTCAAACGCGTGATTTGTGACAAAATGGAAGAAATATCGGTCCAGATTTTTATATCATATGAAACACCATTTAGCCTAGCTTTCTGAGAAGAAGAACGGTTGGTAGGGGGCGACCCCTTCTACCTGAAATTTTGGGTCAGCGGCCCCCGTTGGAGCGAAATCGCCGATTTTCAACCGATATTTGCTCGTAGCTCCTCAGCCATAACACCTAGCGAATTCACACAATTCACGCCTTTGACAGACGGACAGCTGTCTCATCGCTGGACCGCGTCTGCATTTCATGCAGCGCGTAAAAACTGGACATGTCCGGACGTTGACGCGGCCGATACGATACGATACGATACGAGATGTCGGTATCAAGATTTGCATACAATTATAACATTGGCGTAGCCAGGATTTCCTCTGGGGTGCACTTTTTTCTCTTCAAAAGTTGATAACCTTTTTACGGCGCTGCATGCAATGCAGACGCGGTCTAGCGATGAGAATTCTGTCTGTCTGTCCGTCCGTCCGTCTGTCCGTTGAAAAGTTGTAGTAGTGTTTCAAGAATGATATGGACATAGAGGCTCCTCGGAGCCTGCATCTGTCAACATCATTGACAGTTCAGGCGGGCAACCACGGCTGAAAAGTTGAGGGGGACCAAGGTTTGGGTCCCAACATCTGTGCACTTGCACCTCGCGCCCGGCCTTTCTGGGTGTTGGGTGCCGGAGCTGGGGGTCGCCCTCTCCCGCTGTGAGGGTCCGGGGGTATTACCCCCGGAAAATTTTTGAAAACTCAGATGCTAAATCCTGCATTCTGGTGACTATTGTGCTTATTAGTGGGCTCCCCATGACGTGAAATTTCTTGCTTTTTGAAAACTACGCCCAAGAAGTTAGAGGACCAATACATTGTTGGTCCCCCAACCTAAATGTTGGGGGACCAGTCTCCCCTGGTCCCTACGGTTGTTGCGCCTATGCATTGACTTGACTTGACTACTTGTGTTACGGAATTTGTGGTCAGTGACATTATCGTCATTCATGCAGCTGATTTGCCCGACTCTAACCTGGCGGCGTATGTAAACAGACAAGCAGGTCCACCGACGGCCAATGTAGGTTTAGAGTTAGGATATTAGAATTAGGGTTAGCGTAAGGGTGAAGTTCGGGGTTAGGGTTAGGCAGCACAACCAAATAAAACACATTACTGCGTGTCGTTTTTTTGGAGATGTATGTCGACAATGAAGTCTGAAACTAATTTGGTGTGTAACCCGTGTGTTATTTATATAGCCAGTGAAAAATTACACAGTTAGGCCCTCATACGACTATTCCACGAGATGAAAAAATAACGCATTTTCTGTTTGGGGGCCCCCTGAGGCTTGGGGGCCCTGGGCCCGGGCGCGGCGGGCCCGTTGGATAAGACGGCCCTGGCAGTACTGGCGTGACAACACGTACAGATTCGTACATGGTACCTGACACGAATACGGTCGAGTACAACCACAGCATTTTGTTACAAAAGTGAAGGCCCATTCACACCGAGCGCGTCTACATCCGTCGACAGGCGTCCGTCCACGGACGTCGACGGACGTAGACGCGCGTCTACGTCCGTCTGCGTCCGTCGACGCCGTGTTGATCATCCAATGGCAAGCGACGTTGTGGCACGTGACATGTTCATGAATATTCAATTCATAAAATCATGGAGGACGAAATGCTGATAGGTTACATGTAATGTAGACTACTTCAATCGAAAAGTAACAACACTGTACAATAGTGTATTTGAAAAGATATTCATCATGTTTTCCTTTGTTCTCTACAATTGCCTTGAGACGTTTTGTCCATTCGTCCATGCTCTTGCTAATGAACGTTTGGAGAGTCTGTTCCACTCGTCAGTCATCAGTCGTTGTTCAGCTGATCGACTGTCTCAAACTGGCGTCGTGGGTAAACTTGTGGCTGGAGTGGCTATATTTTGAAGATGGCGTACAAAAAAAATACACATCGTTGTGGAAATTTAGTTAGCTTTCTAACCGTGAGAAATTATGAAAGTCGGTCAACAGTTCAGTAAGTTACACTCAAAAAGCTCTAGCTTGGTTTTTGGACCACCGTGCATTTACAGAAAGTTTATTTATTCACGCGAGTCAGCAGTAGGCATATATACTGTCAAAATTATGCAATTTGGGCGACCCAGGTAAACTGCGGAGTATTTAAGACGGACTAGACTCTCAAGGACTGGGCCCTTAAATACAAGGACAAGTACTAACATCTCAGCTTAAATGCAGCCGATTTATACTGTACAATTTGCAGTTACAAGTCGATACAACATCCATATCCATGCAATACACAGTGATAAATGTTTGCAAGTAAGAAAACTGGCAAGGAAGTTAACTGTTTTGAAGTTCTTAATCAATTAAATCAATGACGTTAACATTACAAAAAAGGTGTCTCACGGCTGAAAAACCAGCTCCGGATTGCAATCCCTATCTGCCAAACCATTTCCTTATCGCGAGACCTATAACTACCAGTACTCACGATGTAAGAAGTCCTGCCCCCTGTAGCTTACCTTAGTGTAATAGCCAGTCGCTTGTCGGGATCAGTGCACTTCCTGTAGTGGGTGTTCATCTTCTGAATGGTGGGTCACACTAATGCTAGTAGTTGATCAAATACAGTGGGTGACATACGAAAGTACATCTTGAAACGAAAACTGTCCTCTCGTAGTTCATTCACATTTTCACACGTCGATGATATTCGCCAAGTTGACGAATCGTCATGAATCAATATTGTCCGCCGCTGTCGTAAAGTTCTTCGATGAGTATGAAAATATGCGAAAATAAGAAGCTCGTCAACATCATGTCACTATCAGACGCCATTTTTACCGCGTTGCATGGAATGCAGACGTGTCTAGCGATGAGAATTCTGTCCGTCTGTCTGTCCGTCCGTTTGTCTGTCACACGCGTGAATTGTGCCAAAAACGGTAGAAAGATCTGTCCAGATACGAAAGATTATTTAGCCTAGTTTACTGAGAAGAAGAATGGTTGGTGGAGGGCGACCCCTTGTATCTGAAATTTTGGGTCAACCGGCCCCGTTGGAGCAAATTAGCCGATTTTGAACCGATAATCGCTCGTAGCGCCTCAGCCGTAACACCTAGCGAAAACAGTTCAGTTAACGCTAATAGGAAGTCTACTACGCGCTTTCCAATGAGCCTAAGATAATCGTCGTACGTTGCCCCTAAGTCCCCTAAAGAGGGTCTCAAAAACGCAAAACGGCCGATTTCCGTAAAAAATCGCACTTCGCCTGAAGAAAGTCTGCTACAAAGTTTCTTTGTGTGAAAACTGTCAGGACAAAGTTGTAAGGCATCCATTGACCTAATAACCGTGCAGAAATGATTGGTGGGGCGACGTCTTCTACCTGAAATTTTGGATCAAAGTGACCGCGTTGGATTGAAATCGCCGATTTTCGCTTTATTTTCGCTCGTAGCGACTCAGCCGTAACACCTAGCGAAAAAGGTTCAATTAACATTAATAGGAAGTCCTCTACGCGCTTTCCAATGAGCCTAAGATGAACATCGTACGTTGTCCGTAAGCCCTCAAAGGGTGGCTCGCAAACGCAAAGTGTCCAAAATTTGAACAATAAGCTGCGATAACTCCCAAACGGTACGCGATAGGATGTCAGTTACTATTAATCACCAACAGGAAATCGCATACGGGCTTTCGATTGGTACCGACCTCGATGACCTTGAATGACCTTGAACGCCGTAATAGCCCTTATTTTGCGTTTTTTCCACCGAAGTCGACAGATTTTCAGGTCGATTATATCCCAGTGGTTGAAGACCTATAATGTCCGTAAAATATTGTCGCCCACTTCCAGTCTTCTACTTTTGGCGAAAACTATAACGCGCCCTGCAGCGCGGTCTCTCTGCGATAGCTGAGCATCTTGTTATCAATGGCGTGATCTAATGACTGTTCATGCCAAGTGGAAGGCGTGGCCAACGCGCGACGAACGTAGACGCGCTCGGTGTGAATGGGCCTTGAGTCTTGAGCTTTCACGGCTGTCACCGTTCTGTGTGCGTGCGTGTGTGTGTGTAGGGCTGTATGTACGTGTGGGACGTAGAGAAAGGCTCATTGCTGCGAGTGGTATCTCTGAGTGTTGACGATGACTGTCAGTTCGTGCGTCAGTTGCACGTCTCTGCTGATTGTTCGCCAGTCGTCGTTGCTGACTACGGCTCTCAGCTGCGTCTTGTTCGCTTCACTTCTGTGCTGGAGAAAGATGACTGATGTCACCACAGTACACAGAGGCGAAGGCTGTGCAGATCAGATGTCTGCTATTGTAAGCCATATAGGTGAAGACGAGTTTTAAAGTGAAGGACTTTTGAGTACTGTTGCAGGAAGGGAGTAAGTTCCAGACAGCAGGTGCGAAATAACAGAGACCATGCTCAGCGAATTCAGATCTGTAGTTGAAGGCTGTGTGGTGGCTGATGTGGGCTCATGATGCAGAGGTCGGAGTACAATGTCAAAGAGCAGTGCATTAGTCACTTCTCAAGAGAATCAAACTAGGCTACATGCCAATATTTGCGCCAACTCTGGCGTCTTCAAACGTCACATGTGGCGTGTGGCCTTTGTGTGATAGCTGTACGATTTCACTGCCACAGACACGGAAATAAATGTCTTCAGTACAGTCAAGTTGTGAGCGAACTGTTGTTGTCCCAGTGAAATAAACGCCGTCCACAGTATGCGTGTATTGTTGCCGTTTGTCATTGACTGTGTGAATGTAATGTTGGTCTTCAACGAACGTGTCTTGTCATTTCACGCCTCTGATTCACTTTGACTGCTGGCACCATGTACCTTACAAAAGTGTTATTATTATTCTGTCCGACAGGTAAATGCTGCTGTGCTTTTTTGTCAGCCCTTCGCCTCGCCAGACCGTGCAACGGCCGCCCATCAAATGTATACCAGAGGACACTACTTCAAAGTACAGAGACATCTCCCCACCCCTCCATATCTTGATCTCAAAATAGCCAGCACAATTGCTACCTCCATCGTCCACTCTTAGCTTGACTACTGCAACTCACTTTACTATAACATACCTGATTATCAGCTAAACCGTCTTCAACTCATCCAACTATCTCTTACTTAAGAAGACCTTACTACTACCGAACCGTCTTATCTCTATGATCTTATCTCCCTTCAACCACATCGCAGCACTGATGTTGTCACCCTTGCTCGTTCACCTTTATATTGCTCTTTGAAAGTCAACAACCGCTCTTTCCGCCATGCCTCACCTCGTCTCTGAAATGAACTTCCTAAAGAACTAAGCAAACCTGTTGATGATGAGTCCCTGTCACTGTCATCTCATCTTTCTCTCACCAGTTCACCATCATCACCACTTTCACTAATTAGCCTACTATGCATCGCTCCATCTCAGTTCCACTCTAGACTCCAAACTTACCTTTTCCATAAATCCTTCCCCGTAGACTTCCATACGGTATAGGCTAATGGAATTTCTTTGTAACTACAACCACGGCTACGACAACATCTATGACGACGACGACGAGTTGCTGTTGCAACTACAGTACAGCAACAACCACAGCAAGAACTACCACAACAACTGCTGCTACTACTAGTGCTACTACTAATACCACTACTACAATACTATCTCTACTGCCACAAAAGTAGTAGTTGTGTACAGTTGTTGTTATACAGTTGTATAGTTGTTATACGGTTACTACTATTACAACCACTGCTACTACAAGTACAATAACAAACAGCCTCTTCTACTGCTGCTGTTGCAAGTACCACATCTACTAATAGGCCTGCTACTAGGCCTACTAAGTAGTGATGGTGGTGGTGGTGGTGGTGGTGGTGGTGGTGGTGGTGGTGGTGGTGGTAGTAGTAGTAGTAGTAGTAGTAGTAGTAGTAGTAGTAGTAGTATCAGTAGTAGTAGTAGTAGTAGTAGTTTTCTACAAACTACAGTCATTAATTGCATCGAACCACATTATTTCAACAATGCAGCGCTAACGCGCCACGCGGCGCCACCGTCCTTGGATGTTACACCAAATTGGGCGGAATCAGCAATATTATCTCTTTTAGTACCGGTACGTACTACGTATGTTTCGTACCAGTGTAAAAACATCAGATTATAACACAGTGTAAGGGCGACATATAAGTCACGCCTTTAAAACAGCAAAAATCATTGTGTTTTGCCCCATGATGTGCAAAAGTCCATGACATAGGGCCTAATGCTTGGAACAAAGGAAGAATTGGGAAGAGGTGCATTAGCCACCCAGTGTCATGTTTATGTCATAGGCCTATTTCACTTACATACATGTAAGCTAATCAAGTCCTTGTCATTGTGTGTAGTATTCAAACCCCTATTTTGGGCTATATGAATCTTAACCAATAAAATAGGCCTACAGTAAAATTTAGAAATTGATTTTAGTCGGCGGCCATCTTGGATTTTATCCCTACACATCTGCCAGCCCAATGCATATCCAGGGTCCCCAATAAAGGGTAAGGTCTACTTCCCCAGATCAATGTAAATCTTAAGTCAGGCATGGGGGTGGGGGAGGGGTCGGAACATCGTTCCCTACTTTTCGACGCTGACCTCAGTGGTCTTAACCGCACCCTTCTACGATGTCTATAACTCGAGATATTGCAAAATTGAAATGATAATCAGAAAATACGTTTATGGTGAATATCGGAAAAACCAAAAGAGATACGACAAGGGTGTCTTTAGCAAAAATGATCACCAAGACATGACACGTCGAGAACAACCGACAACCCATAGGCAGGCGCGGATCCAGGAATTGCCGTTAGGGGGGCATCCCCTCCTTCCTCTCCCCTCCCCTTCTCTTCCCCTCCCTTTCTTTTCCTTCCCCTCCCCTCCCTTTCCTTCCTTTTCCCTCCCTCCCCACCCCTCCCTTAGAAGTAGGACCCCTTAAATCCAGCTAGGGGGCCTGGGGGAGCGCTGTAAGCTTTCCCAGCGGGGTCCGGGCAGAGCCCCGGCCGAAAATGGATTTGGTGCTCTCTAGAGCTGTCAGAAAGCCACTGGTAGCAATCATTTTGAGTATTGTGATTTCTGAAGTGCATGTTTTACAGTAGATCGATCAGCTCAGCGGGTGTTCTGACGCCCCTCACAATCTTGTATACGGTACGGAATTATTTGAAGCCAAAAAGTATTTAAAACGGTATTACCATGTGTACAATACAACCACTGCCTGCATAGTATCTTTAGGCCTACTTCGCGGCAGTAATGACCTGACTGCGACAACCGGTGGGAGTTTGACTACGTTCAGTTCTTTGTGTGAACTGACCATGATGCTCTTGTCCTTTCTCCTTGAGCAACTCGTCCGCTACCGGACATGGGCTTCTACCCACCTCTGTATCCGCGGCTGCCCATAGGGGGTCCCCGGACAACCTTCCCCTATTTTTCGATGCTGATGCTAATCGTCTTTACCGCAACCCTCTATGATGCCTATAACTAAAGATATCGCCATAATGAAATGGAGATTTAAAAATGGGCTTTTGGTATATATCTCAGAAACCAAAAGAGATTCGACCGCGGTTCCTTTGACAAAAATGTTCATCTTGACATGGTACACCAAGAACATCTGGGTGTCGCCTTCGGCTGAATTTCCTAGCTATTATTCAAATAAATCTAGTGTCTGTACTTCCGACACACCCTATCAATTTTCCTGCCTATACAGGATTGCCACAAATTTTTTTACCTTAAGATTGATATAAGGCATAGGCCTATAACCCCCATTTGACGGCGCCATATCAAAATTCGTTCAAAATAGCGCATAGTCGCTATCACAAATCTACGTGGTTTGGGCCTTCCTACACAAGAAACGATAATGCACATTTATAGCGCACCTAAGTCTTAGTAGCACAGGAATTCAGAGGCGCAGTATTGGCACAGTTCACTCTAATAATGTTAATTATCTCGGCGATGATGCCACTGTAATATCAAGCTTTGCGTTGTCTAAGTCTAGAGCGGCGAAACTGTCATTATACGTAAAAGCTGGTAAAACTAGCTATAGCTGCAATCAAGTCCAAGCAGCTACACAACATTCACGCCAGTCTATGACATTTCTTTGAAGACGAAGTCGTTTTGAAGTCGACTCAAGTCGCTTTGCCTGTCAAGTCAAGGCAAGTCAAGTCGAGTGTGATCAAGTCGACCACCGTCGACTTCGGGTCATTGTAGCCACAAGTCGGGTCGCACTTCTTCACCGCAGCGTAGTACTTGGCTCACATTGGCTTGGCTGGGAGAGGGGTGCGCGCTTAATGAAACAGCCGTTACCGCAGTGTTGATCGCGACCAATAGCGTTCCACTGCTTTCTTTCCGCGAGTTGCGATTGGTTGTAGATTTTTGCTAATTTATAGACCGGAACTTATCGCCATCTTGAGAGAGGGGGCTTATCGGTGGCTACATGATATGATACGACGTGAATAGGAGGTACGGTATCTGGATAAATATATACAGAACTGAGATCTGTGGTTCTGCCTGTCTGTGACTTTATTCCATGCATTTTATTCACACACTTTGAAGCAGAAAAGATTACACCCACCAATCAGTCTTCTTCTCACAAAACTAGGCTAAATGATCTTTTGTGTGGTATAAAAATCTGGACAGATCTTTATTCCGTTTTGTCACAATCCACGCGTTTAACAGACGAACAGACATACAGACAGACGGACAGCTTTCTTGGTGGTTGCATAAGTTCGCGCCACCGTACGCTGGAGTTTACTCCGCGTACTCCCTTCGGACCATTCCTCTTGCGAGCAACTGACATTCCCACCCTCCCCCTAGCTAAGGAAAGTATGGACGCTAGTCGCGCATATAATCCGGCTAGAGTTTAGGCAAAAATACTGGATTGAATTTATTCATCCAGGGGCGCGTACGCTGTTTGCGTCAGCCCGTGTTTTATTCCGCCGCCGCTGCCGGCAAACTAAAATCTTAAGCCACACCTCTTTCATTGTTTCATTGATTGTAATTACCGTTTACTAGTAAGGGAGAGGTGTGATATACTGATACTACTCTTCATTGGACAAGTACTTAATTGGCATTCATGGATTCAGAGGCAGTTCCGGTCGGTAGTGTGGAGGAGCCGCCTAGGGCCGCTTTGGGCTCAGAGCATAAGATAGATAGTGAGAGAGACACAACTCGTGTAAACGTGGTTTCAGGACGGAATCCTGGAGGCCTGGATCTTCCAGCCCCACAAGCTAGACCATATGCAAATGAGACCATTGCTAGGCCTAGAGCTAGTACTCCATTCGTTGTACCTAGGCCTACACCTATCACACACACAGACGTGACTGAGGCTAGACCGAGTACTATGGGGCATGAGATAGAAACTGAGCCAAGACGTACAAATGAACCAGTACAACCAAAACCCCAAACATTTAAACTGGTTCCATCCCAAAACCCGACGTTTACAATAATATATGTGAGCCGCAATAAAAGAAAGCGCAGTTCATCTATACAGGATGGCTGACAGTCTTAGCCAACGTTACCGGGACATGTCACAGAAGGCGTAGGTGTGGCCGGCAGCAATGCTTGACCCCTTCCCAGCTGTCCTCTGCTTTACCGCCCACACAGCGTGAGCTGTAGCAGCAGTCTAAAGCCGATAACACACAATCCAGAAAGCGGCACCGAAACTGGCACCCACAGAAAACCGCAGGCACCGATTTCTCGCGGCATTTTCCCGTATCAGTTGCATATATTCTGCATCGGCGACTTGCGCCGGAAACATATCGCATCTGCATATCACACCCACCGGAAGTCGGTTTTTCGTTACGCCGGTTTTCGACGCCGATTTGCGCAGTGTATAATCGGCTTAAGGCGCGGCGCGGAGTCGCCGGTAAAAGCTGCAAGGCGGCCGATGGAGTCTGTTGCGTGCACCTAGCAGCAGGCTGCTAAGTCTAATCGATAACGTCACTGCACGGCATCAGCTGCGGCAGCTGGCAACATTCCTGTCGCCGTCGCGCGCCGCTCGCTGCCTGCATTGTATAAGCTTATAGGCGGACTGAGTGACGTCGACATTCTATTAGCATAACGACTTACACTCGCCGCTGGACAGCAGTTTCTATACAGCTTTTACACGATTGAGCTCAACTGAACATCTTGAGTGCCGACTGACGGGACGACTGCACCAGATAGGTATGTAGGAAAATAGCAGCCTATATGGCTTCCTTAAAGCTATTGTAGCAGGCTGTTATCTTATCTTGCTCCATAGCAACAGCGGCGGCAAGTGAACAGTTTCCTTTTGCAATTTTAAGGCTTCAGCTATTTCTGTAATTCTTCTTCTGTTGCTGTTTAGTTTCGTTCTAAACCGAGACGCGGCAATTTTCTAAATCAAAACTTTACACAAGTATCTGGAATACATAAACTATAATACTCAACTACTCACCTGTTCGTATTAGTTAACTAGAAATACGTTCTGTGGAACGTGGTATCTGCCCCATAGCCACGTCCACAATGAACGAACTGTTCTCCTATGGCGCATGAACGAGAGGGCTATATTTCCACTTCTGGTCTAAAATCTGACGTCACCTTCGTGTTCCTCGACCCCGATTTCATTTAAGGCGCGAGAATTTCGGCGATTCGGCCATAAATAAGCGTTAAATTGCGTATTTTTCATTGCGCATGCGCGAAACGGCCGTATTTCCACTTCCGGTCTAAAATCTGACGTCACCATCGTGTTCC
>Ga0049105_1001004_pt1 | contig 11561 bp, 1 predicted proteins | sample WorMetvaBAHAMAS1_FD_61260 | JGI IMG/M metagenome (GOLD analysis project Ga0049105, IMG submission 61260) | Worm MetaG Olavius vacuus BAHAMAS.1 | ecosystem: Host-associated > Annelida > Digestive system > Unclassified | place: Germany: Marburg | collected 2013-04-09 | reverse complement strand
CCTTCTACCTGAAATTTTGAGTCAAAGTGACTGCGTTGGAGCGAAATTTGAACAATAAGCTGCGATAACTCAGAAACGGTACGAGATAGGATGTTACTTACTATTAATCACTAATAGGAAATCGCATACGGACTTTCGATTGGCACCGACCTCGATGACCTTCAATGACCTTGAACGCCGTAATAGCCCTTATTTTGCGTTTTTTTTTACGGAATTCGACAGATTTTCAGGCCGATTATATCACAGGAATTAAAGATAGCCCTATAATGTCCGTAAAATACTGTCTCCCAGTTCGAGTCTTCTACTTTTGGCGAAAACTATAACGCACCCTGCAGCGCGGTCTCTCTGCGATAGCTGAGCATCTTGTAACTATTGCACTCGTTTTATCACTGTATAAACGTTCTCTGTTATGTTCTATTTTTTAAACTGGGTTGAAATTATACTGCAATCACTATTTGCAATGTGCTGTTTTACACTAATTTAACTGCACATAGTCTTACATTTTTGTGGTTGAACTGTTTGTTACGGATAGGCCTAATGAGGCAAGTTCTGTTGTCTGCTGAAAAGGTGCATTTGTTGAAAATTCGTTCCTTTCACTACGATCTATTAACGGGCAATTCGAATAACTGCAGTTCACATGTGCAGACAGTACAAATTAATTCAGCTGACAGGCTCGATATCTCAGTCGGGTCTATATCAGCGGGCCGGTGCCGAGTAGTTTTAGGAGATCGAATGCCGGTACAGGCACGGTAACGCATGCTGTGCAGTGTGCAGACCAAGCACCGATGTTCCAGCATCACCATGCTCTGTTGTTGCTGCTGCTGCTGCTGTTGCGCTCTTGAACATCGTTTCTATAAATAACGGCGATTGCTCAGACTTCATCGGGCGCGCAGTGCCACGACCTACCTCTACGCCATAACGGCGAGTTCACTGCGATGGGCAGAATCGGTTTGGCCTGCGCATATACATGTATGGCTTATCGAATGACGGTTACTCGCCGTCGTCGTTCGGGTGTCACTTTTACATTTCTCCGTTCCGCTTTATATTCTCATCTTCGCGTAAGAATAACTGCAATACCGAGACCGCGGAATTAGGTCTACTCACGGCAGATTTTGATCAGATCGTTGGTTTTACCGCGTTGCATGGAATGCACACGCGGTCCGGTCTAGCGATGAGAATTCTGTCTGTCCGTCAAACGCGTGCATTGTAACAAAACGGATGTAAGATCTGTCCAGAGTTTTTATACCATGCGAAAGAACATTTAGCCTAATTTTCTGAGAAGAAGAATGGTTGGTGGGGACGACCCTTTCTACCTGAAATTTTAGGTCAACCGGCCCCCGTTGGAGCGAAATCGCCGATTTTCAACCGATAGTCGCTAGTAGCGCTTCAGCCGTAACACCTAGCGAAAACAGTTCAATTAACTCTAATAGGAAGTTCACTACGCGCTTTCCAATGAGCCTAAGATGATCATCGTACGTTGCTCCCAAGCCCCCCCCCCCAAGGGGGCTCACAAACGCAAAACGGCCGTTTTCCATCTAAAATCGCACTTTGCTTGAAGAACGTCAGCTACAAAGTTTCTTTGTGTGAAAACTGTCAGCGACAAAGTTATAAGACATTCGTTGGCCTAACTATCCGTGCAAAAAATGATTGGTGGGGGCGACCCCTTCTACCTCAAATTTTGGATCAAACTGACCGCGTTGGAGCGAAATCGCCTATTTTCGACCTATTGTCGCTCGTTTCGCCTCAGCCGTAACACCGAGCGAAAAAAAGGTTAAATTAACACCAATAGGAAGTCCACTACGCGCTTTCCAATTATCCCGAGATAAACATCGTACGTTGTGTCCAAAATTTGAACAATAAGCTGCGATAACTCCAAAACGGTACGAGATAGGATGTTAGTTACTATTAATCACTAATAGGAAGTCGCATACTATCTTTCGATTGGTACCGACCTCGATGACCTTGAATGATCTTGAAAGGCGTAATAGCCCTTGTTTTGCGTTTTTTCACCGAATTCGATAGCTATGCAGGTTGATTATGTCACAGTGGTTGAAGTTAGACCTATAATGTTCGTAAAATATTGTCTGCCAGTTCTAGTCATTCATTTTTGGCCAAAACTAACGCACCCTGCAGCGCGGTCTCTGCGATAGCTGAGCTTCTTGTTACACCATACGAAGGTTCATTTAGCTTAGTCTTCTGAGAAGAAGTATGGTTGGTGGGGGCGCCCCTTCTACCTAAAATTTCGGGTAAGCGGCTGCCGTTGGAGCTAAATCGCCGATTTTGAATCGATATTCGCTCGTAGCGCCTGAGCGGTAACACCTAGCGAAAAAAGTTCTATTAACACAAGTCTGCGCGCTTTCCAATGAGCCGAAGATGATCATCGTACGTTGTCCCTAAGCCGCAAGGGGGCTCAGAAACGCAAAACGTCCGTTTTCGGTTTTTGCTTGTACTACATGTACGATGTCACAATAATAGTATCTCATAATAATAGCAGCATGCAATAGTAATAATTAGGCTGTCACGTTTGACCGGGCGCGAAGTATGAAAAACTCCGCCACCTCTTTAATCCTACTTTACCACTGGATATATCCTGCATTGCTACGGATGCCTATCAAATTACAATATCATCATTTTGATAAAGTCTGCCAATGCAGTCAACTACTAAAATTAAATTTAATTTCAAGCAACATTTCTGATTAAAATCTTTAAGATTTTCTTGTCTATATACGTGATACGGATGGCCACACACGAGTGATAATAGCCTACGTCGCCATCTTTGAGCACCATCGGCTGAATGTGGATACCACCGCAAAGCTCTACGGCAAAATCTAACGCGGAAGAAACGCGATGAAAACCATCTCGGTCTGCCGCGGTTCGGTGCGATGAGCAATGTGGGAGAGGCAGGAGGGAGCCAGGAAGCACGGAGCTGGTCCGGCGCCTGCCATGTGCTCGCCGGCAGTGACTGCGCACATTCTGACGGGCGAACAACTGCTGCGTATGCGCACCGTATACCTGCCCCGTGCCACTGACATCGCTGTCGGGAGTTCCAGCTTACGATGAGCACGAAGCCGGTAAAGACTGCGATGTCGGCGGACGATAAAAACGTCGTCGTTTCCTTCTCGTCGGACAGCGATGACGACGAATCGTCATCGTCGTCGTCGTCGTCGTCTGAATCATCGTCAGAGTCGGACGTGGAAACGACCAAGACAAAACCCGACAAAGCTGCGACGCCGCCGCCGCCGCCGACGACGACGACAGCAGCTGAAACTGTAGAGGAAGACGACGTGGAAACAGTGTCGTTCACTCTGTCGCTGTCGGCAGTCAAGAGCGACGAATCGTCGGCAGAAGAAGCACCGAAGATAGAGCAGAAAGTCGAACACAAAACGACAAAGAACGCGGAAACGAAAACCGCAAGCACAGCAGTGGCAGAACCTGAAGAGCGACGTGACGAGGTCGAGCCGAAAACGCGTCACGAGAGTCCACGAAATTCACCGCCCGATGCAGTGATAAAACCGACAGAAAGCGATGCTGGCGAGACGAAGAAAAAGCCCCCGGCTAAGAAGACAACAAAAACGACAACTAAGTCGTCGAAAGCGGAAACCATAAATGGCGAAGAAAAGTTGGATGAGGCATCCGTCAAGACGGATAAAGCAGCACCAGTGATAGAAGAAAAAGTCGTGCAGGCAGAAACAACCCTCACATCTGCTTCAGTCTCTAAAGTTGCACCAAATACTGAGACAACGTTATCATCGACGTCAGCGGCTGAAACTGTGGAGGAAGGTGACGACGTTGAAACGGTTTCATTCACTCTGTCGCTATCAGTAACAAATGAAGACGACTCGCCGGCTGAGAGTGTGCCGAAGAAAGAGCAGAAAATCGAGTCAAAAACGATATTGAGTCATGAAACTGAAACCACCACTACAGTGGCTGAAGATCGGCGTAAGGAAGTGAAGAAAACTTCGCACGAAAGTCCGAGAAATTCGCCCGATGCAGTGATAAAACCGACTGAAAGTGATGCTGGGGAGACAAAGAAAAAGACCCCGGTTAAGAAAGCAACGAAAACGACGACAAAGTCATCGAAAATAGAAGCCATCAACGGCGGTGAGAAGTTGGATTCGGCACCAGTCAAGACAGATAAAGCTGCTGCATCAGTAACAGAAGAAAAGGTCGCTGTCGTGCAGGCGGAACCATCAAATACATCTGCCCCAGAAGTCGTAGCAAGTGCAGTGAACGGGGAGACAAAAACGGCTACGAAAACCGTTAAAAAGAAAACGAAGAAAACTGCAGGCGATGCAGACGCCGTCGTCGTAGAAGAAAAGCCGACTAAAAAGGAGATCGTGGCAGAAAACCAGACAGCTGCCAGTACAGAGTCGTCAAAACCGCCTGCTCCCACTAACTCTGCGGAAGAAACGACCAGTGTTGTGAATAGCGAAGCAAAATCTACTGCAAAGACCACGACGAAAAAGAAGACGACCAAAAAGACCACGACCGAAAGCGAAACTATATCTGTCGCCGAAGAGAAAGAAGTCAGTCGCACAGAAGACAAGGCTGCTGTGAAAGAACAAACTGAAGCTAAAGTTCCGACAGTGAAATCTGAAGCGGCTAAAACATTGCCCGCTGCTAGCGGCGACGCAGAAGCAAGCGCTGCTGATGAAGTGACAAAAACAGCAGTTGAAACTACAACAGTCGTCAAAAAGAAGACCAAAAAAGTTGCAATCGACGTTAAGAGCAGCGCTGCACAAGAAGACGCGACAGCTCCTGTAGGAAATTTCACCGCCGACGAAAATTCTTCTGTTAAGCAAGCAGACGATTCTGCTGCAAAACCGAAAAATTCTGAGAAAATAGAAGAAGAAAAGTCGGCCGTCACCGCTGAGAATGTAAAAACTGCACCCGAAACGACGAGCAGCGGCGCTGATAAAGATGCAGCTGTTACGGAACCGCCTACCTCCGATAAAGTTATTGCGAAAAAGAAGAAACTGAAGAAGGCGGCAGCATCGGATACTACTGCTGAATCTGGTGAAACGGTGCTCATTAGCGAAGCAGAACAGAGCAGTGCTTCTAACGCCAACATCGACGTTCAACAAGCAGATGCTACAGATGTTAGCTTGTCGGAGAAAGCTCCGCAAGATGTCGCTGTGGTCCCAGATAACACGATCGCCGAATCTGCTGCAGATGTCTCTGCCGAACCGTCAAAGGAAGAAAGTGGCGTCGAAGATGTCAAGCTGTCATCGTCACCTGTCGTTTCTGTCATTGCAACCACGGCGGAAGAGTCAGAGGTGTCGAATGTCGTCACGTTGATACAGCTCGACGACACCAGCAACGAAGCGTCAACGCAGAAAACGTCTGCTTCGACGGAAATGTCCTTTTCGGCTGGCGATGCGTCCGCAGAAAACGGACCAGAAGCATTCAAACCGGCCGGCGATGCGAGCATGGACTCGCTTACGCCGGACGTCAGTGGAAATGATACGAAGAACGAAGAATCCGACTATTCGTATCGTCGCAAGTCAATGGACGACTTCATCAAGCGAATCCTGGCTGAGGCGCGAGAGGAACAACAGAAAAGAATGGCTACAGCGACGAGCAACGGTCCAGACACTGCCAGTCTCCTGGACGTGGAACCAACAACAAACGGCGTGGACAAGCTCGATCCGACAAACAAAGAAGCGTCCATGCTTGATCGACGATTGGCTTCGACTGACCGCAAGCGCGTGCAGAAAGATGAATTCGGAGGAGAGTGGACGTCGAAGAACACCTCAGAAGACGTGGATCTGGATCAAGACCTTGCCGAGATCGGCCGTTACTTTGCCAAACGCAACCCGACAGGCACCAGCAAGTACGACGTTGAGCTGGAAAGGAATGGAGATCGGATCGCGGATTCACGAGTCCGCGATATTAAACAATTAAACGGCGACAGCGTCGCTGTCTCGACGGTCGTCAACGGTCAAGAGGGTCGGCGACCGCAGCAGAACGGATTGCCGGAGGACTCGTTCGTGCCACGCCCTCGCGAGGAGACGGCAGAGTTGGTACGCAACAGTTCGCGTCCGGTGCGCACCATCATCGACCAGCAGTCGGACGTGGTCCAGTTGTTGAAGACCACCGCGCGCGGCGTCGACGACCTTGAGTCGGAAATTCGCAGTCTTCGAGCGACCTTCCTAGATCGCCAGGCACGCATCGAGACGCTTCGCAACGCCGTCGACGCCGAGGTCCGCGCCTACCAGGCCGATCAGCAGGCAGCCAACGAGCGCATCCAGCAGCAACAGTTACCGGGCGGTCACTTCGTCCGCGATGAGTTCATGCGTGCCAACAACATCGGAACGTCGAACAGGTCGTCTGCCATCGAGGAACTTCTCGGCGGTGCTGCACCCCGCCGGCGCTCCGGCAGCGTGTCCAGCACGTCCGGTATTGTCAGCGGCGCGGTTCCATCTGGAATGAGTTCCAGCGATTTGGACTACAAGTCGTCGTCGTTGAACAGCTGGGTGTTGGGCACGAGGTTGTCGGTGGCAGATCAACCACGTCGCAACGACGTCGACGACGATGCGTCCTCCACTGCCAGCGGCTACTCGACCACCAGATCCAGACGTGCAGGAAGCGCCATCAGAGAGCGGACGTACATCTCCGAAGACTTGATGACACCAAGAATGGACACCGCTCGCGGCTACCTGCTACCCACTTATGACAACTCGTCGCTTTCCACCTACTCTTTCGGCGAAACATATGCCGGGCGTTCAGCAATGACCTACGCCCCGCTGCAGGCACCTTCCAGCACGCCAAGCTACTACCAGACCGACTACGGCCCGACGTCGTCGTTGGCGGCGTCGTCGTATTACGGCGGAACCGACCCCCGCGGCTACCACGGCGGCGACTCGAGGAGCTACGCTTACTCGTCGTTCAGCAGTAGGGCAACCAACGACCCGTCGCGATTTCGTCGTGCGCAGTCCGTTTCGGATTTCACGTCGGAAAGGTCGACGAGCAGCGATCGATCCTACAACACGGCACTTTCGTCCGCTGGCGGCCAGTTTCAGAGTCGCTTTCTCGACAAAGTACGGGCCCGGAAGTCGTACGGAGATGATCAGTACAGAAGTCGCTTCCTTTCTTCCGATTCTGGCTCGAACAGATACTCGAGCAGACGGAACTACGCTTCGAATGATTAAGGTGCTGTCGATTAATTTTTGGTGATAAATTATCGGCATAGTGTGATCGATGCTTTATGTTCAGCTGTTGTAAATTGACGTTCTTTTTCAGCCGTGTTCGTGCTGTATAAATTTCATTTCAAATGTCATAAGAAATTTTCGTAGTAGACTGTAAGTATGATTGATCATTGTTTCCTTATTTCGCCAGATTCTGCAGTAAAGTTAAAACCGTAAATGAAACGCAGAGCATGCAATGTCAAGCGAAAGTAAACTAAATGTATCAAAAGTGGTGATGTTCTTGGTAAAGTGTGTTAGACTAAGCCGACCCCTAGTCGGTTTTTGAACGCACTTTAAATCACCGCACTTTCATTTCATTTCATTTCATTTGTTTGCAGGAGGCTGATCATATCTTACTGCTGCTGATCGTGCTGTCCTGGAACTGGCGGCTGGGTCCAGCGTTTCTTCTGGTACTTCGACATTCTGTCAAAGACAGGAGGACGTCATCGTATTATAGGGCTGTAGCAAAACATCTTCAAGCGTCTTCACTACGGCCGTGTTTGTGAAATCTGGTTTCGATTCGTCGTACTTACGCGTTGCTTTCGTAACTGTGCAATGTGTTACTTGTGTATGTGACCGGAACGGATCTAGAGGGGTCTACGGGGTTTAAACCCTTCAAGTTGATAATATTTATTTTCTAAGGGGTCATATAAACGGTGGCTGAACACCATCCTTTTATCACCCGCAGTACTCTTTTGTATTGTCTGTACACTATTTTCGAATCAATCGTTTTAGTGTGCTGGATGCTACAAATTGTTCAGATTGTTCAAACACTAGGTGTTTAATTCGTGCTTTCGTCAAGTCACGCCAACAGCGTCTGTTTTGCTAGTCATTGATATTGAAGCGATAAAACAGACCTATCTTTTCACTCATATTTGTTATGCTAATGTAGGAGCCTACCTTTCATTGTTGGGTGAAAATAGGCAAAATCACGATTTTGACGAAGAATCAGTACCACAGTTTCGGCAACGTGGGTTTCCAGTTGCGAGAGATTGCGGGTAAAATACAGTTACACTTTCTTTCCAGAATTCTAGATCTGCTTTTTTTGTGTGCGCGTGTGTGTGTGGCAATGCTGCATTGTAAATGCATGTGTGGTATTTATTGCCTTCAAAAAAAACTCATCCCTAGGTCTATACAAATAATGTAATAATTATGTTACGATGTCGCACAACGTTTCGTAATGAAGACGTTTAGGCCATGTAGCGCAGTTATATTTTGTGCAAGAGAACAGCTTTGGAACGTAGATCTCAAGTGAGGTACAGTGTATTTGCACTGTGAACGATGACTGCTTCAGGGATTCAGACACGTTCGGGCTTAATTTGAGTTGACATTATTGTCGTCTTACTGATCAGATTTGTAAACTAACGAATTAACATAGAAAGGCGTCAAAATACTACAGTGAATTGGCTTGTAACGAAGTAGGCCTACCAGTACCGACTCTAAGGTACTTTTTACTGGTGAAGACTCAACTTTTTATACGCCTGTCGCTTGTTTTGCTTTATTATTGTGTGAAATGGCCCATGAGCATAATAATGCAACAGTGTCACTATTGTTACCGCCATTCAACAAATAGTATCGATCGTGGGCGTAGATCACGGGGGACAGGGGGACAAGTCCCCCAGAATTTGGAGCGGGGGGATTGTCACCCCATATTTTGTCATGTTGCAAAATTTTAAGCACCAGATTACTTGCATTACAATGTAGGAAAATTTGTTTTTTTGCCTCTACAGCAGGACTTTTATAGTAAGTCCCGCCATGCGTCCCCCTCCAGAATTCCAGTCAGATCTACGCCTATGTTATCGATATGATTCTCGGCACCGAAATTTCGGCAGCGATATCTCGTCATACACCCAGTCCAGAATCTGAGCTGCCGTCTTTGTTATTCGTTCTTCTAACAATTTCCATTTTTTCTTCCACTTCCTCCTTTTTTCCGCCCGTTTTTTCGTTTTTTTTCTCTCCAGTCTTTATTGCCACCCTTCTCTTTCCTTTATCCCTGCTCCCTAAACGCTAGCCAGGTGCCTATAGAAAGGCGTCGTTTCTTAGTAAATTTCGTCATATTATGTACGGAGGAGTGTGTCTGCATGTGAACTATTTTAAAACAATTTGACGTGAAGCAAGCGAACTGAGTCATCTGACGTATGGGAACTGTTATATTGGACAGCGAGTAAATGTTTGCCGTTGTGTTGTGCTTAAATAGTTCTGTGTGTCACTGTTGGCGTGCGTGTTGACTCATTCGCCGTTGAACGTAGGAAAGTGAAACTGCGAACAGTAAAAGACAATATAACAGACCAACAGAAGCCCATGGGCTCTGACGCTCGGCTGGCTTCTGGGAGAATTTTTCCGGTTGGGAGGAATGTCCGGGGAAATTTCCCGGTGGGAAATGTCCAGATCCCGCTGCGGGAAGTCTGTACGTGTAGCGGTTATGATTTAATTTGTGTCATCCTGGTTAACACACAAACAGACATATATCTTCGATCGGTTATGCTATCAGCTCAGCCAGCCGAGCTAAAAACGACACCTTGTCGATATAATAATAACAACAAGAACATTTTGTATAGCGCCATAAGGTCTGAAGCTACGGACTCGCTGAATATGACGTTAAAATTAACGTTATTAGGCGTTAAGGCTGGAACTATTTAAATAAAAGATTAAAGAACGTGTCAAATAAGGCCTGAAGGTATTTATTTATTTATTTATTTATTTAAAACTCTCTGTGCATATATGTAAGATAGTAGGCAGGTATCTGTTGCAGCTGTATGCTGTGGACTGAGCACTGTACAAGTTGCAGGTCCCAGCTACATTTGCAACACCAAATACGCATGTAAACGTTTTCGCATAATGTAATAAAAGACACCAGTATAGGGTTATGGTGTGATTGGTTATCATAGCAAGTGCTAGAAGCACCGTAATGAGGGGACACATTTTAAACGTGCGAGTGCGAAAGCATACGCACGGTCTTGCTGTCGAAATCTGTCTGTCCGTCTTTCTGTCCGTCAAACGCGTGCATTGTGATACAAGAAAAAAACTCACCAGGAGATGAGATAGCGAACGCGAACTTTCTTTACGACGACATCGTACACGCACTACAGAATACATTAGACTCGTGCATAAATTCCGTTACAGATCGACGCGGTTAGATGTTGGAACACAGGTTTAACAAATTCAGTGAAATAACGCAATGCAACGATCATTACGCCGTTCAAGGTTATTCAAGGTCACCGATTTTGTTACCAATCGAAAGCTTATATAGGACTTCCTTTTAGTGATTAATACTAACTTACCTCCTATCTTACACCGTTTCCAAGTTATGGCTGATTATTGGTCAAATTCTCGCTAGCGAGAGGGGAGTGCCTCACTTTAACGCTGTCACTGGGGTGATTCCCTGCCAATATCGCCATAAATGATATATCGCTAAAACTAGATTCTATGGCCTACATTTCCGCTGCAGAAAGTATTGGTGTGTCTTCAACCACTTTTACTTAATCCGCCCGAAAGCTACCGAATTCGGTGAAATTAAAGGGGCTATTACGCCGTTCAAGGTCATCCAAGGTCACCGAGTTTGGTACCAATCGAAAGCTCATATGCGACTTCCTATTAGTGATTAACACTAACTTAGCTCCTATTTTGCACTGTTTCCGAGATATAGCGTTCGATAGGTCCAAAATCGATATATTCGGTTACCCTTTTGTGCTTAACTCCCCCGAAGGAGATTTTCCCCTGGGACGATCTCCGTGAAATTTTACCTGGATGTCAACAGATGGCCAACGTATTAAATGGCGTAGAAGCATTGCCGAAAATTTTAATCGCCTGAGTAGGGTGCACGAACGTTACAAACAGACGACAGACGACATACAGACGGAAGGGCGATAGCATATAGCGAACGTGAACGTTAGTTCACGTTCGCTAATAAAAAGTGGTTGATTAGCCATAGTACACTAACTAAGCACGACGGACGCGCTTCTTGTTTACACTTATATTTGTAATTTTTCTACCAGATTTTTAGCGAACGTGAACACACGTTCACGTTCGCTATATGCTATCGCCCGTCCGTCTGTCTGTCGTTTGTCGTCTGTCTGTAACGTTTGTGCACCTACCGGTACTCAGGCGATTGAAATTTTTGGCAAAATTTCTATGCCATTTGATACGTTGGCCATCTGTTGACATCCGGGTAAAATTTTACGGAGATCGTCCCAGGGTAACCCCTCCGTTGGGGAGTTAAACACAAGAGGGGTAGCCGAATATAGCGATTGTAGTATGAATGAATTTATTCGCTTGACAAAATAAAAGTAAGTCAAGCAGGAACGCCGAGGCACGATAACTGCGTGCGCTTACCGGTGTCCTGAAAACCAATGAACAATTAACTGCGTACTATAG
>Ga0049105_1001003_pt1 | contig 11562 bp, 5 predicted proteins | sample WorMetvaBAHAMAS1_FD_61260 | JGI IMG/M metagenome (GOLD analysis project Ga0049105, IMG submission 61260) | Worm MetaG Olavius vacuus BAHAMAS.1 | ecosystem: Host-associated > Annelida > Digestive system > Unclassified | place: Germany: Marburg | collected 2013-04-09 | reverse complement strand
TATCACTTATGGCGATATTGGCAGGGGATCTCCCCAAGCGATAGCGTTAACGTGAGGCACTCCTCTCTCGCTAGCGAAAATTTGACGAATAATCAGCCGTAACTTGGAAACGGTGCAAGACAGGAGGTAAGTTAGTATTAATCACTAATAGGAAGTCGTATATGAGCTTTCGATTGGTACCAAAATCGCTGACCTTGAATGACCTTAAACGGCGTAATGGCCGTTATATTACGTTATTGCACTGAATTTGGTAAACATACGTTCCAACACATAACCGCAGCGTCGATCTGTGGCGGAATTTATCCACGAGTCTATTGTATTTTGTAGTACGTGTACGATGTCGTCGTAAAGAAGATTCACGTTCGCTATCTCATCTCCTGATGAGTTTCTTGTAAATTTTGTTATATTGTGTAGGTTTTCGGTGTCCTGTACAGTTAGACATCACAGCTGACATACCACTATTATCGCTGTCGCTCGGTGTTACACTAGGACTGATGGTCGGCAACTGCTGCGCATTCTGTGTTTGCACTGTATACATCCACAAAATACATAACACAGCAAAAAACTAATTATCGTGAGAAAATGAACATTTGATAACGTTATGAATACTGTAACTCGGCGAGGATTGTCCTGGTCAAATGCAACAATGCTTCTTCTAGCTGCACAAATACACGCTTCACAAACAAGACTCTTATCTCTCGGCTGCTATCAGTCGCAATGCAGCGACATATTTTTTATATTACATACATTAACAAACATACAGCTACAGTTGTCACGCATGAAATCGTATTAAAAAAGCTCCAAACTTGGCCCGCTGTCTTCCATTTCGGCCATATTGGATTTTCGTAGATTGTTTCTAAATATAAATTCAAACTTTTCAACGTCGAAAACTTGTAAATAAGCACCTAAATGTCCATTCCGATACTCACAGTTTGTGGCTAAACGCAATATCGACCCACACTTTGCAGGTCCCAACTTTCAGTGGGTATGTAGGCTACAGATGGTTCCCGGGTCATATAAAAAAAGGTTTTTTTATTTTACGAATTTTACTTAATGTTCCATATCGTAAACGTGAGTTTTCTTGAAACTCTGATAAAAAGTACAATAAAACATTTACTTACAGGAAGTTGTAGACGTTGATGAAGACCTGGGAGTGCTTGTTGATAAAACTGTGAACACATACAACACTGTCGCACTACAGTTCAGCATCTGTCATTGCAAGTATGCTTTCATTGTCATAGTGTCTGCGTTGCAGACGCAAACACTATGTAGTTAGTAACGTCGACATTTGTTCTCGTTTCTCGTCTTTGCATACAGTACAAGCGCGATCAATTTGAAACTAGTGTTGGGCGGGCGATGCCACCGAGTTTGCGCGCACGGTAAAGCGCAAGTGAGCAACTACACCGTGTCCGGAAAAAAGGGTGCCAGTGTATTTTTTGCCATAACTTTGCCAAATCTTAACCGATCTTCAAAATTCTTTTACCATCACACTCAGCAGTAAATTTGCAATAACGAAAGCATTAAATATCTTACCACAATTCACCCGCGTCGCTACACTACCTTGTAAAATTGTTGTGCTCAAAAATCGTAAATTACATTGTAGGCCTACAGTGTATATTACAAGCGTTTGATGACAATTAACAATTACACAATAAAATCATTTGTAGTGTTGATTGGCACATTTTAGCATCGAATTAGTCAACAAGTCTGCATATGGACAATGCGTGACTAAAAATAATGTTCAAAATGTCCACCGCTAGCCTGCACACAAGCTGAACAACTACGACGCCAGTGACGAATCGCTGCTGTGACGTCGCAATGATGTCATCATTGGGCACAGCTTGCCAATTAAGCAAGAAAAATATTTACCCACCTGCATGCTTGGTCCATTGCGATGGAGCACGCCAAAAATTACGATATCAGATGCAAAATTATCTGAAATATACGAACAAAACGAGTGGCACCTTTTTTACGGGCAATGTAATTGTCGATTTTTGAGCACAAAAGTTTTACAAGGTAGTGTAGCGACACATGTAAATCATAGTAGGACATTTATTGACTTCTTTACTGCAAATTTATCGCAGAGTGTAGTAATAAAAGAATTTTGAAAATCGGTTAGCATTTCGCAGAGTTACAGGCAAAAATACAGTGGCACCTTTTTTCCGGACACGGTGTAGTAACGAACTGACTGTTACTGAGCTGCTCGAAACTGTTTTGCAATGGCGGCGTCTAGTTGATAACAGTCATCGACTTGTTTTCGGCTTGCTTGTCTAACGTTAATGACCACTTTAGCAGCTGACTGAACTGACCAAAGACCACTGGAACTGGAGTTTTGTCTTTGTGGCTACTGGTACAGCTTTACAAATAATGTCTTTTTTGCTTTTGTTTCTGAAATGCAGTTACAAAGCTACATGTACAATAAGGCGTTGATTCAGACAGGTGCAATTAGTATGTTAAAATATATGTACATGTGAAAAACGAGGCCATTGCAGCTAAGAGCTAAGTAGTTAAACAGTAGTTAAAAGTAGTTAACTACTTACTGTAGTTAAATCATGAAGTTTTACCTACCTCGGTTGAAAAGTAGTTAACTATGCAGTTCACCTACTTTTGCTCACAAGTAACTGTAATTAAAGTTTAACTATTTTTCAAGCAGTTGGTGCTCATCACTGATAACAGTATACAATAAAATAGTTTTCAAGCATTAAATCGTATAAAAGAAGCTGCAAACTTGGCCCGCTGTCTTCCATTTGGGCCATATTGGATTTTCGTAGACTGTTTCTAAATATAAGTTCAAACTTGTCATCGTCGAAACTTGTAAATACTGTAAGCACCTAAATGTCTATTCCGATACTCACAGTTTGTGGCTAAACGCAATATCGACCCACATTTTGCAGGTCCCAACTTTCAGTGAGTATGTAAGCTACAGGAGATTCGAGGGTCATATAAAAAGTTTTTTTTTTAATTTTACGCATCTTACTTAATGTTCCATCTCATAAACGTGGGTTTCATTGAAATTCTGATAAAAAGTAGAATAAAACCTCTACTTACAGGAAGTTGTGGACGTTGATGAAGACCTGGGAGTGCTTGTTGATAAAACTGTGAACACATACAACACTGTCGCACTACAGTTCAGCATCTGTCATTGCAAGTATGCTTTTATTGTCATAGTGCAAAGCTACATGTACAATAAGGCGTTGATTCAGACAGATGCAATTAATACTTTAAAATAAAGGTGAAAGCGTGAATCCATTGCATCTAAGAGCTAAGTAATTAAACTGTAGTTAACTACTTGACTGTAGTTAACTCATAAAGTTTAGCAACCTTATTTGAAAAAGAGTTAACCATGTAGTTCTAGCACTTTTGCTCATAAGCAAGTGCATTAAAGTTTAACTACTTTAGTAGTATAATAGTAGGCATTTAAGTACAGCTATCTCATTGGATAATTCGAATTTGGCGTGCGTGTGGCTGTGCTGCAGTCAGCCAAATTGGAATTATCCAATGAGAGAGCTGTGCTTAAATGCCTAATATTATACTACTTACTTTTCAAGCAGTTAGTGCCCATCACTGATAACAATGCACAATGGACTCTGAGTTGTGCTACGCAGATTCAAAGCGTGTCTATTAGAGCAGAATATTTGAGAATGTTGCTGCAAAACTTACGTGGAGTGCACGTCTGGCCGTCTGGTGCGAGAACTAAGCCGTCAGTACAGTCACAGAGTCTTGTAGTCGATGACATCGTAAAACAGAAATAACTGCAGCCGCCGTTGTTCGTCGCACACAGACCTGCAACATCATTGTTTACACTGCATAACAGATCTATGACTTGAGTAGAATGTATGTCATGCTTTCTGACGCTTAAAATTTGCCATGCACGAACGGGGAAATATTAACTTCGGAGGGCGGCCCAGATGTTGCCCGACAATTCCGCCTAGCATTTGCATATATATACACACTTTATAATTACTGTTTTTGCCGCGCTGCATGTAATGCAGACGCGGTCTAGCGATGAAAATTCTGCCCGTCTGTCTGTCCGTTCGTCCGTCTGTCAAACGCGTCGATTGTAACAAAACGGAAGAAAGACCTGTCCCAATTTTTACACCATACGAAAGATCATTTAACCTAGTTTTCTAACAAGAAGAATGGTTGATGGAAAGCGACCCACTCTACCTGAAATTTTGAGCCAACTGTCCCCCGTTGGAGCGAAATGGCTGATTTTGAACCGATATTCGCTCGTAGCGCCTCAGCCGTAAAAAACCTAGCGAAAAAGTTCAATTAACACTGAGAGCAGTCTACTACGTGCTTTCCAATGAGCCCAAGGTGAACATCGTCCGTTGTCCCTAAGCTTCCCAAAGGTACGTGGCTCAAATACTCAGTGTCCAAAATTTGAACAATAAGCTGCGATAATTCCGAAACGGTACGAGAGAAGATGTCAGGTGATGTCACTAATAGTATACGGGCTTTCAATTGGTACTGACCTCGATAACCTTGAATGACCTTCAATGGCGTATAATAGTCCTTATTTTGCTTTTTTTTCACCGAACTCGATAGCTTTGCAGGCCGATTATATCACAGTGGTTGAAGATAGACCTAAAAGTCCGTAAAGTATTGTCTCCCAGTTCCAGTCTTTCACTTTTGGCCTAAACTAACGCACCCTGCAGCGCGGGCTCTCTGCGATAGGTGAGCATCTTGTTTTTACATCTATCGCAAAAACATTCATAGCATTATTACGTACTTGCCAGAATTCTAATATTGCATCTGCCCGAGAATTACCGAAAAAGTAATGGCTACAGAGTCCATGTATGCTTGCGCAACCTAATGAACATTTTACTCGTGTTTGGAAATAGGATTCATTCTTGCTTACACACTACAAACACCATCACTGCAACCAGGGACTGTTAAGGTTTGGCATCGTTCACAATGTAAGTGACTCACTGTCGCTTGAAGGCTGCACATCTGATGCATACATCGCCATGTCAGTGAAGCCACCGTCGTCTCCCAGTTGATACGACGTTATGTTAGTCATGTTCGACTTGTCGTAAATGTAGATGACCGTTTCATCTTTGTTTCCGAGGAAAACGTAGTTCTGAAACAGGCAGAAAAGGTCGCGAAATGGGAATACTGCAATTTACTTAATTTATTTGATTTGGTTACACACAATCAGTGATGATAACGACGACGATGATGATTGATAGCAATAGTGCGTGTGAGCGACACCTTACTGTGTTGTGTTTATGAGATTAACACATGCACTACGTGTATGGAGTGTGTTAGCTATTGTAATGCATCACTAGGAATAAGGTGCAATGCTGCGTGGCTTTGACTTTGTCCAGGTGCTCGGTGGCATGGGATGTCACATAAAATCTTTAACCTTTATAAAGCCTCGTGAGTTAGATCATTGGGCTCATCGTTGTCCTCTTCACCTTTAGATAACTGTAGTTAGCTTTGCGGATCTACAAGGAGATGTGTGCGCTATGCTTGTCTCCATTCCAATTGTCCAGTAACATGCACTGTCGAAACCAGGCCGCATGAAACGTGTCAACGTGAAAATTTATCAGTTTACAACACAGTGTAAGGGCGACACAAGTCATGCTTTTAAAACAGCAAAAATCACGGTGTCCTTACAAGATGAACTGCATGGATGGGGATATTAACTCAACTTGGGCACATGTTACATAAAATCAACACAGGAGGTCTCATGTAAGGGCACATCTGGACTTGCACATCATCGTGTCAAACACAGTAATTTTTGCTCTTGTAGTAACCTGACCGTGTTGTAAACTGAAAGGTTTCTACACTGATTTTGGCTGCATTTTAATCATTAGCAATGTTACCGTAATGCATTATTCTGGCTCATTTTTGCCTAAATGCAGTTGCATAGCAACTCAGTTTGCTCCCGTGAAACTTCAAATGGCATATTTGAATTCGCTTCCCCAGATAATTCTACTATGCACGAACAGTTGTCTTGATATCTGGTACAGAAATGCAGTGATGCCTATTTGAATGTTTAGCCTATCTTGACCTTTGCGGGTGCGGGCAATTTTGTCGATTTCTGTACATAATAAATGAAATTGTTAACATTTTAAATCAAACCCCAAGTGAGCACTATAATTCTCGGAAACACGTCTGTTAAGCAATTAACGACGTTTCTACGACGAACGATGCGACCTGAGCAGGTGAGCAAGAAAGTCGAAAACTTTAAAAAAAGTAAAAAGGTAAAAAATAGACACCAGGGATGATAAATTCACCTATGCGGGGACATGCCCCTATTGAACGTACAGAAATCAAATTTGGAACAAGGGATCGCGTGGTCGACGTAATCATCTATTTCAAAATTTATCGAAATCGGTTAAGGGGTTTCCGGTCTGTAAGGAATTAAATTAGGGGTCCTCAATGGACTTTGACACTCGCCCTTACTACAGGTCAGCACTGTCGTGCTGTCTGTGATGTACTTGAATTAATGCAATGATAGTGACACAGTTGATTATGCTACATATGACGTCTTCTTAGTGTTTCATAATTACTATGCCACACCTTCTATCGTTTTTAAGATGTGGTAGTGTTTATGAAAGTGTTTTGACTCACCCTGTACACGGTCATCGCCGACACTTGACTCAAGCCTGTAATGTTCCATGTTAGCAGCTCCGATCCATCAAAGTTGACGCAACCAATCTTTTCCGCAGCCGAGTCCAACCAGTAGAGTTTCTCAGAGCTGAAGTCGACGACAAGTGTTGTCGGTGAGACAAGACCTTGAGCCGCTGACACCAGCACAGTGCGATTACGTCCTGTCAAGTCGGCTCTCTCGATCTTAGCATTGCTGTGAGTACCGTCACTCCAGAACAGGTAACTATAACCACAGCTGCCAAATTACTTGCTTCTACTCTGTGTTTTTAGGTATAACTCGCGAAGACATTGTCAGATTTTCATAATAATTGGCAGAAATATTACTGAAAAAGTCGGCAATCAAAAGATGCTATATTGTTCCACCTCACCTAATTAATGCTGCTGCACTCCCTTGCGAAACATGGAAATTGTCTTTTCACGTAAATGTCTCGTGTTGATTTGCCAAAAGACACACAAGTTACATCGAAATTATCAACTCATCACTGCTAGACTACTTCTCATTCATAAGACAATAGGATGTTTGTACAAAATAAGACCAAGAAAGGGAACAAGGCATGCCACTACCTGTTTCAAACACACTTAGCGATCACCATATCTGCCATGGTATCAGGCCACTTGGGCGCCATGTCAACAATGTAAGTTTTTCTTCATTAAGCGTGAACCGCATGTCAATGGATAGCATTATTGAAGTTTTCCCTAAACTTCGCTTATATCTCTGGAGCGACACACACATCTCGATTACTTGACTAGGCCTACCTTACTACATTGCGCTCAGTATTGGTCCAGCGAAGAACTGTCAAAATCACTGTCCCATACCTTAAGCCAACGAGTGCGACACGAACAGTCACTGTCCGGCGACAATGTCGGCACCGCTGATACACGGCCTGACAATGTCGACGGACAATGACGAGTCGTGTGTCGCGGCTTTAGTTTAGCACGTACGCGGACTCACTGTAACAGTGGATTAACGGCGACGTCTTGAGGCGCAGTCAGGTTGTCGCGAACGATCGTTTTCCACTGACCACCAGTGTTAAGCGACGACGTGACAAAGATCATTTTGTAGAATGCGTCTGTCCAGTAAAGGTTCTTCGTAACCCAGTCAATAGCCAGGCCGTTCTTCTACAAGTCCCAATCACAATCAGCTTTATTGTGCACTAAACCAATCAGCAAATAATCCGTGTGTAGTGCGTATTTGAAACTAAAATTACCACAAACCAAACATGAAAGCACACTGTATTATTCTAGATGCTTATTTCCGTGACTGTGAGCTCTATTGTACAGTAACATGCGGAGGCGGACTTTTTGGCGTCCGCGTCCGTCCATGTCAGCACGAATTGGTTGACTAGCGTCCACGTCCGCCACCGCAAAGTCGCATATTTTGGTGAGGGGTGGCATGGCAGAAACTTAATTCGCGTAGGACTCAACATCACTAAACACGTTGTGGTGAAGTCCCAAAAATCAAAATGTACGATTCCCCAAAATCGCAACTTACAGTAATATTGGCATGCAATTCATGACATCAGTTCAGTCATGCAGAGCTGCAACGTTGGGCGAATTAAGCTACTTTGAGTCGTTGTTGGCTATGACATTCTGTTACTTTTACACTACTATATGAAATACTTACATGGTTTTGAAACTACAGGGCCTCAAAGTACAAAATGTGGCCACATTTCGAAATATTTGACACATGTTTAAAAATTAAGCTAGAAATGGCTGCTGAAATGTCTGGGTTGAAACGAAGCTGGATCATCGTCGTTCAAGTTGGAGGTATTAGTAATAGTGTTCTGAGATGTTCCTCCGTTTTGAAGCAGCAGTGGATCAAGTGCGATTGGTGTTGAAAACATAGGCCATATTTCGAACTTATGGACCCCGCTGTAAAACGTAGAAGAGCGATGGGCAAAATGTGTAGGATTTGGGCTTATGACCAAATCTCTGCTATACAAAACCTTTGACTGGCAGTCTCTCGGTCGTCTGGTAAATTACAGAGCGGGTGTCAAGATAAGAAAAAAAAGGACAGAGGCTTAATGATGATGTGCAGTGATTTAATGTGCACTTGGATGCAGCCGCAAATATTGTAAACAACGACTGGGATGGTCTGTGAGAGTCAGCTTTATTCTGGTCAGTCTTTGTAAGTCCGGAAGGAGTTCATGATTTGCATGTCAGTTATAACTCGAAGCCAGCTTAGCACACAAACTGACATCCCCTAACTAACATACAAATCATGAAGTCCTTCCGGACTTACAAAGACTGACTAGAATGAAGCTGATTCCTACAGACCATCGCGGTTACTGTTTACAATATTCGCGGCCGCATCCAGTAGCAGCTATTAAGTATGAAGTCAAATTTCAGTTATTGTACTGTCGTACACATTGCGAATAAAAACTCTTAAACGTTTCCTTAAATGTTAAATGGTACCTGTAAGGAGACTGGTCCAAAGTTGGGGATGGTCTGGCTATACGTGAGGTTGTGGTAGATGAAAAGACCATACTCTATTCGTCCGTGAAAGTTATTGCTGAAGTACACCATCTGCTGGTTGTAGTCAACTGCCACGTAGTGAAGGTAATTGTATGCGCCGAAATACAGCTGCTCCATGTGTATGAGCAGTTGGTCAGCATGTGTGTCATCGGTGAGCTGGTGAACGTACTCGTCTGGATCACCGAACAACTTCAGTATGCGTGAAAAATGACGCTCGCGCGAGTTCATAATAAACACCAGCGCTTTCGTCATGTCGGCTGAAATCAGTATAGAACAGCGAAAATAATTCATGAAAAGTAGAATGAACAGATTAGATTAGCTGGGCTGTGTGTTAGATTTTCAAAATTGTATGATTACTGCAAACACACGTGTCAAAACTGCAAAAATCACTGCGAAATCACGAAACAATTCACGGTCTCGTACACTGAACAGATTAGATTAGCATGCCGTCTGTTACCTTTTTAAAACTGTATGTGTACTGCAAAAAACGCATGTGAAAACTGCAAAAATCACTGCGAAATCACGAAACAATTTACGTCGTGTAAAAACATCGCACTGACAAGTGAATTTCATTCCATACGTAATCAATGACTCCAACATTAACTGCCAAGAACGAATGAATAAATGAAAGTGTATTGGTTCCAGAATTCTAAAAGTGGGTCACGTGACACCTTCCACGACACCTTTGACCTAATGTATCGATAATACTGCTGGTGCTCAATCTGCATGCCAAATTTGAAGTTGTAGCTCCAACCGTTCCCGATATATAGGCTGGAGAGGCAAAAAATTCAAAAATTCCAAATGTGGGCCACGTGACCCCCTTACAACCCCTTTGAGCTAATGTTGCAATTTTTCGATTGTAACCCCCTATATCCAATCTGTTTGTCAACTTTAACGCGAATATCTTTATCGGCGACCGATATATGGCTATTTTACGACTTCGCGATTTCGTCTGTGAAATGCCTACTCGGGCTAATTTTTGCAGTTTTTGGGGATTTTGACAAATTGAAAAATCAGTGTTTTGACCCCAAAAGGTACGCACTTTCGCGGAGATACGCGTTTAGAGATATTGTTTGTTAAAATCGGTTCACCGCGGTGAGTGCACGTCTGGCCGTCAGATGAGAGAACAAATTTGTCAGCGCAGTCACAGAGTCTTGTAGTCGATGACATCGTGAAACAGAAGTCACTGCAACCGCCGTTGTTCGTCGTACACGGACCTACAGCAACATCATTGTCAACACTGCACAACAGATCTATGATATGAGTAGAATGTATGTCATGCTTTCTGAAGCTTACAATTTGCCGTACACGTACATGGATATATTAACTTCGCAGGGCGGCCCAGATATTGCTCGAAAATTTCGCTCAGCATTTTCATTCGAAACAACAAATTTTTATACATTGGATAATGAATAATCGGATCTTCGATCAGTATGCGTCTGTCGGAAAACGTTTCTGCGACCTTAACCTTTAAACTCACGATACTGAAAATCTAATAAGTTGTTGGCCCGACCGTATAAATACTGCGTAAGGTTTGAATTTTACTTCCGGTACATGTCGACCAATCCATCGTCACCGGTCTGGCAAACTGCATCGGCGTACTTAATTTCATCCAAATGGGTCAAACCACAGCGGAGTTATGACGTCATATCGATTTTTCAAGATGGCGGCCATGACATCGCACATCTACTTCTGGTTGTGGATTTAGTAATGGAACATGTTTGTAAAGGTCAGCAGGTCTCTGCATACCACATTTCAATAAGATATCTCACTGGACCGGCTGTTCATACCACTTACAGTTTATAAAAAAACGGACGTCCGTCATATTCGAATTCTACTTCCGATTTCGATGAATCCAACGGAAAAATGAACTAAGTTTACTTTTGGTCCAATGTGTTTTTTGGTTACAACTTACAATGGAAGAATGGACTCCATGCTTCCATTGTAACTAAAAAAACACATTGGACCAAAAGTGGAGTCCACTTTTCCGCTGGACCCTTCTTTTGTCATCATTGTCGGCATGGCAAATTGCATCGGTGTACAAAACTTCATCCAAGTTGGTCAACCCACGGCAAAGTTATGATGTCATATCGATTTCTAAGACAGCGACCATGACGTCGCAAATCTACTTCCGGTCGTAGGTGTAATGACGGAACTCGTTTGAGAAAATCAAAATCTATCGGCATACCAAATGTTGATGACATATCTCAATCCGCGGCTGAGTTATTACAATTTTCGGTTTCGGAAAAGCAACTGCCTTTATATTGAAATTCTACTTCCGGTTTGCAATCTGATCACATACGACACTTCGGCATGCTGCCCTTTATAATCCCGCCATGTTTCATCTTACATTCTGACCATTCCCGCCGAAGTTATTAGGAAAACTCAACATGGCACTTGCCGCCATTTTCCATTTGTAGTAAAGTGTTGCCAGAACCTACGAAGCCGCGTTGGTGGTCCGAGAAA
>Ga0049105_1001002_pt1 | contig 11564 bp, 10 predicted proteins | sample WorMetvaBAHAMAS1_FD_61260 | JGI IMG/M metagenome (GOLD analysis project Ga0049105, IMG submission 61260) | Worm MetaG Olavius vacuus BAHAMAS.1 | ecosystem: Host-associated > Annelida > Digestive system > Unclassified | place: Germany: Marburg | collected 2013-04-09 | reverse complement strand
GTGTTAGAACGCATGTGTTTACCAAATTCAGTGAAATAACGCAATATAACGGCCATTACGTCGTTCAAGGTCATTCAAGGTCACCGATTTTGGTACCAATCGAAAGCTCATATACAACTTTCTATTAGTGATTAATACTAACTTACCTCCTATCTTGCACCGTTTCCGAGATATAGCCGCGCAAAGGTCCAAAATCGCTGCATTTTTCTACCACTCTGGTTTAACCCCCCGACGGAGAAATTCCCGTGGGACGATCTCCGTAAAATTTTACCTGGACGTCGTCAGGTCACCAACGTATTAAATGGCGTAAGAAACATTGCCAAAAATTTCAATCGGCTGAGTAGGGTGCACGAACGTTACAGACAGACGACAGACGACAGACGACAGACAGACGACAGACGGACGGAGGACGACATATAGCGAACATGAACATGAGTTCACGTTCGCTAAAAATGGCACACTAGCGATTGCTCTGGTTGCTGCGATGCATCGTGATATCGCAGCCTCAAAGGAACTAAGCCTACTGCGCCGCATCAAACTAGCATGGACTATCCTTCCAACGTCGTGAGTCCTGTCATCTACGGTCGTCCATGTCGCGGTCTTCCATCTTCGTTGTCGTCGGACTTCTCTCTGCCGCCGTTACCCACCAAGTTCGACGAGCGCGCCTTCACGTACGCCGGTCCATCTGCTTGAAACTCACTGCCAAAGGACTTATGTGCTGTCACTGATCCTGAACGTTTTAGAAAACGACTGAAGATGCAGTTGCATGCAGGCTTTCGATTGATACCGACCTCGATGACCTTGAATGACCTTCAACGGCGTAATAGCCCTTATTTTGCGTTTTAAAGCGAATTCGATAGCTTTGCTGGCCAATTACGTCACTGTGGTTGAAGATAGACCTTTACTGTCCGTGAAATATTGTCTCCCAGTTCCAGTCTTCCACTTTTGGCCAAAACTAACCCACCCTGCAGCACGCTGTCTCTGCGATGGCTGACCTACTTGTTTAGTTTGGCATTCGGTGTTTGCTGACAATACGGATGACTCTGTAATGCACTTATGACCTATAACTGTAACAGGCGCACTATAAACCCTCGTATAATGATGATGATGATGATGGTGATGCATATGGTGTAATGGCGTGTGCTTGACGCGTGTGCCTCTAGCTGTTGGCGAGCTGTCTCATTCTGGAAGCGATTGCACTAGAAAGATTCATCGCGGTCGTCTGTCCGCTGCGTCATCACACTCTATCGACTACACGCAACGCCTGCATCCTCATTCTCGGATGCTGGGGATACGCAATGGTGATCGGTGCCCTGCCGCTCACCGGCTGGAACGTCGTCGACGCCGCTGACTCGTCGGTGAACCGCGTCAACGTTTCATCCTTTGCTGAGACAACGCCAAACACAACTGTCAATGTCTCGTCCGTTCTGTCGTCGACGCATTTCAACGACTGTCGCTTCGACACGGTGGTTGGCGCCAGCTACGTCGCGTTCCTCTACCCGGGACACTTCGTGCCGCTCTGTGTCATCATGCTGGTCGTCTACATCCAGGTCTGTTATGGCCTTTAACCCCGTTCCCTTGACGGACCAGGAGACTGTGATACCTTTAACTCAATGTCGTTAACAAGAACAAAGTTTGCAATCATTAGTATTGGTTCCTGGACAAAACAACTGGATATTAACTGCGTACACTGCGGCATATTTTACTATAACTGTTTATCTATTCTTATTGGCTGTATTTTGTCGAGGAACTGGTGCCACAGCTGCTACTGTTAGGGTTAAAACCCGATTAGCCCGTCTCTAAACACAGCCACGCTTCGTATTGTGTCTGTCTCTTTTATCAAGCGTCAGACGTGGGCGTAGCCAGCATTTTCCGAGGAGCGGTGCGCGGTGGTACGTAATCACACGAATACGAAACTAGCAACTTTTTTCTACTAACAGGCCTAAGTTTTGCTTACATTTTCTGGAGAAAGCATAGTCACATAGGCAGTTACGTGAAATCTATAAATTTCAAAGGAGCCAAAAGACACAACCATTTCTGCTGTGTTTTCGGATGCACTGAAAGAGATACCGCCGAAAACAGACAAATGCGCGAACTTTTCATACGCAACTTCCAAAGTTTGTAAACTTCACGTAAATTTAGAGCTTCCGTAAAATGTGAACGGCGGAGGAGGGGTTCGCGCGCCCGGAGAGCTCTATACTGGCAACGCATGCATGATGCATGATCAAACTTTGAGAAGTTACAAGTCAGTCACTCATTCGAAACTACATCTAGCCGGATCGGCTTAGCAACACAAGTCAGCAAGATTCGGTGAGAAGTCAACAGGGCGGCAGCATTAAAAGCATACAAAATATCTCTTGTTTTTGTATTCTGCAATATTTATGCACTAACTGGATATTACCTCATTAGAAAGGAATACATCGTTTGTTTGCAAATTTTCTCAGCTGCAACATTACTGAATATTATTAAAATCGATCAACATTCGACCGAGTAATCACAAAAATGAAAAAGGTGAATTTTTTAGGAACAGTGTATATATAATATAGTCTTTATTACTGTCATAGCTAGAAAGACGTTGGTTTGAGTAAGGTTTAACGTCCCACCAAACACATCATAGGTCATATCGGGGACGGGTTTTTACAGGTCAAAAGACCCAACCAACAGTGTCAAAGCACCGAAGGAAGATAGGGCCCTAAGGATTAGGCTTCAATCTCACTAGGTCCACCCCACCGTGTTACAATAATACGACATGTATGCAGTACGGTATGAAAGACGTGGTTAGTGGTCAGTTGTTGCTAGCTATTCGAAACTCAGTACTAGCGTATGCTGTTGACCCTCTTAACACCAGTAATATAGACACGATTTTTGATTGGAAGTCTTCCCTGGGTTAGAACATTTACACAATAACAAGCCATTCTCGGAGCGGCATGAGGTGGACTTCGGCATTCGGCCGAGCGCTCACCTGCTCACTGCGCTCGACATGCAGAGCGGCCCGCTTGCAGCATGCATATTCAACAGCCAAACCGATGCCGTCCAACTTTTATAACAAAGATAACGCGGTGACACAGAAATAACTACCTATCTCGCGTAGTCATTTTGAGGTTTGTTGTCCTCTGATTGGGGGTCCTAGATACCCTGAAGCTACTCCTATGCTTGACGCTGTTAATTAACAGGTGTACCTACACTCGCGAGGACGCCGGTCGCGCTCATCCTCCTACTCACTCAACGCATACCACAACGTCCGTCGCTTTTCAGTCGCGCTGAACGTCGACACACACCGTGAAAACGGTACAGACCGGACATCGGGGTCGATGCGGACAACGGCTCGCGCACAAGAGAACTGGCGCGCCATGCGTGTCCTGGTCGTCCTCGTCGGCTACTTTCTGGTGAGCTGGCTGCCGGTAGTCGTCTGGTACTGCACTCTGTTTCGAGGATTCTGGGTGGAAAACGCGCGAGACGTTGATCCGCTGTTGCCGGTGTGGTTCTACAACATCAGCATCACGCTGGCGTACGGCAACTCGGCCGTCAATCCGTTTCTCTATGGCTTCGGCAACCGCAGCGTTCGTCGTTGTGTTCTACTGACTGTCCGCCAACTGCGCCGTCAGCGGATCACCGGCGGCGGCGCGAGGGCAGAACCGCCGGTGATGATTGCTTACAGACGCTGAATACACCGAGATAACGTGAGACAGTCATACCACTGCTTCCACGTGGATGAACTTCGTCGATGAACGCAACAGCTGCGAGATAAATGTAACTATATGACTGTGGCTACTCATTGTTAGTTATTATCACTACGCACACTATTTCTTATCCGTTGTGTGGTCCTACTCTATTCTAAACCCGGAGGTCTTGGAAGTTCTGACTGCGTTAAAGTTCGAAGTATTTTTCGAGCATGAGAAACATTGGTGACTAATATATAAACATTATTTTTTGTTTTAGTATTTCTGTGGCATCTATAGTACGTGCTGTAATACTCTATATTCAGTATGCTTCTAGTACGACGTCAGAAGTCAAGGTCACGGTCACTATAACAGCTTTGAAGTGACGTATACATGGATGGTCATACAATATTCACACTTCGTGGTAATGTTGTCCTACATGTACAAAGTCACAAGCTCCGCGTTAGCACTGAGCTAATGTATATAGGCCAACGTCATTTTCCCGTGGGATTCGAGAAGCTCACATAGCTTTGTTCTCGCCTACTCGCAAAGCCAAAACCCAACAACGCGATGTGGTGCTTAATGACTCATTTGATGTAAAATGGTGTAAGGATGTCGAAAATTTTTACCAACCCCACTAGCCTCCAAATACCCAAATTTTGCATTACAAACGCCGTATTTCGCTCAAAACACGCACAAATCTTGGCTTATAAGCGTCACCAAAATGCGTAATCGAATAGGAAGCAGCCCATATTTTAAGTATTCAAATTTTGAATTAACTGACTGGACCGAAAGTATAAATGTGATCGACTCTGTAAAAGTAAAAATACTGGCCAAAAATAGCTAGAAACATGGTCCAATTGCCAAAATGTCATGTCCACATACTGCAGCTATGGAGAACTCAGAATGGTGATCAGAGTTTAAACCTGTGTCCGTTTCTGCGCACGCACAGTAGAAAATGGCTGAAGTAGCCAAAAACGTGCACGGTTCAACTGGCAAAAAATTACCTCCATATAGGAAACCAGCCACGGGCAACTTTGCTGATCGAAGTGGTTGTGTTACTTGCAAAGAAATCGTTTTGTCGACAACAAAATCCCTATGAGCACCGATAAGCCAGTTTCAATAAAACGACAGCAAATAAACCTATTTATGTGAAAACCTAGTTACAGAAGTGCTATAGCCGACATCATCATCATCATCATCGCGAAGCCCTTGTGGACTGTTGCGTAACACCGTAACTCCACGGTGACCACGGTGGAGCGTCCCAGTAGTTAAGAGGAGACATTCCAACGTCAGTCCAGATCTGCAACACCTAGGTTTTCGTGGTCGACCATGGTCCGTCGCCATCTGACGTCGGGCTTCCGACCAGTGGAAAAGTCCGTCTGCATCTGAAGTACTGAAGTACTTCGGTCACGTATCACGCCACGCCTCACTCGAGAATGACATTATGCTCGGGAACGATGCCAGGCCTCAGAAGACAAGGCGGGCAGCGTAAGCAATGGATCGTTGACCTCACAGAGTGGTCAAACAACTCAATACCGGACCTAGTCCGGAAAGCGCAAGACAGGTCGGCATATCAAAGATTCGTTTATAAAGTCGACCACGCTCGTAACTCGGGTACGGCACCTTGATGATGATGATAGGGCTTGGCATGCAGGGAATCTGGATTGAGTCGGGCGACACGACCAAACAGTGACGCCCTCCGCTTGGACAGGATATCTTGCAATGGCGTCAGTCCTGTTGTCGCCAGGACTGTCTCATTGGTGATGTGATTCTGCCAGGTAATTTTCAGGAGTTGTCGCAGGCAGCGCATGTGGAAAGCTTCCAGCCTTCTGATATCGGCAGCTAGCAACGTCCATGTCTCTGATGCGCGATAAACGTGGGCTTTTGTACCGTTATTGAGCTGTCGGTTGTTCCAGACCTTCTTCAGGGAGCTCATGACTGCCGAGGCTAAACCAATACGCCTCATTACATCCTTCCGTCAGACGTTTGCTTGCTCCCAAGGTACAGGAACTCTTCGACACCTTCCACAGTGCTGCCAGCGATGGTTGTCGGAGGATTGTGGACCGTATCTGAGATTCTGTAACTGTGTTTTGGCCCACGAGACTTTAAGACTGAAAGCTACTGCTGCTTCGCTGAAAGCTGCAAGAGTACTAGTTGCTCGGCCTTCATTTGTTAAGAAGATCATCGCATCGTCAGCATAGACGAGGTACGTAAAACGGTGTTCTCCAGCTGTAATGCCAGCTTGAGGCGCCAATTGACCCAAGATCCAGTCGATGGCTACGCAGAACAATGCCGAAGCTAATATGCACCCCTGCCTAATCCCAGATGATGTGGGAAAGCGCCTGGACGCCTTCCCTCCAGAGTGAATTTTTGCACCTGTGTGGGTGTACAGGTATTCAAGTAGTTTCAGCATTGTGTCTGGTACACCTTTTCCCCCGAGCGCTCTCCATAATGACAGTCGGTCCACAGAGACGAACGCGGCCTTGATATCGACATAGGCCACATGCAGTGGGCGGGTGAACTCCATGTGCATTTCGGACAGTGGACGGAGGGCGTCATTAATCATGGCGGACCATTCCCTCGTGAAGCCGGACATCGCGCATCTAAAACAGCAAATATCATAACTGTGATATTAGTTGTTCAGCACGTTGACCTTGTGGCCACGTGCTCTACGACTGATATCACGTTTCTAATATTTGCTGTATTAGATCTGCAATGTCGACTGTGACACTTCTGTTGTAGGCCTATAAACGGCTTTTACATTATACGATATTGTACACATCAACGAAGTCTCTCTACATCGAGCCGGGTTAGTACTGAGATGGGAAACCCCTGTGTGTTAGTTTGTAAAAGTAGTCAGCCTACTGTTCGAACTGATAATCTGCACATTTCACTCTTAATACAAAACGTCAAAGAATTAACTGCAAAAGCTAGAATACACCCGGAGAATTTAAACGTCAGTTCGCCACAGTACACAATGTTGAAATGAAGCTCATCGTTGTCTGCTGTGCTGACACGTAGCGAATTTTACGCACAGATAAAAAACAAGCTTGGATCTGTATCCAGATAGTTCTCTCTCTAAACTAACCCACTGATCTTGTCCCAGCGCTTATCCTTCCGAAAATATCACGAAAATTCACCCATGCGCACAATTTCGTGAGTAATCATCCTCATGGCGAAAGTACATGTAATTACAGCTATTATGATCCCCGATGGCGACCACTACGCCTTCGCCAGAAAGGTTGTGACCTTGAACCTCGAAATCTAATCAGCTCATCTTTGTTCCCAAATCAATTGTAAATTTGGTGAAAGTTTCAGAAGCGGTTTGTAAAATATCTGGCTATAACAAAACTTCTAGTATAAGCTATGGCGCAGGACACACACACAAACAGACCGAAAGCAGAATGCTTTAGGCGGCTAATCTCCGGGCGAAAGCATAAAAATGATTGATTGTGAGCCTAGAGAACGCGTAATAAAATGAATGAACTATACCATACAGAGAAAAGCAGCGTTAAAGTGACGTTAATTCGACGTTTCTAATTCCAGTTACAGGTAAACAAAAACAACACATCACGTCTAGGCGACGACGTTTAATGGCAATTAACTCGAAGTCGGCAGCGCCAACGATACCCGTAATTAGCGTTCTACTGCAGTATATAACGTCTTCAAACGACGCCCACCAATGTCGTTCGCTTTCAGCGATCATTAGGCCTACTATTTATAATGCGCAGTCGTCGTCTTGCTGCCCGCCGGTATTATCTTTCCATTACGAATTTGCTGCAGATTAACCGCAGTTCGTGAAGCGCCACAACAGACAAATAGCTATCTTATATCCGCTGTTCTTAGATGATAATGCTACTGTTAATACTAATACTCAGCTAATACCCAGGACAACGTTTGTGGCGATATCATGAAAAACTCATCGCGAACACCGCTACGGTTTATCTGATGAACGCTGAACAGCCCCAAAGGGCTGTCGACTCTCAGACCGAGACAAGTAGCTCAGCTATCTCAGAGATACCGCGCTGCAGGGTGGGTTAGTTATGGCCAAAAGTAGAAGACTGGAACTGGGAGACAATATTTTACGGACATAATAGGTCTATCTTTAACCATTGTGACATAATTGGCCAGCAAAGCTATCGAATTCGGTGAAAAAAACGCAAAATAAGAACTATTGCGCCGTTCAATGTCATTCAAGGTCATCGAGGTCTGTATCAATAGAAAGCCCGTATGCGACTTCCTATTAGTGAATAGATTAATACTAACTGAATCCTATCTCGTACCTTTTCGGAGTTATCGCAGCTTATTGTTCAAATTTTGGACACTGCGTTTTTGAGCCCCCTTTGGGGGCTTAGAGACAACCTACGATGTTCATTTTGAGCTCATTGGGAAGCGCGTAGAGGACTTCCTATTAGTGTTAATTGAACTTCTTACTAGGTGTTACAGCTCGGCTGGGGCGCTACTGGCGAAAATAGATAGAAAATCGGCGCTTTCGCTCCAACGCGGTCAGTTTGACCCAAAATTTCTCGCAGAAGTTGACGTCCCCCGCCAATCATTTTTGCAGATAGTTAGGCCAATGAATGCCTTACAATTTTGTCGCTGGCAGTTTTCACACAAAGAAACTTTGTAGCAGACTTTCTTCAAGCGAAGTGCGACTTTACACGTGAAACGGCCGTTTGGCGTTTTTGAGCCCCCTTTGGGGGCTTACGGACAACGTACGATGATCATCTTAGGCTCATTGGAAAGCGCGTAGTGGACTTCCTATTGGTGTTAATTGAACTTTTTTCGCTAGGTGTTACGGCTGAGGCGCTACGAGCGAATATCGGTTGAAAATCGGCGATTTCGTTCCAACGGGAGCCGGTTACCCAAAATTTCAGGTAGGAGTCGCCCCCACCAACCGTTCTTCTTCTCAGAAAACTAGGCTAAACGATCTGTCGTATGATATAAAAATCTGGACAGATTTTTGTTCCGTTTTGTCACAAATCATGCGTTTGACAGACAGACGGACGGACAGACAGACAGAATTTGCATCGCTAGACCGCGTCTGTATTCCATGCAGCGCGGTAAAACCGACTTATGCCCGCCCGGGTCGTGAGGTCCCCTCTGCTGCTGGCGTCCACACCAACTGTTGCCATTTCCTAAAAACCGATACTAATTTTACCATCTCCGAGTCGAGCTAGGCTCTGCAGTGAAGGATGTGCCCAAGGCTGTATTGCAGTGGTTTTTTTGTGACAAACCAACTGCTTAGGGTGGGATTTAATCCGGAAATTTCCGGCACCGACTGCGACCAGATATTCGTTTCAACAATTCTGCAGAGATGCGGACACATAACACGTAAATGACAAGTCGGACGTCTACAAGAAGTTAGCAAATTAATTACATATGCAGAAATATTCCGTTTTTTTCGAAGCTGATTTTCCTAAATGAAAAAGCTGTGAAATAGGATAGAATAAGTTTTGTTCTACCCAATGTGGATCTGTCTGTAAATAAAACGTTTTAAAAACTTAGGAAATATTTTAACAGAAAGTTCACGATAACGGCGTTCGGCTAACGAAAAATTGATTAAACTTTGCATTAAAAGTGTCAAGGTCATCTCAAGGTCAAAGACAAGCAAGTAAAATGATTGTCAGAAGGCTCGTATCTCAACAACAAATGCAAAAAGATATACATTACGTTTTACAACAGATAATGTAAGACATTATCAATATACAAAAAGCTTCAAAGTCAAATGGTCAGATAAGTTGGCACAGAGACTGAGAACAACTTGGCGAATGGCGGCCGCATGCAAAACGACGACTCCACTAATTACGATAGAGACTCTTGAACGGTCAAGTGCATGGCGTCGATCGGTGTGACGTCACGGCGAGGCCGGGAGATGACGTCATCAAGAACTGAAACGAGAGCTGCGACAGGTGCGCGTGAGGCAGACAGTCGATATACAAGCACGATTGACAGAGTCGTGTTCACGTGCGCGTATGTACAGTACAGCGCTCATTCCAACTGCAACACACGACGACACCAACGCAGTCAGTTTCACTTCAACATCCCACAGAATCACTGTCAGTCAAACCGATCATAAAATAATGTGAAAATAAATAAACCAATAAAAGCAGCAGACAAAAACAACACATAAGAACAAACAAGAAACTACTGCGAGTACGTTATCCGTGTTATCAGTTTAAGAAAAGTAACGAAATAAAACGATTTACCATATTTTATTTAGTTTAAAAAAATACACCGGAATATACTGAGAATAGACGCATATACACCGTGTCTCTATAAAAAACGTGCCAACTTTTCTATTGCTCTGTGTCTGTCAAATATGAACCGATTTTAATGAAAAAAAATTGGTAGGCATGTACCTAAATGAACACTTAACAATGGTGTGCACACGATTAATACTAGTGGGCACTTTATGCACAGTTTTGTCAAGTGTTTATTTAGGGACATGCCTACCAATTTTTATTGAAATCGGTTCATATTTGACAAACACAGAGCAAAAGAAAAGTTGGCACGTTTTTACTGAGACACGGTGTACACTGTACATGTACAAAAACCACATAAAGTGACACAAAAATCGCCAAATTAGGATGAAATTTTCAGTGCTGAAAGCAGAATAAATGTGAAGACCAAAGACCAAGATGGAGATCGACCAGAACGACAAGATCAAGAACAAGCTTGAAGAGACCACAGGTGCAAGACCAAGACCAATACCGCAGTTTACCGGATTACAAGACTACAAAATAGCAAAATCTAGGTTATTTGTCTGTGGCAACCCCAGATAATAATGTATGAAGGAGAAAGTACACTAAGCCGGTGAAACTGGCAGCTAATGAAGTTTTGAAAAGCAGTAATTGTAAAGGCTTTATAAGGTATCTTAACTTTGTCGTGCTTTTCCGATTGCTGGTGCAAAGGTCTGGAACAGCTTACCAGACGATGTCACCTCCGCTCCGTCCCTGTCAACCTATCGGCGCCATTTGAAGACATACTTATTCCGCTGCTGTTACAACACTCTCTGATTCTGCTGTACTTACTGTGACTATAGTGGTCCTCGTGGTGGCGTTGCTGCTTAGGCCACTCTAAAAATTTCAGTGATGATGATGATGATGTTTACATTCAAGAATAAGACCAAGGCCAGGAACGATGTAAGTTGGTCTTGTCGTAAGACGAGAGTCTCATATTATTTTAGAAAATTCCAGAAGAAACAAACCGACACGAGCTAAAACTGGCATGCGTGTAACATAGCTACAGCTGCAATTATGAACAAGCAAATAGCAAAATGAAGAACAACGAAGAAAAGCCATAAAACACGTCACATGCTCGACAGCTAGCATGCACCAACAGTATACTTATAGCACAACACAGCGAGTTATTTTATTGTACTCATGCAAAAAACAGAATCGATATAAACTTGAAACTCACAGAGAACGAGTGCACTCACTGCAGTCTACTCTAGTGGCGAACTGTATTATACGCGTTGTGTTAGCACAAGTTTTACACTGACATGAACTGCACATAACAATTTCTGATTATTGCTCATTTGACTACGCATAATGTAGCATACACCGTGTTTAATAATATCGTGACCCTTTCGCTGTTTGCTGTAACCTTGTTTGGAACAGTCTGCCACCATCTCTACTCACCGTGACTTCTCACTCTGCTTTTCGCTGTTCGCTTATTAAGACTCACTTTACAATTTAGCATTTTTATCACGATTTTATTGACTATGTAATTCATACTCGGTCGATCTTATCGTATGAACGCGCACTATAAATTTTTATATCTATCTATCTATCTAACATCTTCAATAAGGATTATACACCAAGCTGTTCGTCTAACAATATGAATTATTATATAGCAACTGTAGGCCTAGATCTGGTATCGCGACTCAGATCCGGCTTT
>Ga0049105_1001001_pt1 | contig 11564 bp, 12 predicted proteins | sample WorMetvaBAHAMAS1_FD_61260 | JGI IMG/M metagenome (GOLD analysis project Ga0049105, IMG submission 61260) | Worm MetaG Olavius vacuus BAHAMAS.1 | ecosystem: Host-associated > Annelida > Digestive system > Unclassified | place: Germany: Marburg | collected 2013-04-09 | reverse complement strand
GATCTGAGTTCGATACTGAAAATTATTAAAATCAGTATTAGCGTTTCATCAACGATACGGACATAGAGGCTCAGAAGAGCCTGCGTTCGTCAATAGCATTGACTTGACTTGACTTGACTTAATTCAAAGTAAATTATGTAAAACAATATGAAATACTAATGTGAAAAGTTATACTTTTATAGGCATGATTACACTATCGGTGTTGAAGGCCTGTGATGCATGCGCAGATATGGGCCAGTTATAGTGCAGTGTGCCGATTCTGTAGTCTTTCCTTTTTATAGGATTACACTATATGATAGAAAAATGCAGTTTCTGTTACGAAATTTTTACACTAGCTTTTGTTTTGTACCAAGTTTTGTATGCAGCTATTGATTGTCATGTCAATCCAGCTTGAGGTGGACTTCGGCCTGCTCTCCTGCTCATTGTGCTCGGCGTGCAGAGCTCGCTTTGCTCGCCTGTGCACGGCCCGCTCGCAGCATGCTTTGCAGCTTGCATATTCAATTGTCAAACCGATGCCATCCAACTTTTGTAATACAGATAACTAAATTAATAAACAAATGAAACAAAGTTGATTAACAATAATAACAAATCCAAACAGAATTGAGTGAAATGATGTGGAACTGAAACTTGTGTTATTGTTTGTCAGAGTCGCCGCCAACATCATTTGTCCAGCAGCCACGAAATGCAAGTGTCCCCGACATATCAGGCAACAGGAAGGTGTTTCATTGTCAGGCTACTGGCTTACCAAGTCCAGTGTATCAGTGGATGAAGAATGACCAGCTGTTATCTGCAGCCAACACGTCTGACATAGCGTTGATGATTTCACGTATTCAGCGCTCTGATACTGGCGATTATCGGTGTATTGCCAGCAATGGTCATGGCTCTCTGCTTAGCAATGTGGCACGAATTAATGTAGCTTGTGAGTTTCACTCTACTTAATTATTGCACAATGTTAAACTTGGTGTTGTCTGGGGTTTATATCGTAGCCCAGCGAGCTAATCGATATACCATTTCATATCGTGATTGCGATATCATACGATTTTACTGGCTGCTGTGTGTGACTGTCAGTATCAGCCCTCCTAATGATCCTTCCAAGAAACTGGCTGGCTGTTTACCATCCAGCTGCTGCCCTTGGGACTCACAGGTGTCGAAACACGCTTCAGTGTTAATGCTGCCTGCATTGCCTCCCCACCCACAACGTGTATGTGGACCACCAGCGATGATCTTTGCTTCCGCTGGCGATGTGCCGCCGCCATCATTGGTAGTTCCTAGTTTAGGGACCACCAACGACATCGGTGGCATGACGGCGGCGGCTAGTGTTGCCTTGCTTGTCAAGTCTGTTAATTTCATTATTCTCACGCTCGTTGTGCCATCTGTGTATAGCGCTGTGCAGCAGCAGTGACAAATGAGAGAGTTACCCTGACCGCTGGGTGCTCAACGATTGAGAACTGGTACGCTCCTCGCACAGTGGCGCCTCCATGCAGCAGCATTTTATGACCGCCTTGCATGCACGGAAGGTTCTGGTCAGGTTAATAATCTGATTGCAACCACTGCAACATCATAAACCAGAGTCTGGTTGCCAGACGCCACAGATTAGGCAGATCGGATGTGGGAGTGCGGTTGCTGTTTCATCCCTGATAGTTCAGATAGCAGCCGACATGCCGATATCCGATGTCTGTAGACCAGACACGGTGCGGGGGTGGGAAGGGCATTGTGGTGCTGGCTACTCAAGAATCTCTCTCCCCTGCCGCTGCTGTCGTCGTCATTGTCGTCGGCTTAAATAGGGAGGATGTTGAGTGGGCAGAGTACAGATCAAACAGTGTGTGTGTTGGAAGGTGCAGCAGCACCCTGTCATCGACTGGCCGTATATCCGGGCCTTTCAAATGACCATCCCTGAGATTATTATCGTCAGTATGTGTGTTTGGCCTGTACTGGCGAGCAATGCACACGCGAGATGTGCGTTCCTTTATGATATCGTTCGATCTCCGGGTGACGCAATGTCGCAAGGTTGATGAATCCGCGATCGATATCGCGATATCGTGTAATCGATATGAACCCTAGTGTTGTCTCTTCAGTAACTGAGCAAATGCTGTAGGCTGAATCAGTTTGTTTTAGGTCATCATCATCATCGTCATAAAATTCTTTAATAAAAGTTGTCAAATGCAACTAGCATGATACAAAGTAAACAGTAAGCTAAGAAATTTCATGGTAAATGCAAACATGGTGTATGCATACAATTAAAATTAAAGTCAATAACAATCTTTGTAAAGTGCTGTGATTAAGAAATGATGATCATTCAAGGTGGTTGGTGAGTTGATTAGCAGTGTTTGCAAGTGGTATTGATGGATATATATATATATATATAGTCCCCCCCCCCACAAAATTGCACAGAAAAATTGAAAAATTGTGCAAAATTTATGGGGAAATTGTGCTAAAATGGCGAAATTAGTGCAAAAGTTGCATGCATGTTACATGGTTGTGTCTTACAAATTTGGTCAGGATTTGTTTTGGTAAAAATATATAGTAACACATAAGTAGTTCATGTACCAGTAAACTGCACTATGAGTTTGTTTTTAGATGAATTTGTTTATGTCAAACTCGAATCAGTCAAGTTGTTAAATAAATGGACAGCTCTGTCTCACTGAACTTCAACTGATGCTAGGCCTATACATGCTGCATATATTAACATATTAACACATAAGTTTTGCTTATGATGTATGCAATGGATTACTAGTGGGTTGCCAGTGGGTGTCCAGTCGGAGTCTCTTATTTGAAGCAGACTCCGACTTCGGGCCCTGTCTGTCTCATCTGGACTTTTGTGTGTAATTTTGTTGCCGTCTGTTTGACTTTTGTGCAATTTTTTTACAACTAATACTGTACACTATTGTGCACCTTTTATTAGAAGAATTTAAAAATTTCTCTTAAGTCACCTTACACAATCATTATGTCACACAATAAGTCCTAGAGTCATAGTTGGAGTGAGATTCTCTGTCTTGAGTCGGAGTCTGGAGTCCTAAACGTTCTATCCCTGGAGTCGGAGTCGGAGTCCCACAAAAACAAGGACTCTCCATGCTGTCAACAGGCCTGAGCAGCATATGTTTTATTTTTTTTGTGATCGACGTACTAGCTCTATCTGGCAGTGTGATTTTCGGTTTTCAGTCAATGAATAATGATGCAAAGTATGTGCTGTTATCACTGCTAATAATATAGGCCAGTTTTTGTATTGATTAAACATACCATACAACAGTCACAGTCACGAAGAACAGTTACTGTACAAAAATGATATACTGAAGCTGAAGTTTGCATAGGCCGCCTCTGAAGTGACAAAAGGAGCCCAAGTTGCACAAAAATTACGTTCTACAGCAAGAATTGTTCGAGTCGGGAAAACATCAAAATTGTGCAAAAGTTGCACTGCACAAGATCACAATTTTCTGGTGGGTCTGTATATAGCTGTGCATGGGGTACTGTTGATAATGGTAGCAGAAATTATGGAGACCTCTGTAGATGTCCACTGCAGAAATGTAGTTAGGTTGGCCCATGTATGAATATTAATGTGACAAATATCTAATGTGTAACAGCAATATTGTTGCCAGTCTCTTGTGACATTAATGGTTTATTTAGATTACTTTTTTGGCATGGTGTTTCCCTGCGATGGTAGAAATTGTGATGTTCATAAAGTTTGATGATAGTTTGGATTAAGTTACGTGTAATGTGTATGTGTCAGTTTTTGATAGAGGAATAACAGTGAATTTGTTGGCTGTTTGGTGTGCAGATATAGTGCCGTTTGCCAATAGCAACACTCAGCAGTCTGTATCAGTTACTGAAGGTGAAGCTGTCATAATTGACCTGCCTCCGATAGACTCCTATCCTGCTCCAGATGTTTACTGGCGTAACATTTTGACCGGAGTTCGAATTATGAGCAGTATTCAGCATTATTATGTTACCCTTGACAATCAGCTGATCATCTTGAGTTCTCAGATGAATCGAGACAATGGAACGATGTTTCGAGCCGAAGCCCGCAACATTTACACCTTTGAAAGTAGTCAGAGTCCGACGTTTATCGTTTCTGTAAATGGTAAGAGTCACTTAAAATTTAAACAGATGTTATATATTTAACTTGCTATGAACTGTATGCTTTTTGCACCATTTCTTAGGGAGAGTATTTACTGCTTGTGAAAATGTTAGCTATATTAACAGAGGAGTTAATGAATGTGTGTTTAATTTAATGATGTAACTGATAAGCATCTTCTGGATGACATAGGTCCATCTCTTTGTGTGCATAGTGTATGCTATTTCATTATGTCTTTATATTGTCATATATCATATGCCATACAAGGAACTAAAGAATGCTAACATTTGTGCATAACATTGTGCACACTTGTAGCATGACACTGAACAGTTCTGATTATCTTTCCTTAATAACTATATTAATTAGTGTCAGACTGATACGCTAATTTTTGGAAGTACCGAAGATAAGAAGTGACACGGCCGATAACAGATACCGATGTCCGATACTACAGATCCTGCATCTACTCTGTCTGCAGTGTAAAGCAGTGGTTATAACTGAAATAAAACTGAAACAAAACAAATGCAAAACAATGTTTTGTTTCAGTGAAATTGTTTTATTTCAGTTTTATTTCAGCATGTTTACATGTGAAACAAAACGCTGAAACTAAACAAAAGTAGGCGTGGCTTATCTGTCAATCAAAAAACTTCGCTCAGGGAGACGTGAAGTTGTCGCAACATTTACGTCATCTATTACATAATGTTATGACAACATGGAGATCTAAACGTAAAATCATGTTTCTGAAGAGCATTCAGCACTAATTAATACCGTGAAATGCTCGGCTGAGCAATGACTGGACGGATTGTAAAAGGCAACAGCCACGGGCCAGGGCCTAGGACCTATACTGCCGGCACCAGAGTCGACACTAGCGCTATAACTTACAGCCCAGCATTGCTGAGTGAATGAATGAATGAACCACTACTGTTTACGATCCTTTGGCGCCGTACGTTGCTATGACCTAGATTGAATAGCACACGCAGCCATGGCCAATAGGCTGATCGATTCTGCCCGTGTACGGCGCCAGTGGCAGGCCAGGCAGTGGGCGTCTGGGTCATGGGTCATCTGTACAAGAGGCGTGTCGCCATGTTTGTAGTGAACACGTATGATAGTTGGACATTGTTGTACCTGTTTTGCCATACAAAAGGCACAGTAAGTTACCGAATTGCTGTAGTTTGTATAAATGCAATACAGTGTACACACCTGCTTAGTTAAGTAGCTTCTGCACTGCACTTTTCGCGTTTATTGAACGTTTCGTCATTGTATGGCACATTGACCATTAATTTGTTACTTTCATTCCGTGTAGCAGACGGACCGATAGCTATGGCCTACTGTATTGGTTAGTATGAGGTAGTTGCAATGTGCAACTGTCTTATCGCCATATTCACAGTAGTCATATTGCACAATGTCATTAATGACGTCATCGTCGGTGGCGTGTGTGGTTGTTGGTGATTGGCTGAAACCACTGAAACAGTTTTAGGATTTGCATATTTTTCGACATGCAAATAAATATGCTAATGAGCCTGAAACAACTGTGAAACAATCCTAAAACAATTTTGTTTCAGTTTTATTTAAGTTTTATTTCAGATGTAACCACTGCATTAAGCCCGTTCACACTGCATACAGTGCCCTACTTTGACGCCCGCATGTGGATGCACGGCAATGTACGCTGAACCGAGCTTGATTTGTGCGGCATGTTGCGTCTATCGCAGCACAGCAATGCAGTATGTGTGAACGCTGCTTTAGAAATCAACATGCTCGATTACAACGTCACTACATGTAGTGTGAATGGGGTTTAAGGCGTAATAATAGGACTGTTGGTGATCATCATACAGCCTTGAGCTATCAGTTGTCATCTTTAGGCCTTGCGTCGATCACTTGACAAAGTGCTCAATGACTGTAACGTCATCAACAGTGATCAAAGACTGCTGTGTGTGACCGACAGTATCAGCCCTCCTAATGACCCTTCCAAGCCGGCTGGCTGCTGACCGTCCGACTGCTGCCCTGGGACACACAGGTGTTGAAACACACATCAGTGTTAATGCTGCCCATGTTGCTTCCCCACCCACGATGTGTACGTGGACCACCAACGATGATCTTCGCCTTCTCTGGCGACGTGCCGCCGCTGCGGTCATTGGTGGTTCCTAGTGTAGGGACCACCAATGACAGCAGCGGCACAACGGTGGCGGCTAGTGTTGCCTAGCTTGTGAAGTCTGTTAATTTCAGTATTTTCACGCTTGTCGTGCCATCTTTGTATAGCCCTGTGCGGCAGCAGTGACAACTGCTGACAGCTGGTTGCCCAACGATCAAGAACTAGTATGCTTGCCACACAGTGGCGCCTCCATGCAGCGGCATTTTATGACAGCCTCGAGTGCAGAATGTGCTTGTGTCGGGTTGCACTCAGTTGCAGCCACTGCGACGTCGTAAACCAGATGCTGCAGGTTAGGTGCATTGGATATCGGAGTGCAGTTGCCCTTTCATCTTCTGTGTTACAAATTACCGCCGATATCTGTAGTAATTAATAATAATGATAATGCATTAATTAAATGCAAGAAACAGCGGATGAACGCGGGGTGTGCAGGTATACTGTGATATCCCTTGAGAATGCATGCTATACCTGAGCTCCTTAGAGGTGTGTTTACAACGAGGCGCTATACAAATGCACGTTTACCTTACGGAGATAATTTCATTGTTTGGATGTGGTCTCTGGAAGGCATTGTTGGGCACATTTTATCATTTTTCAGTGTGTAGATGTATTATGTCGATAGTATATGTGTATATGTCAGCAGCAGTTGGTAGCAGCTCCAGTGATATTCTGCCCGAGATAATTATTCCTCCATCGCCGACATCTTGCACCGAGAATGTGGAGTCAGTCAAGATAGAATGTGTTGCTAATGCCAGGTATGAATGCAGAAAAGAAGAGAAATATGGTTTTTAAACTTAGAATAAATTGATATGTGTAATATGTAATGTTCAGTGTAAATTCTGCAAATTGTGCATATAAGAGTTAAATGTCTAATAGTTAATAGTTATGCATAATATTTAAGCATTCTACAGCTCGTCAACAGCTGTGATATTTTCATTGATAGACTTAACCTCTTATGATTACTGGGATCAGTGATTGGCAGCAGTGTTAGTTCGGTGTTTAAATTTTAAACTTGGCAGTTGGTGTTTTAAAATACAATGAAACAGTAAAATGTGCTGGATATCTCCATAAGTATGCTTGCATAACCTTCACTGTTTTCTGAATGAGTAGAGGCATTGGCACAGTGCTCTGTCACAGATCCTTGAAAAAGTTTTTGATTTTTTCCAAGGCCCATAAAATCCTCGAAATAGAAAAAGATGTGAAAAGTACATGAATCACTGCATCAAAGTCTTGAGTGTGTTCTTTGTATGATGTGCTTGTGTATGTTACATTCTTTAGCTTAAACTTAATGAACAAAGGAAGTAACATTACAGTTTTCATGGTACATTGGTACACTGACAAAGTAATCATTTGCAATAAAATCTGCTGTCATATGTCAACCACAACAGTCATTATAGGTTGTATGTCACATGCATTTGGCTGCATACATTTTGAATGACCTTTGTACTTTCTGTGGGTTTTCACGGCCTGTTATTACCAAAATTAATAGAAACTAATTGAGTATGCTAGTTGATGATTGAAGACTCTGAGAGTTTGAGTTAATCATTTTCTGGAAGGTGACTTGTGTATTACATGTAGTAAGGGTATTGATGTGTTTGTATTTGCATACAGACCTCTGAACTACTTGAGCATACGTTGGTACAAGAAGCCCGGGGCCAGTACTATTGGTCGTACACCCATTATTGGTGATAACATTAAGTACGTAATCTCTCTGTACGGCCGAGTATTGACAGTTCGTAAACCAACGAGACAAGACAGTGCAATCTATGAGTGTGAAGCAGTCTTTAGTCGACCTGGTGCCCGGGCCCGCTCCTCCTCCACCGTTGCCGAGGCCAAGTTGACTGTTAATGGTCAGTATCCCGTGCACTTTGTTATTTGTACTGTAGTGTATGTTAGTGAACAAAGCAGCACAGAATATTTACTGTTATCTTACCATACTTGACTTTCTTGACTTAATGCCTTGGCAGTCACTCCAAGTGGTGAATAGGCCACAGACCACTTGGCTACCACCTCTCTCTTCCTCCAGCTGTACCTGAAGCCCACCGTCGTTTCTTTTCTAGATCTCTTTTCCAGTATTTCTTGGTCGACTTGTGCATCTGCGGCCTTGCCTTGTTCTTGCTTGGTGATGCTGTCATCATTTCTTACCATGTATGAGCAAGTTTCATTTTTGTATTTTTTGTTACTCTAGCGTGAGCTTTTTGCTAGTTTTGTTCCATTGTTCTTTTTTGGCTATTTATCTGCCCATTGCGTAACTTTAATTTTCGCTGAGCAGTTTCGCTGAGCGTTTTCGCTCAGTGGAAACAAGCCGCTGAGTGCTAATTAATGCATTTTTTGAAGTGAAGTTGAAATTACCACTCAGCAAACTGCTTAGTACTTTGAAAGTGATGATCGATTTCGCTAATCACTTACACTCAGCAGAATATGCGCTAATTACCAACTTAATCTGATCGAAACCAATCAATGACCAACCTTCGCAATGCATTTAGATAGACAGTTGATGTAAAACACTGGTCATGAAGAAATCGCTGAGCGGAATTCACTTTAACTTTCGCTGAGCGGAATCGCTAAGTGTTTTTGCTCAGCAAAAAACTGAAACTTAATCTGAACTCCCGCTTAGTAGTAATTTTCGTGCTCATATCAGCAAAACCGCTCAGTAAAACCGCTGAGCGAAAGTTAGTCATGCATTGTATGTTTATAATACTTCGTACTTCGTAGGGAGTTTAAATACTACACAACATTTCCCTGGAAATTGAAAAAGAATAGTTCCCATAGTAATCTTACCTGTTTCAAAGTTCATGCAGTGTATAATGACCAATCTTCATATCAAATCGACTCACAGACTTTTCCCATACAACTTATAGCTCAGCATCATTGATGCTTTTTAGTCCATTTGAGCCTTTCATGCCTACATGTTTAGTAAATTACTACCAATTTTTGTTGGACACACAGTGCTGCACATATATCTGTTGCGATCTCTCGGCATAATGCCACATATGAGAATATCGGAGATGAAACTAAATTGAGATGAGCTGTAATGACTGTGCCTTGATATTACGTTTTGCTATTGAGTCCAGTAGATTGTTCTTGACAGCGAAGCCATCATTTTTTAGTTACTTTCCATCACTAGTGACAGTTCATTGTGTCTTAATGTTGACAGTGAGGCCATCACTTGTCAGTTTTCCTCCGTCAGTTGTGACTCGTGACGTCGACACAACAGTCTTACTACAGTGCATGGCTTTTGGCATACCATCACCGAATATCACATGGTTCCGTAATTCACGTCCCGTTGATATGTCAACATCAACACGGTTTGTTTGTTATTTACAGTATGTTGTTGCAGTTCAGATTTATGCAAAGTTCTTAAGAATAGCATGTTGTCGATATCAATGCATGTTTCTGGATGGTGAAGCTGGTGCCTGTCACAAAGCTCCTAGACACTGATTAGAGTTTAATGTCGTACTCATCTCATAGCCTAGTAGATCATTTTGGAGACAGGTTTTCCTGCAATCGATTGCGTTGGTACTGACAAGCAAACTCAAAATGGCCGAATAGAATAACAGAATAAACAGATAAAAATGATAAACTGACCACACTTTAGAAAATAAATTCACAGAAAACTGGAATCTAACCAACAGGCTCAGTTAACTTACAAGAACTGCTAATGTGAATGTACTCATGAATGTGCATGAATATTAGTACACAGTAGAACAAACTATCTTGCATTTATCCTCCACGGAGCTCAGATGTTGTCTAGTGAAGGTGAAAGGATGCTGCTAGGTAGTATCTGTACCATCATGCTGTGTTGATATTGCCTCAAGGCACAGTTTGCATCAGGACAGATTCTGTTCTTATCCATTAATGTCAGTTAGAGCAGTGTGCGGTATTATCTGATAATAATATGTTGGTATAGTAAACATATTGCTGACCCGTTGCTAGCATCATTTACCCAGAGATAAGAGCACAATGAATGCCAGCAGCTTGTGTGATACTTGTGATGAATTTTTGTGATTCATTTAACTACTAGCATCATGTTAAGTTGTCGTTATCTCTGCCTAATGTCGTTGAAATGGCATGTAAGTTTTCTGAATGAAATAATTTAGAAAATTATACTGCTGTAATATTTTTAGAACATTTACTGATTAACAGAACAGAGCAAAGAAAAATTCTGCATTGGCACATATGTGATAGCTGCGAATTGTAACTGTGAATTTGTCTGTATGACAGCTTAACACACTGCACACCGCACTTGAACAGTCACAGCCTTACGGCAGGATACATATGTGTAATGTATATGTACTTGTCGTACTGATTGGTTTTGTACTGCATGGGTTTATTACATTGCAGCTACAGTTTGGCAGGCAATGGCTCTCTGATCATTTCACGTGCAGTACTTGAAGACTCCGGCGTGTTTCAGTGCTTTGTATCTAACGCTGCTGGTGAAGTGATGGCGGCAACTTGGCTCCGAATCACTAGTAAGTATCTCCATATTAACAGACACGTGGTGTGCAGAGATGCAAAGTTTGGAGTAGCTGCAAGTAAATAGGAAGGCAGAAGTAGAAGTGAAATTAATTTGCACAGTGACAGTGTATATGTTTAGGGTGTTAAATTTTTTATTTGACACATACATTTGAGTAAATTTTGTGTTTTGTTGGAAGTTTGTCAGCTTCATTGTCATCATTGTCAATGTGAATGTCATCATTCTTCACACACATTCTGGCAGTTGAGATACACGTTGTAATGGGAATATTACTGCAGTGTTTGTGAGCCATAATGTGTGATGGTGACGTAATGAGATGGCGTGGTGGCGCTATCAGTAGGGCATCAGACTTGCGATTTATAGGTCGCGGGTTCGAGTCATGCCTGAACACCATTGCACACCAAGCTACTTTCACCTGTGTGGCTCTGTCACAAAGCAGTATCACTTGGTACCAGTCAAAGGGCGGTGACGCCCTGAGGCTGGGAAGGTGACCGTAGGTCTGGTGACACACTGGCCATGTGTCACAGACTTTGTGGTTTATCCACTAATGGGCTTAAGACCCATCACGTAAGGGAGATGAGCACCCCGCCAAAGCTCACCTTTGGGCATGGCCCTCCTTTACCTTTTGATGTAGTGTGTGTTATGTTACAAGATTTGTGTGCATAGTGAAAGTGCTGATATAACGTATGGTATGTGATGGTGATTAATAATCATGAGATACGTGTGCATTGTGAAGGTTCTGATATAAAGTATGCTGCATGGTGATAGTTAATAATCACAAGATTTGTGTGCATTGTGAAAGTGCTGATATAACGTATGGTATGTGATGGTGATTAATAATCATGAGATACGTGTGCATTGTGAAGGTTCTGATATAA
>Ga0049105_1001000_pt1 | contig 11567 bp, 7 predicted proteins | sample WorMetvaBAHAMAS1_FD_61260 | JGI IMG/M metagenome (GOLD analysis project Ga0049105, IMG submission 61260) | Worm MetaG Olavius vacuus BAHAMAS.1 | ecosystem: Host-associated > Annelida > Digestive system > Unclassified | place: Germany: Marburg | collected 2013-04-09 | reverse complement strand
GTTTTATATTAGCATTATTATCATTATCATTATCGTAAGCATCAACATTTTTATCATCTCTGTCTTAGTTTGTATGTTTACTGTCTTATCTACTGTCTATTTAGGCCTACTGTATATTTACTGTCTTGCTGCACTATGATGCGAATAAAGATTATTATAACTGAAGCCGCTAAGAGGATATTTAATTCTGATAAGATATGCCTTAGTTATAGTGATTTGAATTTTGGCGTCACTTTCTTTGGAACACAGTGTATATTGCATCTTGCAGTCCATCTCAGTGTATGAGGAATACAGTGTGTTGAATTAGAACCAGATTAAGCGCCTGGTGAGCCATACGCACCTTTTCATCGGTAGGACCTTTAAAAATAGCAAACAGTATTATACTCCCATATGAGAGCATAGGCGGTGTGCTTATCTCCTTATTGGCCTTGAGCCCGTAGATGGTTATACCATTATGCCTGTGACACATGGCCAGTTTGTCACCTGATGTACAGTTACCCTCTCGTCAGTAGCAGACTGGCAGACAGAGGCATGCTGTCAGTGTGAACAGCCTGTAATGTAGCAGAGTTGCCTACCTCAATTTGAGTGAAGTCCATAAGTAGCAGGATTGGGAAGTATGAATTTGTTGGCACTTTTAATGAGGCCTTTTCTTGCTTACTGCTGCATGAATATTGCAGAACTCGCATAAACAGCAGTCCTACACATTTTACTGTAAGAGACTTGAGCCAGCAAGAACTGACTCTCTATGTTAAGTTATTTGTTACAATAGTTTTTATAAAAAGCCGCTTCGGTGACCACAGTATAGATATATTTGACTAGGTATGTGAAGTTGAGAGGTCATAAATCAACGTAGTATGGCTTCTGTATACCGGTAGTTAAGTGAACATTACAAGACTTCTAGAACGTTGAAACTAGAAAGTGATCTTCGGCTGACATCTGGATGGGATTGTTATCATCATTGTGATCTGTAATGGAGGAGTGCAGCTAGTGCAACACTGTTAGGACACATTCAGACTGAACACCATTCTGTGAGACAAGAAGGCAGCTTGTGCACTTAGAAGTCACTGTTGCCATTGTGTGTACCTGTATACCAGGGGTTGAGTTGCACAATAGCAGAAAAGGCAGTCAGTTAATTAGGTCCCGGTCCATGCAATGCAATGGCGTCTGTTCATGTGTTCATATGTTCATAAAAATAGATATGTATACATTCTTTGTAAAGTGGCTTGTTGTGAGCCATGAGATTTGTAATGTAGGGATCGCGGAGAAAACACGAAGACCATTCTGGCAACCATTCTGGTGAGTATGGAACCACAGATGATGATGATGTGGAGAATAAGAGGCCGACGTCGAAGCAACACAAGACAAATGAAGATGTGAGCAGCTCCGGTGAGTTGGCAGCAGCAGTTTTCATTTGAACTTTGTCTACTGCTGTTGATTCTCCACTGTAGCTAACCATAGAGCATGCTGCAGGATTACTTAAAGACGTTGACAGACTGTTGCAGATATCAAACTTAGCTAACCAAACCTATGTGCAGTGTGCAATGTACAGACAAGTAAGTTTAGCATAATATACACTGTGTCTCAAAAAAGTTGCCACCTTTAAACACTCTGTAACTTTGTCTAATCTTGACCGATTTTCAAAATTTTTGCACTGCTGGAAAGCATACGAAATTTGCTACAAAACCCATATGATGTTACTGACCTCTCCTTAGGAATGTTGCTATGCTACCTTGAAAAATTAAAAATTCAAATTTTCTGCAGATGTGGAAGAAAATGCAAACGATTTGCGTTTTTAATCGTCTCTAACTTTGTTATTCATCCACAAATTTTGATATTTTCGGTGTTCAAAATAGCGAGTCTTTGCCCGTACTGACTGCAAATAAAATTTTCCATGTCACTGTTCTTTTACTTATTTACTTTTGCGATCAATTTGTGTCACCGGAAATTCGTCACAGCAGACGTCACTACAGTGTTTGTCAACATTCAACATGGTATTCAATGACGAGGATAAGATTTTGATAAAAAGTTTGTATTTGAACGGTTACGCAGCAAAGTGTGGGGGCTACGACTATGAGCCTGCATCAAAGCAAAGGGACGTCACTTTGAGCACTCGCTGTGACCAACCGGCTCTTTCCAGAGCCACCAAATGCTACCACACAACAACTGGCTTTTTTCAGAGCCACCCACATTTTATCGCGGAAAATAAATATGCCTTCATCTGCTTAAATATTTCAAATATTCTGTTAACAGATAAATGCACTCAGCATACACAGTTACAGTTACACGCATAGAGGAATGAAAATTGGTGCACTTAAAATACAATTTGTTTGCATTTTCTTCTATATATGCTGCATATCTGCAGAATATTTGAATTTTTAATTTCCCAAGGTAGAGTAGCAACATGCCTAAGGTGAGGTGGTTAATGTCATATGGGCTTCGTAGCAAATTTCATACACTTTTCAGCAGTGCAAACATTTTGTTAATTGGTTCAGGTTTGACAAAGTTACAGAGAGTTTAAAAAGGTGGGAACTTTTTTTGAGACACAATGTATTATATTATAAAAGCATAACTTAACATAAGTAAAGCTATATATACATAAATTATTCAATTGGTCAATGATCCTAACTACCCAAATTTAATTACAGGACCCACCTTTTTCAATCAATCAATCAATCAATCGTGGATTTATATAGCGCATATACGCAAAGCCTCTGATGCGCTGGTGCGCTAGTAAAAGGAGACTTTTGTGGAAAACTAAAATACAGGAAAGTTCCAAGCCTGTTGATGACGTATGTTCACGTCAACTATTGATTCATATGACACTTAACAGCAAACTTTAAGTTAGTTCCAAATGTCAGCAAATATCAATAACCATAAACTTTATTGTTCGATCGCTTTTTAACTATGTATGATTTGTGTGTTTTCATTTGTATTATCTTCATTTTTGTATTTCGTTGTACACGTGCGAATGTCATGTATATTAAACTCTTACTTACTTACTTACTTACTTATGCACTTCCAAACTGAGTTGTAAATCAGGTGTATCGACGTCAATCATTTATACATTCTGCATGGCAGACTGCTTCTGAGTTAATCATATTTCAAATATCATAGATATCCGCAGATATTACTTCAATTCTCAGACTGTATCAGCTATCACGTATTCAGAATCGTCTTCGGATTCAAATGCATGCAGCTGAAATTCACGTCATAAATCAGTTTGTCGTACAGCCGCAGCCGTCGCGACTATTATAACTCTCAAATGTCTCCAAACTTTCAATTATCACATTTTCAATACGAAAAACTCCATCATCACCAATGATGTTTTATCTCCCAATAAAATCCTGTCGATGACGTCACTCTTCAATAAGTAAGTAAGTGCAAATTCTTTTCATCATGCCTCTCATATGAACTTCAGTAGCAAGAATAACTGGGCGCTGGGTCCACCCCAGTCGTCACATGCTACAGGCAGCAGTCAGTGTTCATTTGAACCTCTACTGTTGTTGCTGATTCTCCACTGTAGCTAATCACAAGAGTTCCATATTTTTTCGCATTATAGCCCGTGGATTATACAGTTTGTTGCACGGAAAATGATGCCTTGTTGGTTATATCAGAGCGTATGGTGTACACAAATACTGCTGGCAGACTGAACTGACCAGTTCTTAGTAGGCATGCAGCGTCAGAGCCACAGCTGCAGCAGTGTGTAGTCATCAAGTTCCCAAGGATGGGCCTCTTGGTAATGGTGACCTTGCCTCCATGCAGCAGATGATATTAACAGCAGATGTCTTGTCACTAGATACAGCAGTATCTGCTGCACTAGGCACTGCAGTGCCCAGTTTTTTTTACTGAAAACACAGTTTTGTGCAGCTTATAGTGTGTGCTGGTTATAAGCATATGCCGGGTATAGGAAGTCACATATGAGCTTTCGATTGGTTCCAAAATTAGTGACCTTAAACATCATAATGACCACCGATCCGTGCTATCTCTGTGGTAGCTGAGCTTATTAAGGTCAGAAGTCGAAGGTCGAGGTCATGAACCGACCTATCAACCTAAATTGGCAGAGGCAATTCATAGTTTTTGTGGTGTCGTAGCTTACTGATGCATCTGGAAATTCACAAGCAAATTACTGCGGATTGCGTGATGTGATATAGATCACTGTTCAGAAGACGGCATTAAGCAGAATGTGAGAAAAAAGCAGCGGAATGATTGTGTATCTGAGATGGCATTGTGCTCGGCTGAGGTGAAACATGCTGCTGATATTGTGGCTACACAGATAACATCTCCGGACTCTGTTAGGACAGGTCTGCCTCCCAGTTTGCTATTTCTCTATGCTTATTATGATTCTTTTTATTAAATCTCAGTATTAAGTCATGAACTTGAGATGCTGTACTCATTTTTTTCTTGGATTTATTTGGCCACAACATAATTCATCCTAGTTTTCAGACAGCAAGAATGGTTGGTGGGGGATGACCCCCTTGTACCCGAAATTTTGAGCCAAACTGATCCCGTTGCTTTGAAAAAGCTGACTTTCAATCCATTTTCGCTTGAGTCACCTAGCAAAAGTTCAATTAATTGTAATTGGAAGTCCACAATGCACTTTCCAGTCCTAAGATGAACAATGTACGTTGCTCCTAAGCCCCCAGAGTGGCCTCAAAAACGCAAAATGGCCGTTTTCCGTCTAAAAGTGCACTTCTCGAAGAAAGTCTACAACAAACTTTCTTTTTATGAAAACCATCAGCAACATAGTTTTAAGGCATTTATTGGCCTATCTATCTGTGCAAAAAATGGTTGGTGGGGACATCCCCTTCTATGTGAAAATTTAGCCGAAACTGACCCACCCACTTCAAAAATGCTGATTTCCAATCAATATTTGCTCATAGCGCCTCAGCCATAACACCTAGTGAAAAAGGTTCAGTTAACACGAATAGGAAGTCCACTACAAGCTTTCCAATGAGCCTAAGATGAACATTGCGCCTTGCCCTAAGCCCCAAAGGGGGTCTCAAAAATTAACACTAATTGGAAGTCGTATATGGGCTTTTGATTGGTACCGACATCGGTGACCTTGTATGGCCTTGAACGGAGTAATGGCTGTTATTTTGTGTTATTTCATCAAAATCGATAGCCTTGGAAGCCGATTACCTCACAGTGGTTGAAGATAGGCTTATGATGTCTGCAGAATATCGTTTCTACTTTTGGCCAAAGCTGACCCACCCACCCTGCAGTGCAGTGTCTCTGCGATAGCTGAGCTACTTGTTCAAATATACTAGTTGTCACAGCATATATTAAACACATCAGCTACTATTACTATTACTGCTACAACTACTACTACTATTAGATTTGCATAGCGTGATAAGTTGCGTAAGAGACAAATCTGAGCACTGTGATAGTGCTGAACCATCCCAAATGGTGTGAGTAGGTGCAAACAGTTCACATTTGAGTGTACTACATTCAAAACTAGCTGAGTTGTCAGAAGATGAAGTTCTTACAGACTGAGTGTTTCCACACAGTCAGTGCAGCGACAGTGAAGGCACAAGAAGCAATGGAGGTGAGTACTGCTGGTTGAAGCAGGTGTGCAGTGGAAGATCGGAACATTCTAGTAGGTTGATAGTCATGTAGAATGCTCTTCCAGCCAGCCACTTTCTCTGCTTATGAGCGATGCTTGTGTCGCTACAAACAGCGGAATTTTGAACATCTGTTGTGAATGTCGTACAACTTTTGCTGTCAATGCTGAGTTTTATTATCAGATAAACTGATGTTCTGCATTAAAATAAATCTTTTTTTTGCGCTTGTTCACATGATAATTTTCAGTCGTTTTGTTATAATGATATTAGCAAAGAACAGTTAATGAATCGCAAACATTTATTCCATATTCACAACAAGCAACACCTCCTATATGCTTCTGGATAATTCATGCATTTCATAGCTGTCAAAGCAAAGATATGATGAAATAACAAAGGGTCCAGTTTTTCTATGAAACACGGTGTACAAATACTGAATTGCAGCACACACTTCACATTTTTCCATGTTGACACCATCTGCACTGACAGTGAAGGCACAAGAAGCTTAATGTGGAAACGTGAATTGTCTGCGCTCAAAGTCTGGCCAAAAGTAACCTAAATATAATGTACAGAGTAATAATTTAGTCAGTTGAACTAATAATGGCAAAGTATTTTCTGCATTCATCATCTCTTTTTCTGTCAAACTATGAACTTTTTGAGTGCCATTTATACTTGTCAGCAGAGTCAGAAATATCGAGGTGGAATATATCTCTGTTTGATATGTATTCTGCAGATGAGGCTCCATCGGCACGCTGGGGTCATGCATTGTGCATGATCAGCGAGAGTGAAGCGGTTATGATTGGTGGTCAGGGTGACAAAAACATGCTGTGCAAGGACGCAGTCTGGCGGCTCGATATGTGTTAGTAGCCCAGTCTCACGTCGTGTTCACGTATTTGCTGTGTAATGAGATTGTCAATTTTGTGTTATAAGATGAACTGTAGTGCTTTATTTTATACTTAGTTTACAGCCTGCTGACGTGATTTGAAGCAAAACTTGCACAAAGACTGCGCTTGGGAGGAGAACTGGTTGGGTTTTCGAGGTCAAAGGTCGTGCAGGTCTTGCAGTGACTTTACAAAAGTTCGGATATCCCTTGATCTCTAATCAATTTTGTTTGTCTTAACTTTGACTCTACATAGCACAATTCAGCAGCAGTCTTCACCAAACTTTACACACTATGCTGATTAGAGATGCATTGATAATCGGTATCGGCCAATTAGTACGTTGGTATCGGCCGATTGTTGTTTACGCAGTTGATAAGTACACGTTTTTATTTTTATTACCAAAAGTAAACAAACATGTACACTGGCTACCGTTTCCGGTAAAATTGGGTGCATTTTGTAACTCTGCTTTTGGGTGTGTTTTTATTTTGTCTGCACTCTGCAGTCCTTCAAGTAAGTCAAGAGTCCTCGGATAACAGTCGGAGCCTAAATAAAAAACTTAAATAAGACAGCAAAATAAGTTTTTTGTATTAATCGGTATCGGCCGATTGTTTGTTAGGCGCCAGTGCCTTATCGGTGCATCTCTAATGCTGGTTAGTTTTTTGGTAAAGTAGGTCAAAGGTCAACCAAGATATGAGGCAAAGTTCAAAAATTGCCAGCCAGTATCTGCTGTAAATACACGCAGTTGGCTGAACTAGGAAAAGCATGTAATGCCACATAATTATGTTTTAATTATACAATTGACTTTGGTTATGGTTTGAATATATCAAATCCTATTCAGTTGTATTAACTTTGACATTGACCTGTTGATCCACGATCGATTTCATTTGTTTGTTTGTCTGTTGGCAACTTTGCATAAAGCTGCTGATCGAATCTTAGTGCAGATTTTACCTTAGATATGTCTTTGGACATGAAAGAGCTGGTTACATTTTGGAAGTCATCCATGTCTGGATTTGGATCTAGGAATTTTTTAAGGATTTTTCAACATTGCAAGATAACACTTTTCCACACTTTGGCTTATATTTCAGGAAAAACTGATAAGATGTTTGTGAAAAATTTTTCCATAGATGTATACAGTAAGGATGTACTGGATTCAAATTTTAACCTACCTTGGCAGAGTGTACACCGTTTTTGATGGGCCTCCCACTCTCATAAATTATTACTTTGTAACCCTCTATCTTGTGAACACATTACTCACACAGTAGCAAAATGCAGTTACATAGCGACAGTGGCGTTGATACGCTGCTGACATTGGAGGGGATATCCATCTTTCCCCTATCCCTATTTCCTTTCCCCATCCCTTCCTCTCCCCTTCCCATTCCTATTCCCTAGCCACTTTGCTTCCCGCCTCCCCTCTGCACGGGCCAAAAAGGCATCTGCTTCATGGCTGGGGCCTGGGAAGTGCTTGATCTTCCAGTTCCCCAACTGGTCCGGGCAGAGGGGACAGTTGGTTAGGTCATTTGACCTGTAAAAACCAGTCCCTGATATGACCTATAATGTGTGTGATGGGACGTTAAACCTTGCTGTATCTATCTATAGAGTATAGACATTGTACAGCATTAGAAGCACATGTGCTTGTTGCAGTGAGCAGGAAGTGGTCGCAGTCAGACACTGTGCTCACCACTGCTAAGCCAGAAGCACGCACTGGTCATTCCGTCATACACAGTCCAATCGCACGCTGTCTGTATGTATATGGAGGCTCAAAAAACAAGAAGTGGTTTAGTGATGTGTACATGGTGGATACAGATAACTGGACTTGGCAGTGCATAAGGGTCAGTGTCAAAAATATTGCTCTTTGCTAGTGTTTGTGTATGACATTGGGGCATTGTACGGTAATTGATCTAATTGCATTACCATATATACTCGTATATATGCCAGCCCCTATTCCCGCAGCCAAAAATCTAGCAAAAATTAGTGACCCGTGACTTGTGTATAAGCCGGTAACAAAAATTGGTGACAAATGAGTTGATAACGCATTGTCGACGAATTCACAACAATGACTACAGCAAGCATGCCAATGACAGTTTTCATTGATGTAACAGTTGTAATGTCATCATTACTCCATTGGCTCAAAGCTGCTAAAGTGATCAGGAGCTTGTGTATAGCTTTGGCCGAACAATGGCCTTGCATGGTGTGAGTGCCGGAATACTATCAAGTTACAAACTTACAATGGCTGATTTAACTGGTATGCAGCAGCAGCAGTCTGTGTGTGGTCCCGCCCCCTGCTTAGCATGCTCCCACGCATAAATGTAGGCCTAGTGACTTACTAATGGTCCATGTCATGCTGACTCTGGCTGTTAAAGTATGGCTGTGTGGCATTACCTGCGTATGAGCCAACCCCCAGAAGCCAAAAATTGTCAGCTTATATGCAAGTATATACTTTATGTTATAAGGTTTTATATTGTATTGTATTATGTTGTATGTTGTTTTCATTTTTTTGCTGTAAGTGAAGGAATTTTATGGGCACTGGACACTGGCCACCGTGTGTGGTAATAATGTAATTGTAAATATAACACTAGAATTCAAAATGTAACAGACAGCTCTAAAACCTAATGTTAGTGCAGAACCAGATGAAATCCCAGTTCTAAACAGTGGTAAGAAATGTAGAAATTTGAAATTTTATTTGTCAAATTCACATTATATTGTTATTAACAAATATTGTTTGAGTATATTGCATATATTGGAGAACTTGTGTCTTTGAAAGCATTGGGATTTTGTATTATGGCTTATCTTGTTGCAAGTTGAAAGTAAACCGTTTGACTTTAACAGTCTTAACTGCTGGAAGCGAGAGGTGGGCCGAATGTCAGATTTTAACATCGGCCGAAGCTGAAGGTTTGGGCTGGCTCACCAAACGAGTGCTGTATGTTCGGCCGAACTTCAGCCGAATGTTGTGTGCTAGGATAAAACAGTGTCTTTTACTGGTGAGCACACTAAGCAACCAGGAAATGTGGTAGTAAGGAAGCACGTGAGCACGCACGATAGCAAACTGCGTAGAAAGACTACAATGTATTGTCTACGAACAAAAGTAATTAGCAAAGTTAATGTTACTCGTCAAACTTACAGGTGAACCATTTCTTCGAGCACAGTACTTTGAAATTTGCAGAGTTTGGGTTTTTAGAACGTACATCAGATTTCGAAACTGTGAGTGCTGGTGTTTGTTCAACAGAAAGTCTTGTGTAGTTACTGGAGATGGGTCGAATATCAAATTATGACATTAGGCCGAAGCCGAAAGTTTGGGCAGACTCACTCTAGGGCATACTCACTAGTAAAAGACGTTTCATCCTAGCGTACAACAATCGGCCGAAGTTTGGTCGAACATTTGGCACTTACATTACAAAAATATCTAAAATATCTCTGAATGAGAAAGGTGTATTTACTCGTCGATAACTATCTAGTAACTGTGCAGTACAGTGACTTCAAGTTAACGTCAGCGGCGAGTGCAAAACTCCGCAAACGCAAAGCCCCAAATGACGCCAAACTTTGCTGAATAGTCACGTTGCCGAGCCGAACTTTGGCCCATTTCTACTGGAAAGAGGTCCTTCTAATTTCTTAGTATTTGTTTGTCATTAATTGTTCAAATTTTGGGAATGGTAAAAATTACAGACTTGTAGACTACAAATATTTGTGCATTTCATCATCATCATCATCACTGAAATTTTTAGAGTGGCCTAAGCAGCAACGCCACCACAAGGACCACTAACGCCACCATGAGGACCACTACTGGTGCAGTTAGTTCTAAACTCCAGTTTGCAAACGTGAATGGCTGGAAAGATATGAATATGCAGTGTTGAAGTGCTGCGGTCTTCTAGTCTAGCTTTTATTGTGTTTTGCTGGTTGAAGGCAAATGGAAGTCCACCGTCTTTGTCATATCACAGCTGTACATTGTACGGACATGAAATGTGGGTCTTTGGTGGTGTTTATCCTCGGCCCGACCCGCTGCCTGATGACTGCAGCAATGAACTGTATGTGTTCAACCTGTTCGAAGAGAACTGGTACAAGCCGCTGGTGATGGGAAAGAAGCCATCACCGCGATCTGGGCAAGTCACACACACATTGATGCAGTAATGATACATGAATGATTAGCTGTGTCAATAATTATATAGAGAAACCTAAATTATCAAAGAAATGTTGGCTGCTGAAGCAAATTACAAATAGACTGGCTGGTAATGATTTAATTTACTGTAGTTATCTTTTCAAGAAATTTGCAGTTAGTCAGTTGTTTTCTTATTAGTAGTATGTGCGCTTATTCCACATTGTCTGCCATGAGAGTGAGTCTGACCAGTGAGAATGTTACTGTTATCAACAACAATAACTGTTATTAATGCAAGTAAAATACTTTTGTTACATAACTATAACTAAAATACTGCAAATAATGATTACTAATAATAACAAAAAGTGTGAACCATTTAACTGACAAATAACCGTAACTAAAATTTGCAAAGCGCGCAGTGGACTTCCCATTAGTGTTAATTGAACTTTTTTGCTAGGTGTTGTGGCTGAGGAACTGTGAGTGAAAATAGATTGAAAATCGGCCTTTTGAAAGGGGGTGGGTCAGTATACGCCAAATTTTCACTTACAAGGACATGGAGATGTCCCCCACCAATCATTTCCACACAAATAGATAGGTCAATGAATGCGTTACCACTTTGTCGCTGACAGTTTTCACACAAAGAAACTTTGTAGCAGACTTTCTTCAAGCGAAGTGCGATTTTAGTTGGAAAACGGCCGTTTTGCGTTTTTGAGCCCCCGTTTGGGAGGCTTAGGTGCAATGTACGGTGTTCATGTTAGGCTCATTGGAAAGTGCTTAATGGACTTAGTGTTAATTTTACTTCTTTGCTAGGTGCTACCACTGAGGCGCTACGAGCGAATACCGACTGAAAATCGGCATTTTCGCTCCAACGGGGTCAGTTTGACCAAAAATATCAGGTAGAAGGGAAATGACAAATACCAACCCTTACCAACCATTCTTCTTCTCACAAAATTAGGCTAAATGATTTTTCGTATGGTATACAAATCTGGACAGAAATTTCCCCATTTTGTCACTATCCACGCATTTGACAGACAGACAGAC
>Ga0049105_1000999_pt1 | contig 11569 bp, 5 predicted proteins | sample WorMetvaBAHAMAS1_FD_61260 | JGI IMG/M metagenome (GOLD analysis project Ga0049105, IMG submission 61260) | Worm MetaG Olavius vacuus BAHAMAS.1 | ecosystem: Host-associated > Annelida > Digestive system > Unclassified | place: Germany: Marburg | collected 2013-04-09 | reverse complement strand
TTTTTATCATTAAAAATCTTCTTTCGTTGAACGACATCGACACTTTCCTGGCCGGTACAGAACTTTATTTCACGTAAATATTCATTTAAGCCAACATTTTTTTCAGGGTTGAATTACCCTTTAACAAAACTATTATGAATTTTATAGCCATCGTGTTAGTTTCATTGTGTAGCAAATAATAGTTGTGCATTGTAGTTGTGTTTTATTTTTTGTGTGACAGTAACTTTTTGCTATTTAATAAATTCAGTTTTTTAGCTTAGCTAGTGCTGAGCTAATAGTATAACTGGTCAAAAGCTGTATGTGTGTTCGACGGTTCGTGTGTTAACCAGAGTGGCACATATAACTGCTACATGTAGACTTGTGAATGTGCAATTGTGCATGCTCAGACCTGTTGATTAGCTGTTATCACAAACTGAAGACTAGGTCAGTCTGACCTAGGTTGCTGAGCTTATGGGTCATCTTGCTTATATAGCTGTCCTGTCAGCTGAGCATCACAACTCATGGGCTGTTAGTGCTTGTGTATGAATGTGACCCATTAGGAACCATAGGGATATTTTGTGTTGTCCTTAGGAGGAAAAGTTTGTGCAGTTCTGCTCCAGCTGATACCGTTCTCTGACCTGTTGAAAGTGACACTCACATAGTTGCAGCTTCATTAGAGTACCATTAAATGCTACAGTGCACCTTCCAGAAGACTGGATTGGTGAATAATACAGTTGGTTGAAGTGAGGTGTGGTTAAATACTGAGTGTAGATTGTGCATGAGTTGAGCTGACATACATGTTGCCTTCGCAAAGTGTTACACATGTGATAGCTTTGTGTGATAATCTAAGCTGATTTAATCCGCTTTTAAATTGTAGGTTAAATCCCTGCACTTTCATGTATTGTAATGAACAAACATTTAGTTGCCTTTTAGCCTACATGTTTAGTCACATTGTGAACAGACAGTAAACTTGCTATTGAAAAGCACATTTTTTGTTACATGTGCTACATAAAAGCAGCATCATCCTAACTGGTGTGTGCTAATGCATAGTACCGCTGCGTGTGTTCAGGCTCTGCTATCCTGGTTCGTCCAGTGACAGACATGGCTGCTGTTGGAGTGAATGTATACCTTCCTGGTGGACCTAGTGAGGTGAGCAGTGAGCGGAGTGTAACATGCCATTCAACACATATTAGGTTACTACACAGAGACGTCAGTTACACTAGCTCTGACAGTGAGATACATTGTTCTGTGCTGTTGATAACTGATGTGTCATTGTTGACTGACTGTATTCATAGTTGAGTTCATTAGTCTTGATTCTGATCAAAATCTTACAGTTTATTATGACGTATGTAAACCTGCATAGTTCAGTGCACGGCATGAGAGTCATGGGCTGCACCATCAGCTTGACACATCTCTCATCACAAATGAGTTTGTTGGTGCGAGAACGGTCCAATCCCCTCAAGGCATAGATATGGCCACGTGTCACAGTCGAAGCCACCCTGAACTGGTCTCAAACTTTTCTTGCATCATATACACTTTTATTGTAGGGCACTCACACAACTGTATTCAGATTCTTGCACAGCATCTTTGCACAGGAGAACCTGACCAATTTAAGCATCTCGAGTTCAGTTAGTTCCATACCAGGTTGCTGCATGTTGGCCTTTAGCACTGTATTCATAGTTGAGCTGAGCAGTGAGCAGTGAGTGTAACATAATGGCAGGCTGAGCTTATATTGCGCACCTGAAGAATGAACTCCTGCTTCTAGCTGGATATAGAAAACTTGCTAGGACAAAATGCACTTTTTCAACATAGCATTTTCCAGTCGTTAGTTTTTGGCCTACAGACTTTTATTTAGTGCATCCACATTGACATTGTAATGCACCATTACAATGGTGCATTACATCGTCTTAGTGTATAATAGGCACACAAGAAATTTGAATTTGATGATGATGATGATGATGATGATGATGATGATGATGACTGCCGACCATTGATCATGCAAATGACATGACCTGTTCAGTGTAGTCTGGCTGCTAGTAGGAAGACTTCGACACCAGTTATACCACAAATCTCCAGAACTTCAGTGTTCTGGATCCTGTGCTCCATCTTCTGTGTGCAAAGAGCCATAGACACTGCACTGCATGTGGAATTAATTGAGGTTCATAATGTTCATGACTAACAGCCATGTAGCAATATGGTTAACTGCTTTGTACACACCAGTCTTTGTGCTGAGTTGCTTGAAAATCTTCCCAGATACAGAGCTGAGACGAGCATTGACAGTGTCATCCATATTGTCACATGTGCAGAAGTAGTGTTGCCAAAGTAGCGGAATTTACTGACTGCAGTGAGAACTGTTTCTTTAGTTTTCTTGATGCTGACTGTAAGTAACTAACTGTAACTGTGCAAGACCAACTAGTTTCCTTCAGTGCTTTGACACTGTTGGTTTGGTCATATGACCTGTAAAAATCGTCCCTGATATGACCTATAATGTGTTTGGTGGGACGTTAACCTTTGCTCAGTCAATCTCAATCTCATGCTAGCACCACTGTGGGCGTCTTGTAACAAATCACATGTGATAGAGTTCAGTGCAAGTTTAGACATGAATTGACGAACGTACTTAATGCACAGTGTACTGTGGTATCAGTGTTGGTAATGTCAATGCCATTTGGTGCAGGTCTGGTACAATACTGAAACATATCAGAAGCACACAGGAGCAAGCACAGCTTATGTGCCTGTCAACCTGAATAAGGTTTGGCAAGATCTGTTATGTGAATTTGAGGATGTGCTCATTGCTAGGGTTCATTGATTGTGTTGGTTTGGCGAGAAAAAGGGAATCTATCCCAGAAATTGCTGTAGGTTCCCCTCTGGGTTAGTGGTAGTTGTAGCGGCAGCAGCAATTACTGCAGGATTGATTTAATTGAATTTTCTTGGTGTTATTTGAGTAGTCCCAGTGTGTTGAATTGCTTGCCACACAATGTGCAGTCAACAGATATGTCGTTGATTACCTTTAGGAATAGATGTATGTATATTGTGGTCCATAGTATGAATTTGTACTATATAAGTATTGTGATTATTTATTATTATTATTATAAGATTCTTCACAGTTAGTCATTGTGTATTAAATCATAAATGCCGTCAGTGTTGCTATTTTCTGTGACTTGTCAGTTTGCTCAGTAACGTGTTGCCCATGTCTTGTTGTACTGCTAGATTCCAGCATTCTATCGTGGTGGGTTCATTGTTCCATTACGTGAGAGAGTACGTCGTGCTTCAATTCTTTCTGCTCAAGACCCATACTCTCTGCTCATCACACTTAATGCTTCAGTATGTCATGTTTTCTACTCACGTCTTGTGTTATATAAATATGTTCAATAAATAAGTTACAAAACAGTACCATTCTCTTAATTTTTGTAATATTAATCATCCAAAATGTATGTTTTGATTGACAATGGCTGACCATGTTATGCCAGTCTGTCATTCAGTGTACTATAAACTACAACTTATTAGACCTATTCTGCGGCCATTTTCGGAGGATGCCGCAAGGATATTGGTTGAGACGTTCATCTCAAGTCGCCTAGACTACTGCAGTGCTATGCTGTACAGCATCACTGACAACTTGTATCAATGACTGCAGTCAGTACAGAATGCAGCAGCCAGACTGATGACGTGGACAGGTTGGCATGAGCACATCACACCCATTCTGAGGGAAATGCACTGGCTGCCTGTACGATGCCAGATCAATTCAAGCTCACCACTCTTATGTTGCAAGACACTGCATGGCCTGATGTCATTGTATCTGTCACGTGAATGACAGCTAGTGTCTAACGTGAGGCGCTGTCTCGCTGGTCCTCGGAAGACACGTGTGTTTGACTGAGGCTGTGGCACATAATGACTGTTTTTAGGTGATGCCTATAAATTTTGTTACTTACTTTACTGGGGAATTTCGTTGTGAGTACATCACTGTGACATAATTTGTAACATGGCAGCATTGCTGTTGTGGGCGTCTTGTAACAAATCACATGCTGTTATTCATCCTTGTGAGCATGAGGACTGACATGTTAAAGGATTACTGACAGAAGGAGTTATTCATTTGCATCACAGTGATTGAGTGCTCACTGGAGACTGTGGACCAACTAAAGTTAGACTTGTTACCATGCCTGCCATCAGTCCACGCTGACTATCCTAGTGACCTCCGTGTTTTGCGCCAATTAAGAAAATGCATGGTAGCCAAAAATTTGCATTAGTCTGGATTATCTGCATGTAGAACATCCATGACTTCCGACATATATTCACTGTAAGTAAGTAAGGACATTTATCCACAGCACCTAAAAACAAACGTCACAACACAGCCACAGCCTCATATCTCTGACTCCTCAACATGTACCTTTGAACAGTTAATTTTTAGCAGCTTTCTAATGTTTTTCACAGTAAATTTTGCTTTTAGTAGTTTTTTTAGTTTCTTACTGATTGATATAGTGATATAGCCAGACTTGTTGAGGTTTAGCATTTAACTTGTACCTATGTATGTGTGTGTTGTGACCTGTGATGTGTCAAGGGCCAGGCTGTAGGAGATCTGTATCATGATGACTTCTATTCATTTGAGTACAAAACTGGGAAATTTGTTCATCGTGAGTTTATGCTGGCTGACAACAAATTGACAAGCAGGTGACTGTAGCCACTAGCAGTGTCAGTGTCCAGCAGTACTGATAGTATGATATGACAGAAGTGTAACTGCTGTTTATTGCATACATTGCAATTTTAAGTTATCTTTGTTACCTCCCACGAAGCAGCGTGGTATTGTTTATGATGGCATCTGTCTGTATGTATGTAATACGATAACTTTCGAAAGCCTCGACTAGGCATTTGGAAGTTATCGTTTTTTTGGTCTGTGAGGATGTATTCGTGGGATATAGTCAAGTTCGTATATGAAGGTCATTGGGTCAAGGTCAAGGTCATAGTATCAGAAAAGTGCAAAATGCCCTATTCCCGCAATGTAAATTTGAGTCGGCAATAAGTCCGGTTTATGGAAGATAGAGCTGTGTAGTTTGCATGCAGCATGGAGTTTTCTGCCATGATGGATCAAATGGTGTGACTGCCGTCTTTGTCATGTGACCAGAAATATACACATTTGCAGGTGGTCTGCCTTAGATTATCAGAAGGCAATCTTGTTGAAAAGTGTATTTTCTCACAAATTGCCGAATAATTCGTTATCATTCTTTTATCCTCATTTAGTACACATTTCTTCATCAGCCTTAAAACTTTCGTACATTTTCATAAACACTGCCATAAGAATGAAATCACTTGCATGCTGTGTAGCCAGTATTGACCATTTACTCGGGACAAGTGCAGTGTGGATTTTTATGATTGCAGTGAATTAGTGGCTGCCGTGAATCATCTGGTAACCAGCAGTTTTGACATTTTAGCGAGCATCTGCTTATATATGTGATAGTTATTTTATTTTTATCGTTGCTTTAGAAATCTGAACCCGAGTGGCAAGTTTGAGACTGATGCTTGGATTGAACGAATAATTATTGTCGGTGTGACAAGTCAGCCACGTCAAATCACACTGACAGCCGCCGGTCAGTTGTGATATTTACTCTGTTCTTCTGTAGTCAGTGTCAGCAGTTAGCAGACATGTTTGTGTTCATCAAACAGTGGGTGACATTACCTTTTGGTGAAACCAGACATACACAAAATGGCAAATATTGTGTTTCTGGCACCGGTGCCATTGCAGCAGAGGTCCTATCTAATCGCTGAATGCAGCAGGGAATAATCCAGTTCCGTGAGTGACCGCCATCGTTCATAATTAGGCTTTTATTGCCTTTAAACAAAGCACATAAGTGTCATCTCCGATTTCAGTCTACATGTAAACCTAGGTTTAAAAACATATTTTCAGTACCAGATTAAGCTTTGGTTTAAAACTATAGTTTAACACATAAGTTTTAGCTAAAGTTACTGTCACTGAGTGTCATGTTTAGAGCGCGTCCGAATCACATTCAGACCACTGTAATAGCCACGGCCTCACTGTCTGTCTAACCTTCATTTTCTGGTGTTTTGTCCAGACGAATGAAGATACGATCATGCGGTTTTCAGCGTCAGCTAGGACAATCATTCTAGTTTCTGGAGAGGTAAAGTTTATCCGGATATTCACAGGGGGGTCACCCCCCAGCGAGGGCGTTAAAGTGAAGCAACCCCCTGTTGCTAGCGAAAATTTGACCAATAATCGGCCATATCTCGGAAACAGTGCAAGATAGGAGATAAGTTAGTATTAATCACTAATAGGAAGTCACATATGGGCTTTCGATTAGAACCAAAATTGCTGACCTTGAATTGCATAATGGCCCTTATTTTGCGTTATTTCACCGAATTCAGTAACTTTCGTGGCCCATTACATAAAAGTGGTTGGTTAGCTATCAAGAGATTTTCTCCTGAGAAATGTCATAATGTACAACAACTAAGCACGACGGACGCGCTGTGCTCTTCATGGTAGCAGAGCTTCTTGTAATTAGCTGTATGGTCAGTCGAGAACATGTTCGTGTTCCCATTTGACAACCAAGTCGACCTACTCAACAAGTATGTTGACTTGATGATTGACTGCCACATTTGTGTGCAACATGGCCACTGCTGCCGTATGTATGTTGCACTGTCACAACTTTCACTGTAAATTTTGGCATGATTTTGTTGCCAAACTATAATTACTGTGCAAAAGTAAACATTTTATGTCAGTTTTTGGAATTTATGCAATAAATACAAAATTTATTATAACGCTTTATTGGCAAACACGTTCTGGTGAACTTGGTAAATTGCGATTGCAAACAAGTTAAACAGGAAACACTTTGAACAGTGAATATGAACATATGAACATGTTTGCTAATGGAAATCATGCCTTAAGGCATGATTTCCGTATCCTTGACTACAAGCTCTCTGTAGATTGACACTGGCAGGTTGAGACTGCTCCAGTCACAGCTCTCTAATACAACAATACATTTGTGTCGTTTACAGCAAATGTAGTTAGTGAAACATTGAAAACAGCCATTTGGCTGAGCTGAGCGTAAAACTGCAGCTGAGTGCTCTGATCCAGCTTTATTTGTTGTGATAGTACACTGTAGCTGCACTGTTAATTACCACTACAGTAACGAGTTATATTGCCAGTATTGCTAATTTGCCATGCATTGATGCTCTGGAAATGCCAACATGCCATATGAGTAAAAAAACTGCACCATTTTATTTTTGCAACAACTTTGTCAAACCACGGTCTATTTTGATAATTTTTGGCAGGCAGTAAATTTCCTATCACCAGTACCAGCTTAAGTTTCAGCAGAACAGCGCGCTAGCACAGTGTGTGCATGCAACCCTCAAGCTGTTTCGTGGTGAGACACCAGTAGGCTGGTTATTCTCAGAGGGGTCTTTCCAAACCCGGGAATTCGGGAATGGGCTTTTTAATAGCAGTTCCATGTAAACCATGTTAAGTCCAGTCACTCCAGTGCAGTGTCACTTTTAAACTCAGTACAGTACGTTCAGGCAGTGTTGCACTTCTAATACAGTCACAAAAAACACACAGTGTCCACAGTCTTGTCGTCCATAGCTTAGTGCACAACAGTCCAGCCGCCGAAAAGGCTCACTCTGCCTCTACGGAGGTCGCTGGCACTGTCGGCAAGTAGGTGTAGACTGCATTCAAGCAGCGGCCACGTTTCCCCGTCGACTCGTAGTGACTGGTGGGAGGCGTGGGCTGCTGCTGCTGTGTCTGTCTGTGTGCTGACTTACTGCTGATAAGAATCTATGCGTGAAGCGCCGTCCTGTGACCAATGGGCCGTGGTGTTGGCCCATGGTCACAACTTGCAACTGAGGAGGGAATTGCATTGCGCATTCTGCACGCCGCACTCCGTGATCCATTCGTTACGCACACTGTGTGCGTAATTCGTACCGAAATTCGCCCGGTAGTAGCATGCCCGTTTTCTATGGGAATTGGCCATTACCATTCCTGGGAGTTCGGGAATGAAAAAAGGCCAGGAATCCCGGGAGCCCGTGAATAACAACCCTAAACACCAGACTTCATCATTGCACCAAACCTGTTGTTTCTTAACATATCAGACTTCAGTCCTGTTGATTACAGAATCTTGGCAATGCTACAGGAGTGAATATGTCAACATTCTATGCGAGATGTTGATAAGCTGAGGCAATGTCTTGATTGACAGACAGGTGATCATTGATCAAGCGATTGATCGGTGGTGATCTACTCTGAGGGCATAAGTTATGGCCAGAGGTGGACATTTGGCACATTGACATCGTCCAATGTTTTATTGTTGCACTGCATTGTTGGTCCATACGTTTTAATACTTTTATTATGTTTCATTTAAATGTTGGATACAATAATGATGATGTTTAAGCTTACCTAACGTAATTGACATTGGTTACGACACGTGTATGCAGACTGTGTTTCACAAGGCATTATAAAGATATTGTTCAAGGGAGATTTACGATTTTGATACCGTTTTGTTCCAAATTTACTGGAGTGATAGTTTGCCAAAAATTATCAAATTAGACCTTAGTTTGACAAAGTTATTGCAAAAATAAAATGGTGCATTTTTTGGACTCACTGTGTATATAAAAAATTAACATGTTGTGGTGCATGTTTGAAAGACCAATGAAGGTTCATAGATTGAGTGACTGACACTCAGTGTAAGCTGTTATACTCCAGTGCTGCTGATGCTCACATCACATTGCGCGTGAAAGAGACCGTTTCTTGATTTGTGACTGTTGTTTCTGTTGTCGTGCAGGTCTTTCCAGTCCCGTGCACTTGCACTCAAGTTATGGTTCGACCAAGAAACTTTTGGTTGTACGAAAGCCTGGTGTCAAAATTACTACAGATTTTGAAATAAAATTAATATAGGAAATGTGCTTTTTGGTCATCAACTGACTAATTATGTTTACATGTGAATTGTGAAACCATGAGAAATATCATGAAATGCATGATTGCTGTTATTTTGTGTTAATATGTAGTTTGAAGCTGCCAAGTAACTAAGGAGTTTTTATCATGTGACTAAGTCGGATAACAGCATTGCAGTACATGAAATGGTAGTATCTAAGGTCTGTAGCTGACAGGTTGTATTTTGTAATGGAGTATATAATAACTGTACTTTATAAAATTAATTCAGTTAATAAATCGCAGTGGATGATCATGTATTAGCTATGAATATGTGAAAATTGATACTTTGCAAGACACTAACAGTAGGAACAGCCTAATATGTCTGCTGCTGTATGCCATGCACAATGCACATGACATAGCTTGTTGCAGTAATCACTAAACACACCTGAGCTCTGCCATGTTTTTGCTGTGTTTGATTTTTTTAATTTTTTTGAACACCTATGTTCATTTCAGTTAATGAAAAATGATAAACATAGCAGTTTGTGTTGAGAAAATTATAGGACGTTTTTAGTACAAGTCTGACAGTAAGTAACAACACTGGACATGTTTCATTCACCTGTGCCCAGATCTTCTGAAGTTACATTGTTACAACTAGGACATACTGAAGAATTGTGTGTAATTTTGACAAGGAACATATTGATATGCACTGTGAACACAGCATAATGTTTTGTTACGTCTTATGTAAAACTCTATTAATTCTGATAGAATCTGGTGTATAGTGTCTCTACAGTACCTCATTGTAAAACTTAAAGGTTGTGTGTATTAGAGAATTTCAATGCTGGAAAACTGCTATAGCAGACAATTAAGTATGTAAACATAGCTGTTTGTGTCGAGGAATTATAGGACGTGTTAATAGTAGAGGTATTTTCATATACTGGAGCTGATACAAGTGTTATTAACAAGGCTGACTGTCAGCAGCAGCCAAGGCTCGGGGTGTGCAATTGCACTTTGAACAAGTTTAAAGGACCGCACTCACAGCATCCTATTGCCATCTATGTAAAAATATGACTTTTGAGTTTCACAAGGTAATGTGGAGACACTATTTAGATGAGGTGGAAAACATTTGCATTACTCTGCAGTAAATATATTCAGGACACTGTGTGCCACATTTCATAACAGTAGTTTTATAGAAGATGTGACAACAATATTTCAGTGTGTTTTTTATGTTTCGCACTGTACAATGCTGTACTGTTGATTCTGTCATTAATGTTACAAGGTTGGCAGGAACAACATGCAGACGTCTGTAGATAATTAATGGAGTTTTATCAAACAGTGTCTGTGTCTGTTTAATTTTGCATCGCCAGTAATGACATTTACTTTGTAGACAGATTGCACTGAGCATTGATAGTGAATGCACTGAGCATTGGTGATGAATGCACTGAGGATTGATTGCTTCCCGTTGTCAGTATTATCAGTACATGTAATGTGACACCTGCGACACCAGCTTTTATTAGTGCTTGCAACACGTATTTGGGGTCTTATCAGTATCCAAACTTTGCAGTTATAATTAAGTGTAAAATATTTGGTCCATTACTAATTTTGCTTCCTAATATTACTGACATGTCAGAGTAGTCCTCAGATCACGGCATTCATTCTCCTTGCTGCGTCCAGGTCATTCTTAATGGCAGTTTTACATTCTTTTACTGGTTCTGATTGGTTAGCTAATGAAACGTGGTACCAGTACAACTGTGTGGCATGATGGTTAGTTGCATTGAAATCTAGGCACTGATTACTTGTTCTGTGTAATGCAACTTATCTACGTTGAATTGCATGACTGGCCTGTTAGGTGTGACGGACCAGTTAATAGCTGTGCTATGCTATGATAATCACTGCAACAGCTATTGCCAGTCTTCACTTTCCAGTTTTCGTCCTTTTTGAGTAAAAGGAATTACCAGTACCAGCTGTGACTGGGAAGACTGTTGTCCTTTCTATGCAGTCGTATTTAAGTACTTCCAAGGTGGTTTATTGTGATTGGATGTAAGAAGCGTCTAGTATCACATGTATATTGACTAGTGACAAATGCCTTACTGTAATGATGGTTTGTGTTGTGAAAGAGTTGTATAGACATTAAATGTTTCAGCTCGTGTTATTGAAACACACCAGTTGAGAGAGAAACTGGTAAAAACATAACTTGTATCCGATGTGATACACACTTACCGTATTGATCACTGTAACATTGCTAATGAGCTAATTGTAATATGTGGATTATTAAGTACAACAGTATGCTGCAGCTCACAGAATTTTTAGCTGAGCCGTGGAATTGAATCACATGTGGAATTTAGGTTTTTTTGCAGAAATTGTCCAATTTATTGAAATAGCCTACACTTCATAAACAAATATATTTATTTAGCAGTTTAGTACCTGTGACTCACCTAAAAAAGTAATCAGTAGTTGACTAGTCACGCTTCATTGATCATGATTAATAATAGTGGTAGGACGCCCGACTGCGGTGCGAGAGGACCCAGGTTCGAATCTCGCCGCGGCCGGTCGTGTTTATCACGACAGTCACTGCGATATACAGCCTTGGGCACGGGTAGTGCACCCTTACCTTACTGCAGTGCCTAGGTCGACTCAGCCTTCCACCCTCCGTGGGATGGTAAAATGAGTATCAGCTTACGAGCTGAGTAATAATAATAAATGGCGATGGTGTCTGCGGATGGTAGCAGC
>Ga0049105_1000997_pt1 | contig 11571 bp, 6 predicted proteins | sample WorMetvaBAHAMAS1_FD_61260 | JGI IMG/M metagenome (GOLD analysis project Ga0049105, IMG submission 61260) | Worm MetaG Olavius vacuus BAHAMAS.1 | ecosystem: Host-associated > Annelida > Digestive system > Unclassified | place: Germany: Marburg | collected 2013-04-09 | reverse complement strand
TGCGATAGCATAATGTGCTGTGTTTTTGTTTTGGGAATATTTATCATAATAATAATATTCGTTTATTATCTCAGACCAATAATAACATTTTTCCATCAAATATTTTCCAACATATTTCCACACAATTCCAATTATTTCCAACATATTTCCAATCAATCCAATCATTTCCACATATTTTACATTCAAATATTTCCATTCCACATTCGCTGCCATCAAATTATACATTTTTTCATTCATTCAATCACTATACATTATTACTGAACGTTTCTAGCTCACATTTACTTATATATTATTTTCCCGTCCATCTACACTATTCTGTGATACTGTTCCTTCATTAATTTCTTTTATTTCGGTCTATTATTTTTATAATTAAATTTTAATAACTTTAAAACACTAAAAATCATTTTAACACCTTATTTTACAACCGTCAAATTTTATTGCAGATCTTCACAGATCTCGCAATTTTAATTTTCACCCTCTTCCCCCTTCCGCCAACGCAAAATTAATTGCGCAGTAAAAATCGACCGAGCGGGAACGGAGAGCGGGCTGAATCGGCCGCTGACAGCCCGCTCCAACCTAACATTTCACTCCACTCACTTCATAACGTGTATAGTCCGCATTGAACTGTCTGCAGAGTACTCTTTCAGTCCTTAGGCCTAACTTTTACTCATTCATGCACTTGCTTTTTCACTTGTTCAAACCTGGCCCAACCCAGATTAAGGCATTCTTAACAAGATCCAATCCATCTCGTCAACATGACGCATTTTAGCGAAATGTGCACTTTGAACGATAAGTAATGTTAATTATTGTCAAATTACAATAAATGTAAATTATTGTGCCCAACCCATGAATATGTTGTATAATTGGAACCAAACCGAGCCAGTGGGTGCAATTCTGCTACTGCCTTGTGCTTGTCCGACTTTGTAATCGTGACTTTTTTGTCTCATTGTGTCTGATGTTGTAGGCCAGGTCGACGTACGTTTGATATGACATTTCAGAGTTAGGCTTAGTTTAATCATTGATAATGACCTCATGACAGTGAAATTTTGAGTTCTCGATAAGCTGTTAAACGATTACAAATTTTCGGTAGTTAACGTGACCAAAACTAACGAATAAGTAGCATAATCGACGAATGTAGGCCTAGATTAAAAACCAAGTATTTAAAATCGACCAAAAATGAGTTTGTTGATCAGTTCACAGCTGTTGCATCATACAAGTGAGTGTTTTATAAAATATTTTATCTATCGTTAAACGAACTAAACTGTCGACAGTCTGTGGAGAAAGAGGTGATTGTTGTTGCTGACGACTGTAGTCTTCATGATTCTTAGTGATGTGGCATTGGTCGAAATTTCTTGAATAAAATATCGTTACACACAATCATGTCCGACAGACAGACAGATAGATTACACCGCTAGACGGACTAGTGAGTGACAGACAGAAGAACCGCTGCATGTTAAGGCCAAATTCCACTGGGACCAGTTAATTTACCTCGTAGCAACCTGTTACAGACTTGTTACGAGGAAGTCGGGCGTGACGCCAGCTTGCTACGAAGAAGTTACGAGGAAGTTAACGACATCACGAGGAATTTGGCCTTTAGCGCGCTGAAGATATTGACTGAGAACTAGCTGAAGTTATTTCCATGGCAACCACAGTAATAATGGGTGCTGTAGCAGACGCTGAGATCTTTTACAGATTAAAGACTTATATCGGGTTAGAGGTTTGTCTGACTTCTAATAATATGCATTTTCGTGAATGTTTAAGTTTTCAGTAGCTCTGAACGTCTTTAGATGCGTATTATATAGCTTATTAGTGGGAAGTTAAGTTGGGCTTTTTATGCCTCCGCTAGACTAGACAAAATGTCGTCGTGTATGCTGGTATACTCACATGAATGAGGACTGCAGCGCTAGCGGAACGGCATACACCACCTAGAACTAGGCTATGCCTCCGCTAACAATAGGCGGCGATGGGATTGTGTTTTCCGGTTGTCCGTCCGTCCGGCCATCCGTCCGCCCCGTCCGCCCGTTAACACCTATTTCGCGGACCGAGGGATTTCAATGATTGGCGGAAATATTCGTCATGTGAGAGGGTATTGTTGAAAGAGGTTTCATGGTCAGAGAGGTCAGAGGTCAAGGTCAAGGTCATTGACCAGACCAATTAACCTGTGTGGCAGGTTTTGAGGCTCACGTGTTTGTTATTGCAACTTAGCTGAAACCTAGCTAGCATGAAGACATAATACTAATACGAGTTTTGTGATGATGTGGCGGTAGCTGAAGAAGTGGAGATGGATTCATCCAAGAACTGTGAACAACAGCGGCAGCGGGCAAGGTGCACTGAAGTATGTGAGGGGGCCGCCGCCACTCCGCCTTTAGAAGTTTCAATCTACACACATTACGAAGATCGACACTCGATGGTCATCGGTATTATCCTTATTATTGCTGGAGTTCTCTGCGTTATCATCACTGGCATCGGCGTCGGCGTGTACAATCTTTACAGCTTCGTCGCACATGGAATCTGGATCGGTATTGTGGTCAGTAAGCCCATCTAAACTCTCCTCTCCTCCAAGGGAGCAACATAAATAGGCGAAGTTAAGTGGCGCGTTCACACGCCCATTGCACGTGTGTCGTGCCCGTACATGTACGACACACGGCGGGCGGCGCGTGTAAACACAGCGTTATAGTCGCTCCAACGCTGAGGTTGTAAATTCGAGTACAAGAAACTTGAAACCGTGGTTTTGAACCGAAAAGTTGTATTCTCATGGGTGGATCTACTGTAAAACCAGTTTTTTTCGCGTGCCCTTTATTTCGCGAATTTGCCGAGCCTGACAAGTTCGCGAAAATAACGAGCCGCGAAAATTTGAATACAGTAGCGTTTCAGTGTATTAGGAAGCAAAAACGCCAAAATTACGGGGTCCAAAATAATTAAATTGACTCAAACGCCAAAATTAAGGGTGTCCAAAATTAAGGATTTTACAGTATCTAGAAGTGTTTTAGTGGTTTAGATTCCCGTCGAGTGGATGCTGTAGTGTACTTATGAACACTAATGATGTCGATGGGTCTAGTGGTTTCACATAGTCGCACTGCAAGGCCTCTGTTTTATAACTCGGTAACATTCGAGTAATAAAATATTTATTCGTTACAATTTCTTATCTTTATGTACCTTTTATTTTTGGGGTGAACATGGGCAAAATTCATGATTTTGAGCCCAACACGTCAGCATCGTTACCAGTGATTGGGGTACATCAGAACACAGTTGAACCCCCTTTCGTGACATCCGCCCATGATTCTTTACAGTAGATAGATTCATTTGTATTTGATTTTATTTGAAATCTTAATACCCGTAGTCGAGGATACCTTGTCTCGATGTGCTCACTTGGCATGAGTTATACGCCTTGACAACTCGCCATCTACGCGTTCGTGGACACAGAGCTATACTGTTTCGTAGAATGCATCATTTTCACCGCGCTGCATGTAATGCAGACGCCGTATAGCGATGAGAATTCTCTCCGTCCGTCCGTCCGTCTGTCCGTCTATCACACGTGTCAGTTGTGACAAAACGGAAGAAAGATCTGTCCAGATTTTTATACCACACGAAAGATAAGTTAGCCTAGTTTACTGAGAAGAAGAATGGTTGGTGGAAGCGACCCCTTCTACCTGAAATTTTGGGTCAACCGGCCCCCGTTGGAGCAAAATCGCCGATTTTGCACCGATAATCGCTCGTAGCGCCTCAGCCGTAACATCTAGCGAAAAAAGTTCAATTAACGCCAATAGGAAGTCCACTGCGCTTTCCAATGAGCCTAAGATGATCATCGTACGTTGCCCCTAAGTCTGCTAAAGGGGGTCTCAAAAACGCAAGACGACCGATTTCCGTAAAAAAATCGCACTTCGCTTGAAGAAAGTCTGCTACAAAGTTTCTTTGTGTCAAAACCGTCAGCGGCAAAGTTGTAAGGCATTCATTGGCCTAACTAACCGTGCAAAAATGATTGGTGGGAGCGACCCCTTCTACCTGAAAATTGGGATCAAGTGACTACGTTGGAGCGAAATCGCCAATCTTCGATCTCTTTTCGCTCATAGCGATTCAGCCATAACACCTAGCGAAAAAAGTTCAATTAATATTAATAGGTAGTCCACTACGCGCTTTCCAATGAGCCCAAGATGAACATGTACGTTGTCCCTAAACCCCAAAGGGTGGCTCGAACACGCAAAATGTCCGAAATTTGAACAATAAGCTGCGATATCTGCGAAACGGTACGAGATATGATGTCAGTTACTATTAATCACTAACAGGAAGTCGCATATGAGCTTTCGATTGGTACCAAAATCGGACGCGCTGTGCTTTCCGCGGTAGCGATGCTTCTTGTTGATGAATGTGACGCAAAGTCTTTGGAATTATTTCACATGCGCCAGAAAGCAACTTGATAATATGGAATCGATTTCAATTTGCTTTTATTCCTGGTTGACTGCATGCGACCTGTCCTTAGAGTTAGATATCGTGTTGTGTTCAGACGTAAATTATTTGAACATGACGTGTTTGCCTATTGGTGTGTAATTTTGTAGTTTATTATCACGGGTATTTTTGGCGTATTAGCCTTTTACAAGAACCGCTGTCTGGTAAGTCACAATCAACTATGATAAAGTTGTTTGTCTTCTCTTAGTGAATTTTAGAGTCTTTGATCGCAGTTATTGACGATTTAGCATTTTTTTCAAGGAGGGGGTGTTCAAACTCTCCTCCTCAGAGGGGGTTGGACCAAACTGCGCCAAATTTGCCCCCCCTGAAGTTTTGTTCGAGACTTGTGTTGCCATAAAATTCGTGGATGACGATGATGAGATTTGGAGAGAACGGAGCTCCGTCATCGCTTTACCATCGCGCTACTTGTGTGGCATAGATATGTTAACTTCTTTTCGACATGAAGGCTACTGTATAAAGACTTGTGGTGTCGAAATTTCACACTTTTTGACTCCCTGTAAAATTAAGGGATGGTGGGGAGAATGCTGTGCCTGCTGATCGTATTGATGCGGCCGAACTTGTTAACCTCGGTAAAAAAATGTTCAGCAGCGTATATCAAGGCCTTCCGACATACGATGTCGGGCGACTTAATTAACATATCATAGGCTACAGTAGCGGAAAATTGGCAGTAATTTGCGTTGTGTAAATATTTGTAACACAAATGGTCCACTGCAGCCTGCGGGTTAAGCGTATACGTCGTATACGTATATAGACCCTACGCGTTGTTTGTTGATGTGTATTCGAAATTAATTTTAAAAAGCCTTCTATTTTATAACAACATGAAACGCCCATCGTTAATGACACATCTAAACCGGCAAAAATTAATTTCATCAACTCAAGTCCGCGGATATAATACGCAGGTCTTATTTTATCCATGCCCCTGAGTTGATGAAATTAATTTTTGCCGGTTTAGATGTGTCATTAACGATGGGCCTTACACGTCCTAAGTTTTTCATGAGATTTTTTGTAAGATTTTTTGATAATCCAAGGCCTATGTACGTACGCCTTGGATAATCACATGCTCATCCTAAGTTCTTTGTAAGTCAGACTTTTTCATAAGTTTTTCATACGTTCATCATACGATTTTTCGAAAATCGGGCCCCAGGACAGAACAGTCAAAAAAAGTCAAAAAGTGGTAATATTTCGCCTATATGGGGAGAAGCCCCTGTACCGATTAGAACCAAAATTTGCCTGGTGGTATAGCCTCCCCGACGTAATCACGTACGCAAAGTTTCATATTGAAATTTTTAGGAGTTACGATTTTACAGGGGGTCGAATTTCCCATTTTGCTATTGATATTTGCATGGGCCTTACAACAGTGCAGCGCTACTGCGCTGCCTGTGATTCGGTCGATCTTTAATGATGTAGCACATTCGTACTACAGTGTTATAGGCGACAAGCCATATGGAGCAAGCCAAAATTCGACCCTCCATAACTTTGTACTCCCTGGACCGATCTTTACCAAACTTGGTATGGTTGATTACGTCGGCGACCCCTACTCAGAGGCCAATTTTAGTTAAATTTGGTTGAGTGGGAAATTCCCCGCAAATAGGTGAAATATAGCTTTTCTGTGACTTTTTGTAGTGTCCTTTTTTCGGTGGGCTCGCCTCGAGGAAAACCCCTGAACGGATTTGCACGCATAAAGCTTAAAACGCGTGAAATCAGCCAAGGATGTACCTTTTGGGGGTTTCGTCATCGACCCATCCCCACTAGCCCCCAAATTCCGAAAATTTTACATTGCAAAAGTCGTTTTTCACTCAAAACACGCATAAATCTTGTAGTAAGCGCCACCAAAATTCGTAGTCGAATCGGAAACAGCCCATAGTGGTTTCAAATTTTGGGTTAAAAATTTGACCCAGAAGTGAAATTATGGCTGTTTCTACGCATGCGCAGCACAAAATTGGCTAAAAATGCCTGAAATCGTGGTCACATTCTCAAAATTTCCCACCATATAGGAAATCGGGCACGGAGAATTCAAATTTGGCGTTACATTTTAAACCGGAAGTAGTCTTATTGCCGTTTCTGCGCATGCGTAGTAGAAATTGGCCTCAAACAGTTGAAGACGTTATAAACGTCGTTCACTTATAATGTCCGAGAAACTGTTTGTTAAGTTTACGTACAAACGTGCGAAAAACATTTTGTTAAATCTGTTTTTAAGAAAAACGTGATTTAACCATAAAATAGATGTCGGTTGCAACTTGCGTGAAAACGTCGTCACTCTGATCGCCAAATTATTGCTCACTTTAGGAAATTGGGGAATTTAATGGCTATGTCAGACTTTTGATCAGAAGCTGGTGATAATATTAGTACTCTGTGCATGCGCATTATAAATTTGGCCAAAAACAGCCCAGAACAGCTGCCGTGACGTCGGTGGCCTTTAAGTTGCAGTGCATTCGCAATTGTCACCTTTTCTAGTTCGGTAGATTTGAGGGCCAGTTACGTCAAAAAGTATAGAAGATAAAGATAAAGATATAGCTGCCTTAATTGTAGTCAAGTCAAACCGCTCAACCGCACAATAGGCTGTCGAGAAGTCAGACGAGAAGTCAGACACCGCCCATGTGTCTGTGACGAAAATGTAATCCCTATAGAAACTAGTTTTTAGCAATGTATGACTAATGACGATATTCGCAGAGGTTACCTAGAACGGGTACATTAACGAGATGCATAAGAAGGCGATAATTTGACCGATACTGCGCGATAAATGGACAAGAAGCTTAGCTGTTGCAAAGAGACCGTGCGACCGCTGTGGGGCCAGTTTTGGTCAAATGTAACTGGCAGACAGCTATTTTGTGGACACTATATGTTTATCTTCAACTATTGTGACGTAATCGGCCTGCAGAGCCATGGAATTATGTGAAATAACATAAAATAAGGGCTATTACGCCGTTCAATGTCATTCAAGATCACCGATGTCGGTACCAATCGAAAGCCCGTATGCGACTTCCAATTATTAGTGATTAATACTAACTGATATCATATCTCCTACCGTTTTGAAGTTATCGCAGATTATTGTTTAAATTTTCGACACTGCCTTTTTGAGCCTTCTTTGGAGGCTTAGGGGCAACGTACACTGTTCATCTATAGGCTCATTGGAAAGCTCGTATAGAGAACTTTTTATTCGTGTTAATTGAACTTTCTTCGGTAGGTGTTACGGCTGTGGCGCTGCGAGCGAATATACATTGGAAATAGGCGTTTTTGAAGAGGGTTGGCCAGTTTCCGCCAAATTTTCACGAAGTAGGCGACATCCCTCGCGAACCATTTTTTTTGCACGGATAGATAGACAACTTTGTCGCTGACAGTATTCACGCAAAGAAACTTTGTAGTAGATATTCTTCAAGTGAAGTGCAATATTAGATGGAAAACGGCCGTTTTACGCTTTTGAGCCCCCTTTGGGGGGCTGACGAGCAACGTACGATGTTTATCTTTAGGCTCATTGGAAAGCGCGTAATGGACTTTTTATTAGTGTTAATTGAACTCATTTCACTAGGTATTATGGCTGAGGCGCTACGGCTACGAACGAATATTGATTGAAAATCGGCGTTTTCTCTTCAGCGGAGTCAGTTTGGCCCAAAATTTCAGGTAGAAGGGGTCGCTCCCTACCATTCTTTCTTCTTCTCGGAAAACTAGGATAAATGATCTTTCACGTGATATAAGAATGTGGGCACAAATTTATTTCGTTTTGTCACAATCCGCGCGTTTGACAGACAGACGGACGGAGTGATAGACGGACAGAAAGGCCTTGGCATTACCTTGCATGGCATTACATGCAGTCGCACGGCAAAAACGGTGCGATATATGGTGTAAGCTTAAGTTAGTATTGATTAATATAAAGTCGCATACGGGCTTTCAATTGGTACTAACATCAGTGATCTTGAATTGTCTTGAACGGCGTGACGACCGCTAACGCGCGTTATCTCTGCGGCAGCTGAGCTTTGTTTTCCGTCGTTGTGTAACAAGTCATATTTGCGTAATTTGTAATTGCAGACCGGAACGTTCATGGTACTGATCGTGATCTCAACCGCTCTGGCTATCCTCTTGTTGATCCTGTCACTAATTGCCCTTCTCGCCGGCTCTTCAAACTCTGAGGTAACATTTGCAGAGGCGATGAGCCAGACAGAGAAAAGGCACTGAGCGATTTGTGCTATAAGCTATAGTACGTGTAGGTATCGCCTTGACGACGAGCAGCGACAACATTGGTCCTTAGTTTTACCGTGCGACCGCATGTAATGCAACGCACGGTATTTCAAGGCCTTTCTGTACGTCTGTTCGTCTGTCAAACGCGTGCATTGGGACAAAACGAAAGAAACTTGTGTCTATATTCTTATACCACATGAAAGATCGTTCATCCTAGTTTTCTGTGAAGAAGAATGGTTGATGGGGGATTCGGAGCGACCCCTTCTACCTGAAATTTTGGGCCAAACTGACCCCATTGGAGCGAAAACGCCTATTTTCAATCGATATTCGCTCGTCGCGCCTCAGCCGTAACACCTAGCGAAAGTTCAATTATCACTAATAGGAAGTCCACTAACTACGCGCTTTCCACTGAGCCTAAGATGAACAGCATACGTTGCCCTTAAGCCCCCAAATGGGGACTCGAAAACGCAAAACGGCCGTTTTCCGTCTAAAATTGCAGTTCACTTGAAGAAAGTCTGCTACAAAGTTTTTTATGTGAATACTGTCAGCGTAAAAGTTGTAAGGCGTTCACTGGCTTATCTGTCCGTTCAAAAATGGTTGGTGGGGGATGTCCCTTTAAAGGTTAATTTTCTTCTTAAAGTGAACCACCACCCGTTAGCACGAGAGTGAATGCCTGTTATGCGGATAAGCAACGAAATACCACGCACATCTTATCTGCATCGCAACGATTGCAATGCAGTATAAAATTTATAACAACGTCAGTTAACGAAACCCAACTGAGATATTTGGATGCATTCCAAAATCGCGGATTTACACAGATAAAATCGTGGTGGAGTAAACACGTTTGTATCGTTAGCTGTCCATATATAACGTAACGTAACGTATAGCCGCAGCTCCGGTGTCTACACTTGAATATTAACTTGACTTTACTTTACCAAAGTGACACCGACTGACGGTGCATTAACGTTATTTAATTGACACTGATTTCAACATTATGCAGCAGTCGCACGGTATCTTTGCGGTAGCTAAGCTTCTTGTAATAAACAGTCAACAAATGGCCGCAGTGGCGTTTTATTTTGTCTGTCGTTGTAATGAGTAATATTTTTGTAATTTGTAATTGCAGATTTTAACGTTCATGACAGGGGCTGTGATATCGAGCATTCTGGCTATACTCCTGTGCTTACTGTCATTAATTGCTGTTCTCGCCAACTTCCTTGGTAGCTACATAGAGGAAGTAGCTGCAAAGTCGAACGACGCAATAGACGAAATAGCAGAAAGGCTGGTGAGCGAATACCGTATAGTGTTTCATGCTATATACACAGTGAGTCATAAAAAGGTGCTATGTTGTTTTCGACTGTAACTCTGGCGTTTCTTGAGCGATTTTAACGCTTTTCGTATACTTACTTAATGACATGATGTCGTCGTAAGTGCGTCACATTGCATGTCGTGAAATTTCACTTTGTGGAGTTATTTCTTAGAATTAAATGCCGAGTTCTGAAGATAAAATTTGCTTCAGAAACCTGCGGGAATGTAACATTTTTCTGCCCGAAGACTGATGAAGGAAACTTCCCAACATGAATGTGAAAAAGATCGAATCGAACGCACTCTAGGAAGCGGGCCATGATTGTCTCGAACTGCAGATAACACTGCAACAGTCGCAATTTTGTGAATGACGTGCGATATGACGCGTGTATGACGTCATCATGCCGTTAATGTACTGTAGAATATTTATTTATGTTTCCACCGGTACAAAAAGTGCAATAATCGCACAAGAAACGCCAGAGTTACAGTCGAAAACAAAGTGTCACGTTTTTATGGTTCATCGTGTAGTATAGCTTGATGTCTTCGCCTTTATTCTTTTTGAACGTGAATTTGTGTTGGCAGATAGCCTATATAACTAAGCTATCACAAAGAGACCGTGCGACTGCTGTATAAGGTTGAAATCAGGGTCTTGCACAGTGCACTAAACCCATATAGTGTTGATAGGCCATTGTACCGAGTCCGCACTCATGAAGGTGTTGTCAGACATTCTCGACGCGGCTGACTAGTCACGTGACTCTCCTGACTCTTCTTGACTTGAGCGCCGCCTTTAATACTGTCGATCACGACATACTCCTCTTGCGTCTAGAGACCTCATTCGGTATTTGTGGATCTGTGCTGGCGTGACTCAAGTCGTTCCTTTTCCTAAGTGATAGACAACAGGAGGTCTGTTTTAACAGTGTCTCTTCAGCTTTCCACTCAGTCGTGTGCGGCGTTCCACAGGGGTCTGTCCTCGGCCGCCAGTTGTTCCTCCTGTACACTGCGGATGTGACGTTGATGGCACAAAGACACCGCGTCGCCGTTCACTCACACGCTGACGACGCGCACACTACGCCAGCTGCCCGGCGCCCGATGGGTCAACATCAGCCGCCCGCAGCTCCTTGCGCTGCATCACTGATATTGCAGACTGGATGACATAACCTTAGCTGAACGCCGAGAAGATTCAGTTCATCTGGCTCGGTTCATCACACTTGCCGCTGTCTGTCGGCGCCTCCACTGTGTTTCCAGACGATTGGTACCAAAATCAGTGACCTTGAATGACCCCGAACGACGTAATGATCGCCGACGCGCGCTATTTCTGCCGTAGTTGAGCAGAGCTTTTTGGTAGAACCGGGATGAAACTGAGACGAAGAAGACCTTAACCAGAAATGTATTTCGGGGCTGTTTTCTTCTGTACCTTTCATACATTTCCTTCCTTTTCATTTCTCTCACCGAACGCATTACCTCGCTGCATTCGCAGGTGCTAATGGAGGTGGTCTGGCGTAGTGGTTAGCCCGTTGGCTTCGATCAACGAAGTTAATCAACGTCGGGCCCGGTTAGTACTGAGGTGGGTGACCGTATCCGGGTTCAATTCCCGGTGAGGGACATTTATCTCGGTATGTGACCAGCCACCCA
>Ga0049105_1000995_pt1 | contig 11579 bp, 8 predicted proteins | sample WorMetvaBAHAMAS1_FD_61260 | JGI IMG/M metagenome (GOLD analysis project Ga0049105, IMG submission 61260) | Worm MetaG Olavius vacuus BAHAMAS.1 | ecosystem: Host-associated > Annelida > Digestive system > Unclassified | place: Germany: Marburg | collected 2013-04-09 | reverse complement strand
GGGTCACGTGACACGTCTGACTGTACCCGAGGCTCAGATGTGAACAAGATGTCCGCCTGTTGACATCGAAACGTCGTATGTTGTTTTTTATCAGTTGTGTTAGAAGTAATGTTTTAGAGTAATCTCGGTGTGATACCCGCTCAGCCACATGGCGGGAGGGGCACCTGTTACTCCTTCCACACGCACTTCCAGCACGGCCAGGACGAGTGCTAGGCCTACTTGTAACTTTTCCGAGCCTCTGACCCACTTTTGGTAATTACTAAAAATCCAACAGATGCTAATACCTTCCAACGTGTGAGTCGAAGTCACTCTCACTGTTCAGATTTACTCAAAAGCCTAAAAACTCCACTAGCAGAACGGTGACGTATCGCTTAGCACGCCTCCTGCGTAGCGGCGCCATCTACACGAGAGGATGACTGAGAAAGCCAGCATTACCACATTTGTTGCAGAGAAGCTGCTGATACTTGAGACATAAATGTGTCCGCACTTCTGCCATTAACGGTATTATATATATTCATCTATATTTCACCATATCGGTAGCAACAGAAGAGAAAAATACTATGATATTAAACGAAGTGGAAAGTTGTTTCATCTTAGGCCAATGACTTCGGTCAGCTACAGCTCTCTTGCAACATGGAATTCAATTCCTACTTCCATTAAGAATCGTTCCTCCCTATACAGTTTCAAGCGCCACCTCAAGTCTATAGCCCAGCTCTCTTTGGCCCAGCTCATGAACAATTAACATACAATACTCCTTCCGGCCACCTGGCGACTGCCCGCGCCTCCGATTCATGATTCATGACTATGTACGCGTTATAAATTTTCTTCTTCTTCTTCTTATCATTATTATTAGGCCGTGTTCACGAAATAGAGAAGTGCTATAATAGTATTTTTTGTGGTTCGTGTTGTATAATAGTTAGATATTTCAAGATCAAAAACTGCATAGAAATGCAGCAGAATGCACAGTTCTTCCCAAGATCCCTCTTCACTGAGGAGGGGGAAACCCCGTCCCAGACTCAACCTCTTTCGCGGACTTCGGCTGCTCGACCCGTCCCCACATTTCAGGCCTCGGGGAAGTTTGGAGGCAATTCGTCTTTGCTGACGAAGTCGGCACATTTGGCGAGGATCCAGTGTTGCGCGACCTTTGCCGTGTAAGCGGGGTGCCGTGTCGTTAAATAATGAAGGACCCTGAAAGAATTATTGCCTTACGGTCTGTCACTAACTGAGTTGGTAGGTGTCAGTGTAGAGTTTAGTGTTCACCTTATTTATGTAGCTATTTGCAGCGTCAGAAACCCAACAGTCATTACAAAACAAACAGGTTCGCAAATGAAAAGCTGCAGGCTGCCACAGGGCACAAATTAATGACGGTCACACACTTCGGCGATCAGTGTTTTACAACGGCTGGACGACGCCGGTGGAACTCATTGCCTTATAAACTACGACAATGTGGCAGTCTCGGAGAGTCTAAACGGTTGCTGAAGACATAGATCGAGAATTTGAATTTTACGAATTTTTTTCATTCTCAAAATTTGGCGAATTTTACTAATTTTTTTCGGTTGAAAACCGTGAAACGCATCAAATTCTTCAGTTGTTGTTGTTGGCTTGTTGCTAATAATGCAAACAAGTAAACTATTCCACTGGAAGGCCACGCCCACTCGGGCATTTAACGAATTTTTGTACGAATTTTTACGAATTTTTCCAAGTTCGGAAAATTCGTTAAAATTTGCGAATTTTTTTTGCTGAGATAACGAATTCTCGATCTATGGCTGAAGACACACCTGTTCACACAGCACTTTGTGACATTTCAGTTAAGAGCGCTGTTTAGAAATTATCTTACTTACTTACTTACTTACAAAGCCTCCTATGTGACACCACATTCTAGCGACTAGCATTTCCATTCCTGGTATTTTCTGGAATCTATTTTTCACACTGTATCACGCTGTACATAGCTGTATTATTAAACTATGTACTACTACTATTACTTAGTATTATTATTATTTTTAATACCCTCGGGTAAAAAAAATCCCGATGATTAGATCACGCTGGTTATTAGGCATATTTTAAAGCTAAATGGTGTAAAATGCCAAAGGGCTAAAACCAGAAGCTAAACACATGTTGGAATGGCTAGAGGTCCGGCGCGACGTCGGGGACGACGGAAGACTCGATGTATGAGTAGGCTTACCGCATTGAAACGTGCGTCTTGTTTGTAGTTTTTACCGCGCGACTGCACGTAATGCAACGCACGTCTTTACATCTGTCTGTCTATCAAACGCGTGCATTGCGACAAAACGAAGGAAACTTGTGCCCGCATTCTTATGCCATATGAAAGAATGTTTATCCTAGTTTTCCGAAGAATGGTTGGTGGGGGATGACCCCCTTGTATCGGAAATTTTGGGCCAAAGTTCGAGCAAAAACGGCAATTTTCGATATTCAGCCTCAGCCATAACACCTAGCGAAAAAAGTTCAATTAACACTAATAGGAAGTCCACTACGCGCTCTCCAATGAGCCTAAGATGAACATCGTACGTTGCCCCTAAGCCTCTAAAAGATGGCTCATAAAAGTAAAACGGCCGGTTTCCGTCTAAAATTGCACTTCACGTAAAGAAAGTCTGCTACAAAGTTTCTTTGTGTGAATACTATCAGCGACAAAGTGTTAAGCCATTCACTGGCCTGCCTATGCGTTCAAAAATCGTTCGAGTGGGACGTCCTGTACTACGTGAAAATTTGGCCAAACTAACCAACCCCCTTCAAAAACGCCGATTTCCAATAAATATTCACTCGTAATGCTTCAGCCGTGACACCTAGCGAAAGAAGTTCAATTAACACATACAGTAAGTCCAATACGAGCTTTACAATGATCCTAAGGCGAACACTTTACTTTGCCTCTAACTCCCCCCTCCCCCCCCCGTAAAGAGGGCTCAAAAACGCAAAGTGTCCAAAATTTTAACAATAATCTGCGATTCGTGAATTAAGATATAGTACTGTTTTACCTGGAGAGGGGGTTGATAACGTATGTTTTTTGTTTGAATAACCTGTCGGCTTGCGGCAGGGCTGCTGCAAACTACAGTACGGTACACTCCAGAGTCCAGGCAGAGCAGGTACTTCGATCATGGTCGTAGGTAGTATTGCGCGTGGTGTGGCTTCTGTGTCGATTTTGGCACTAATTGAAAGCCCGTACGCAACTTCCTATTACCGAATAATACATCAAATCTCGCACCGTTTCTCACTTGCAGCTCAGTAGCTGTCAAATTATCGCCTTTGACAGTTGGTGTCTATCGTTAATGCACTCGTTCTCGGTAATCTCTGCTACTATCGCAATAAGTCACATATTGCTAAAAACTATATTCTTTGTAATACATTTCTGTTGCAGATAGTATGTGTCTGTCTTCAACCACTTAATTTTACGTCAGCATTGTCTTCCGAAGCTGCCGAATTCGGTAGAATAACGTAAATAAAGGCTGTTAAGCCGTTCATTGTCATTCAAGGTCATCGATTTCGGTACCAATTTAAAGTCCATATTCAACTTCTTATTAAATAAGTAAGTAAGTACGTAAATCGACTTATACACGGCGCATTGAAATCAAACTGTCACTAATGTGCCGCGGTCTCGCCAAACAGAAATGCATATAGTGGCACTAATAGTACTATACTATTAGTGATCAATACTATCCTATTTCGTCCCGTTTCCAAGTTATTGCAAATTATGGTCAAATTTGCGCTTTCGGCAGAGGGACCTCTCTTTAACACACTCGTCCGCAATTAACCTCCTAAACTCGGAGCCATGAAATTTGGCCTCAAGAAACTAGAAACATCGATCTATCGTGCAGTGCAAAGTGCTTTTCAATACCTTGAACCGAGTGTGACAGACGGATCGACGGACAGAACCGCCGTTAGCGACAGCGCGGTCTAACGACCCGCGCTAAAGATCAGCATTACGCGGCAATACTCGAGCGGAAAGAAACTCACCAAGCGAAAATCCTGGTTATGCATCTGATCAAAACTGCAAACAACAAACAAAAGTGGAGAAAGCAAGTCGCTGTCTCTGCCTTCGACCTTCGTTAATGAAGATGAACTACGCCTATCGTCCAGTCACTGAGTCCAGTCCAGTCACTACAAAGGACTCACCGATATGTCAAAGCGTAGGCTATAAATGACGTTGTTATAAAGTAGCATAGACCTTTCTTGAAATTACACTGTCAAACTGGGTACCATCAGTCTTCAAAAGATCATTAAATCGAATTAAATCTAAGAAACCGACAGAACGACTATTCTGAGACTGACACAACTCGTGCGTCTGCGTACGAAGTTGTTTGTACTAATTTTACATTAAAAATACACAGCACTCATAGAATACGACAATTTTTGCTTATGCAAAAATGGAGAGGGGCACAACATCTCGATCCTCCGCGCCTGCGGCGAATCAAACCTTTCACGACTTCTGTTTATGACAAATTTTCCTTTGAAAACGTCCTGGTTGCAGGTGACTCAAAACTCAACATTGACGGAGTAAAGATGTCCAGAAACGAGACATCAGAGATGGGGTAATTAAGGGACATATAGGTGAAAAACGATCATAATTAACTCTCTCGCGTCGGTATCTGAAGCCCTGCCTACGATATATTACACGCTGTCGCTCAGCGAGGCGACTGCGACGGCGCGGCTCGGCGACGGCGGTCATCAGGCGGTCGCCTGCAGCAGCTGGTGACAGGACACGCCGGCCGGCCATCCTACGCACAGACAGCTAGATGCTGCAGATACACATGTAAATAACCTGTCTTGTCTGATGTGACTTCACGTCGTGACGATGACCAGCAAGTGTCAGCTGTAATCGCGGAACTCGTCCACTCTACAAGTAAGTAACAAAAAACACTCTCGTAATGACTGCTGCATCATTTACGATTTTTTTAAATTTATCGATATTTAAAGGTATAAAAGTCGAAAATTCATGACTTATACAACAGTCAAACTGCGACTTCTGAAAATGAAAGCCAGTTAAGCAGTTGCAGTATTCGAAAATGTCACCAGTGGTCGAGTTTTTAATATCCTGCTTTAATATGCTTTTTAAGTCAACGATTTTGAAAGCGATAATTCATATGTTGTGAACTTCATAGAGATAAACTTTTTATCGTTCAATATGTATGTTGACCAAAATTATGCGAGGAAAATATAATACACATGAATATAAAAGAACGTCGGGAGCGCCAGTGATCGTTTTATGTGAATTATGTTATGGCTAAATTTAGTTCATTCCGGTACACTCACCTCAGAGAACCATCGTCTCATTCCACGCCGCCCCCCTAAAATAACTCAACAGCAGATTGTTCTATATAGCGGCTCCATGGAAGTTGCAAAAGAGATGAATTTATAGGCTGGTGCATGGGCCTCGTAATTAAACGTCAGAACGACTGGCGCGACGTCGGGTGGCCTCAAGTTGCAATGCATCGCAATTGCCACTTCCCTGGTTATTAGCTAGTTGCCTAATTAATGCACAGCCCCTTCTGGCACACCGCTCTGCCGCAGACGACAACTCCTTTATTGGCTGCACAAGACCACGACCTGTCAGATGATTGGTCGCTGCCCAGTGCCCATTTCGTTGACAGTTGATGCCCATTTCAGTGCTCATTTGGGTGCGTTCTTTTATTGAACCAGATGTTTTGAAAACAACGTACCGTTCGACAATACCACTCCGATTTATCTGATTAATCTGCTTTGGAAATTAGCGTTAGGATTTGGGTTAGACTCAGAGTTGCACTATTTTAGCATTTTTCACGGAGAATAAGGAAAGTGAGCACCTTATCTTTCGCGAATTTCACGGACGGCAACATCTTGCTATATAACAGAACGCACCCGCAAAATCAAAATTACATATTCTAGGAGTGCCCGTGCATAAATTAGGCAACTAGCTAATTATTATTATGTATGCCACACTTTTGAAACCGATATTTGCATTATTTTTGCGTCACATGCAGAACAGTAAAAGGAGTACTGTATTGCTGTAAAACGAGTGACGTTACTGTTACTCGGTCCTTTTTCTATAGGCGGCTGCATTATGCAATGCATCCCGTCTGTCTGTCTCTCTGTCTTAGGGTTCGTTCACTTGTCTAATGTCTAGTGTCTGCCCCTAACCTTAGTCACAACCAGAGCCGTGTATTCTACGGCTCTGGTCACACCTAGTGACTAGTTTTTGGAACTCCTTATAAATTGATATTTATGTCACATAAAATTGAAATGGACACCTCTAAAAGTTCAATGTTTAACTCGTTGATGTTTTGAGGTCAAAATGTTGGAACTTGAAGATTATGGTCATAAGGCAATATATGTTAAGACAAGAAATGCTTCATAACTAGCAAACAGCTAGCAATATAATCTTCACGTCACATGAAGAGCACTTACACAGTGTACGTATTTAAGGTCAATATGTCATGCCGAGCAAATGCACTAGAGTAGACACATGTAACTCTCAGCCTTACGAACTTCAGGCTTGCTGAGGAGGTGTTAATTTAACGCAATAGTACAACAATACGCTTTAGAAGTCAAATGGTTATACAGATGTCAAGAGATCCCAACTGATGCAGGCAATCTTGAAATTGCAAGGGAAGCCACATATCGTGTCGGCCATCGGGACCGCGTGTATTATTATTACTATTATTACTGTTGTTGTTGCTGTCGTTAATGTTGTTGTTGTTGTCTTACAGCGCTTTAGAGGCATTGTGTAATGCGCTATATAAATGTACAGGCTATATCTGAGCGCTTTAGAGATAAGGAGCTTATATACAAAACGCTATATAAATTCAGCTCTTTACTTTACTTTACTTTTCTCTTACTTACTTACTTACTTACTTTTTATACCCTTTCCATTACATATCATTTTTCTGATGAAATAAAGACTATCATCGTCGTTGTGGTCGTTGTTTTTGCTGCTACTGCAAACTAAAACTCAAAGACAGTGTCTATTTTACTCACCTCTAGTTTTTTGGGGAAATGAGAGGCTTTGGAGAGTTGCTTCTGAAGGTCTGGGGACTAGGCCCCCGACGGGGTCCAGGAGCGGAGCCCCTGGTCAGCCGTTCTGAGGGCGAAGCCCCTCCCCCAGAAGCTGAGAGCTTTTCGCTGCACAAGTAGGTTTACGTGACTTTTGCCCGACACGAAGTCTTCATGCAAAACTATTTACAAGTGTGACGAACATAAAAACATTAGCTATTTTGAGCAAACTCAGGGAGTCGGTGTCGGTGTCGGTGTCACACATTGTTTCTTATTAGGGCTGGTACTAGTTACATTTTAAACGATTAATCTCCAAAAACTAACTTCGAGTAATCGATTAATTTGAAACAATATTGTAGCCATTCAGAAAGACAACTAAAAGTGCATAATTCAGCAGATATAATTAGCTAAGGTTCTAATTCATTAAAGTCAGAATTAGTTGCTGCAAGTAGCTAATTAATTAGTTATTACAATTAGCTGAAAAATGTATCTAATTCATTAGAATTAGCATTAGCTGCTATGTAATTAATCAGAATTATAATTAGCTAGTTCCAACGTTTCTCGAAAATTACCGATACATAAAGTTGTAATAAATAATGCATGAATCCGAATTATGAAGCACCGTCAGCAGAAGAAAAACATATAACTCAATCTCATAATTTCCGCAGCCCTATTTCTTATGTACAGTCCGGCAGCCGGATGTGGCGCGGCTGCTGCATGTGCTAGGCATAGACAATGTCCTTCAGCCTTCAGCTAATGACTAGTTTGTTGGAGGATATAAGACTTTTGAGGGGAATATTCCCCCTACAGATACTTAGAATAAACATTGCTCAAAGAACATTTCGCATTGTACATGTCTTTATATCTGAAGGTCGGAGATCATCACATATCGATGCATCACCTTTCTCCAGCTCTTTCTGTCCCTTCCAGATCGTCTAGTTCATTTAGGTTTACCCACAGTCAAGTACCGAAGAATACGTGGTGACATGATAGAGCTTTTTAAGATACTTAAACATAAATATAATTATAAAGTAGCACCTGGATTAATTTACAATACTAATGAAGTGACGGGAGGATGTGATTTTTAGATTGTCGAAAAATAGAAGTATAAAAGTCATTATAATCTTAGAAAACTTTCGTTCACTAATATTGTTAATTGTTAACAGGTTGCCAAATGCGATAGCTGAAGATGACTCCCTTGATTTATTTAAGTTAGACTTGACAATAATTTTAGATGTTCCAAGATGTCAAAATATTTTACGATTACACTGCCGGAGATCGATCTGAGTTTGACATTGAAAATTACTGAAAAGTTGTAGTAGGGTTTCATGAACGATACGGAAATAGAGGCTCATCGGAGCCTGCGTCTGTCAACATTGTCGTGCTGTCATTCCAGTCCAGTCAGGAATATAATCGCCGTAGCTTTAGCACTATGGTTAGCTTGTAAGTTGACAGACATGCCGTGACGACGACGACTGCGTTCGTCCGGCTTTGATCGCTTGCATGTACCGATCATTCGTCGATCCACAGTCGGCAGTCGCACATTCACAGCTTCCGGTGCTGCGGTATGGAACGACCTGCCGGCTCACGTCACAGCTGCGCCGTCACTCGCGGTCTTCAGACAGCGCCTTCAGTTCAGACATTTCTGTTCTCGCGCTCATACCCTGACATTGTCACTTAACCTATAAACTATGTATTCGTCTTCTATACCTGTGTAGACCTAGCAATAACTTCATTATTCAGGCCACTTTAAAAATATTGATGATGATGATGATGTTGATGATGATGATAAGTGTATATAAATCTTTTATTCACCAAAACTGGTAGCATACAAAAACACAGCAAACAAACTTAAGTGAACTTAACTGACGTTCGTGCAGCGGCCCCTCCCCTCTTTCCCCTGTGGCTCCGCCTATGTGCGGATGCAGATGAAAAGATGACGAGGATGTGTTTGAGTCGACAGCGTCACAGTTGTATTCACCGTCTGCAAAATTGATAAGGTGGATTTTAACTGGATTAAATAGAATTCCCACTTCCATGTAACTCCACAGTTGTAACAAGTATTCAACATTTCCTGAAAGCCAAAAGATGAGTAAGAAAGTAAGTAAGTAAGTAAGTAAGTAGAACATTTATATAGAGCATTACCCAATCCAATGCCTCTAATTCGCTATGTCATCTGTATAGAATATTGATCCGATAAACAGTAATAGATTACTCAAGTGTGTTACGTCACCAGACAACGGTAGTTCTTTGATTAAGTCATCCATGTATATACAGAATAGTATGGCTGATAAGATTCCACCTTGTCGTAGACATGTAGGTCAAAGATAATTCAAAGATTTTACTGCGATGGAGATAAAAGCAGTAAAGTGTTCGGCGCAAAGAACTGTGGCTGTCTGCCTCAGAGCTAGGCAATTTTGTAGTCACGGCTGAGGTGCCCATGTTGCTGTAAGCTAATTTGACCAAGTAGATACTAGTGCGGCAATAAAATTATTGTTACCGCCACATCAGCGCCATGTGAGAGAGTGTTCGTCGAAACTGGCGTTTCATCACAACAAAAGCGCGCCTGTAGTAGAATAGTGGGATACGACAGCTGCCTCCATTTCTGGTAACGCAATCAGACCCCCCTCCCTTATTACTGTCGTTCCGTAGCCGTCATGCGCGGTGCGCTTCTAGGCTCTAGCTATTGCTTATAGTATAATCTGCTGACCGCTGCTGCTTGTCGTCGTCACTGCTGTCCGATACTTGAGCTCGTCGCGACATATTACATCGTTGTGTGTGACAGCCTCTGTGTTTTCTTCACTAACTCTAAGACTCAACCAGTCCACACATACAGAACACACCTACATATAACTACAGACGGTCACTCACTGTACACGTCTGTCTTCACCAGATAGTGTGAATCGACTTCTGTGCATTTTGCATCATAATCTCCATCATTCCTGGCACGAGTGTGCGTTATTGCGTACATTATATGGCGATCAGCAGGTGCTGGCTAATAGCATCACATAGGGTGTACTGTGTATTGTGGTTAAGGACCTGAGAGATGATAATTGCTAGCGTAAAACTGCGACTACAGGACTGCAGGTTCAGTGGCCTGAACATCGTACGACTAAAACTAGCGATTGCAGTGAGATACAGAATGTGGCTTGAGGTAAGAGGATCTACGTAATCAAATGAATAACTGTTTGAGCCTTTGCGTTGTCCATTTAACGTTAACTGAGAAGAATACAAGATTTGTGATAAATTTAGGCCGATAAGAATCTTTATCCACAAAATAACCACGAAACGCGAAGCAACAATAAGACAAAGTAACAAAACAGTAACGGAAAACAAGAGAGTGCAGACCTCCGCCTTAGCGGATCTAGTCCGGATGCGTTTAGTCCGTAGACAGAGTCCGTCCGGATACCGATCCGGAGTCCGTATGACTCCTAAGATTTAACGAGGACTTTTTTGTCCAAAATTACATTCGTGGTAAAGTTTTCATGAGACTTGATTAGTTTTTAAGAGATATGATAGATACAAAATGCTAGAAAATTAAAGAATTTCTAAAAAGTGTTGAAAGTTATATATTTTGTATTGTGTGCTTAAGATGCTGCGTTTTAACAGGACAGCATGCCAGTGCACCAACCATTGAGCTGTTACAAACGCCGAACTTCATCGCACCCAACTTGTGGCTATCTGCTTAAGAATGCAAACTGTGAGAGTTGACCAGCTACATAATGTTTTACTATTGCACTCTTGGTTCATACTTTTTCACTTTATATCTTGTTTAAATGTTCCAGTCAACAATGATGACGTTTAAGCTTTATGACACTGATACATGTACTTGGTAACGAACACGTTGGATAACCAATCCATAAGATCGGCTTTCCGCTAATGGACGCACCGCTGAGGCAGCAGCATATAACGTACTAGATTGTGACCGCCACGCATTTGTCTTCATTTACGTCTCGTCTCGGTTTGTCCGCAAGATTGATACGTACGATGCTAGTACAAGCAGTAGTACATCACAGAAACAGTTAAAAACACAGAGTTACCAGCTTATCGGTCATTACATCGCAATGTCACCAGCAGGGCACGATCGCCCGGTAATTTTAAATGTTGTTTGCCAGCAGACTGTCTTTATGTCAGTTATGATGATACACCAAAGGTGTGGAAGACCCCTGCTCGGCGTAAGCGTGATAGCTGACAGAGACGTGCAGAGCAGCATGAATGTGAACAGAGATATGACAGAGCGAGGAATAGAAGACGACAACTGGATGATGCAGCCTGACAACAGGAACAGAGCACTAACACAGAGAGATGCAGAGCACCAGAGTCAGAGAACAAGAACAGAGCACTAACACAGAGAGATGCAGAGCACCAGAGTCAGAGAACAAGAACGGAGCACTAACGCAGAGAGATGCAGAGCACCAGAGTCAGAGAACAAGAACAGAGCGCTAACACAGAGAGATGCAGAGCACTAGAGTCAGAGAACAAGAACAGAGCAGTGTGAGTGAGTGAGTAGTTTCTTAACGGCACATCAGCACATAATAGGCTATTCAGTGCCTTACAATGGTTTGGAAAATGCCATAAAAGATGGAAAATATAATCAAGGC
>Ga0049105_1000994_pt1 | contig 11579 bp, 15 predicted proteins | sample WorMetvaBAHAMAS1_FD_61260 | JGI IMG/M metagenome (GOLD analysis project Ga0049105, IMG submission 61260) | Worm MetaG Olavius vacuus BAHAMAS.1 | ecosystem: Host-associated > Annelida > Digestive system > Unclassified | place: Germany: Marburg | collected 2013-04-09 | reverse complement strand
ACGGTTATAGGCGACGTAGTTGCACATCTAAAACCGCAAAAATTCAACGTTTTGTCAGATTTTTAATGTACTGTATCATCACTACATGCTCAGTAGAATGCTACTGGCAGTGTAGTGATGAAACAGTACATTACAAATCTGACAAAACGTTGAATTTTTGCGGTTTTAGATGTGCAACTACGTCGCCTATAACCGTTTTTATAAACGTCGTTTTTTACATTTATAGCTAAGTAGTGTTGCTTATATCCTCATCATTGCATAAAATCTTCCACACCATCGCAAGGCATTAAACAGCCTAATATGTGCCGATATACCTCACTCACTCGCTGCTGATGATATCCCTGTGTGTGTGTGTGGCTGTGATTAGCGATAGGGTTAGCATTTTAAATTTTTTTCTCGTCCTGCTGTATCTAAAATCACATTTTCACTTAGTTTACTGTATTTCTGCTCTAGTTATTGTGTGTCATTTTCTTGCTCCTTGATGGCATTTGACCGTCAAGAAATAAAAGGATTACTTACTTACTTACTTACTTACTCGGTTAATTAGGTAGTGGTGGCCAGAACGTTCGGGTTTGAACATGATCTACAGCCCCAAAGAGCTGTGTTGTTATGCAATAGAATGACAGTAGAAACGGCAGCCCACAGTACAGGCTGCACACTGATGTTAATGCACCTAGTAATTTATGAGCCTGACGCTGCACGGATGACAAGGCCAACCCGTAATTAGTAACAAAAAAACACTGTTTGCTGCTAGCCAGGGGCTCTGAGGTCGTAAACATATCGCATAGGCGGCGACCCAGGCCCGTCTGCGTGTACTTGAGCTACTGATAACAGCCTGCCCGTCTGTAAAGCTAGTACTAAAAGCCGGCTTTTGGCCGCACGACGCAGTGAAGCGCAGCATTAGCTATCTGTCCGTCTGTTTGCCCGTCACGCTTGTGAGTCACGTCTAAACGGTTGAAGATATCGTAATATGCTTTGCACCCGAATGATAGAATCATGTCTCTAGTTTCCTGAGGCCAGATTTCACAAGTTCCTGAATTTAGGAGTTCATCCCGAACGAATCAATACCCAGATTTGATCAATAATCTGCGCATTCTTGGAAACCCATGTGAGATGGGATGAAAGTTACTATTATTCACTAATAGGAAATCACATACAGGCTTTTCACTGGTACCGAAAGTGGTGACCTTGAATGACCTTGAACAGCGTACTGGCCATTATTTGGCGTTATTTCACCGAATTTGGTAGCTTTTGGAGCCAGTTACATCAAAACGGTTGAAGATAGACCCATACGGTCTGCGCCAAAAATGTGGCCGAAAGAATCTACTTTACAGCAGTAATGCAGTATGTGATTTGTGGTGATTTCTCAGAGATTACTGAGAAAGATTGCATTAAAGACAGGTACTCCCACTCGAAAATGAAAATTTCACTGCATGAAAATTGGAAACGATGCGAGATAGGATGTGCGTTCGTATTATTACTGATAAGCAAGTCGCATACGCAACATCGCGCAGCCATCTCAGCAACAGCTGCGCTCTTGTATGTACTACAATACACTATATCAGTTTGCTCTTTAACTTTGTCATAACTTTACTGGCAAGTTTCGAGTGACGTGCATTGTACTGGCAATAAATGTAATAATTACTATTTCTGCTGTCAGTTGCACAGTTCGAACTGAAGACAAACTAGTATGTTAGCTGGACGGACACAGCCAGCGGTAGTATGGTGGTCTCTGTATATTCGTGGGTGGTCTGTGCGCGTGTGTGATAGTGGAACCGGACGATGACATGGAGATAATGGAGCCAGAAGTGAACGTTGAGACACAGTTGTCAACATACCTGCAGCTTCAGATGCAGCTGTTCCGCTCCGTGGTTGCCGACACGACCCAGACACATGGCGAGGACAAGCAGGATGTTGATGCAGTCGACCTGGTGAACAGGTTCAGCACTCTGCAGGAGCGCCAGATGAAGCTGATCAGTGCCATACAGGCATCACGCTACGCCGCCGAACAGGTGAGCTAATATCACCGTTACAGTGTTTATGTGTCTTGTTGTGTAGAAGGTCGACGTGCTCACTTCTAAGTCCTTCCATCATTTCGTGTGTCCTCTGCACTTCGCTCAACTTTTATATAGTCTGCCGCATTAGTCCACTCTTGGACCACCCGCGAAGTGGCATAGTATATAATTTCGGTCGGGTCTGTCTGTCTGTCAGATAATGACTTTCCAAAGCCTTTACATAGGAAGTTGATATTTGCATATTCGGTATATCTCCAGGGAATATGGGTCATGTTCATATATGAAGGTCTTAATTAGTCGAGGTCATGGTCACAGGACCAAAAAATGTCAACTCCCTAATCCTGCAATGTAGTACTTTGATCGGCCGTAATTCCAGTTTCATGAAACATAGAGCCATGAGGTTTGTTGTATGAGGTTCTCGGTGACTGCCGTCTTTGTCACGTGACCGGAAGTGCCACACATAACTCGCTGCACGCATTCGCGGCAATCGCGGGTGTTCGGCCTTAGATTAGAAGGCAGTCTTGTTAGTGTCATTGGTCTGTTGCCTTCTTGACGAAATCCAGATATTTCCTATCCAGCTATATGACCACTTAAACGTTACAAAAAAACTTGCGAATGATATCGGTTGAGGGTTATGGTTAGGAATGGACTTTCCAAGTTTTTCATGTTTAATTAGTTGTAGCCAGGGGTGAATGTCAGTTTTGACGTAATTTGTTTCACCTCCTGTGTAATACCACTACTGCTAATAATAATATGACACTTATGTAGCCCAAATTTGTGGATGCAGCAAATGTGCTCATGCTTGTCAGCGTCAAACAGAAATGTTTTGTGAGTTTGTTCACATCGATCAGACATGGTAAAATGTCGATCATATTGTCTGGTACGATAGTGCATTTAGCTTCTACTGAGAGACTGCAGATAAACATGCCCTGTGTATTTTGTTCAGCTTATGACTGTCATTTGAGTCCCTCTCAGTCGCTCTCTTTCTCTGTCGTTATTGTGCCATAAAACTTTGATGTCTGACGAGCACTTAGTAGGTTAATGCAAGAGCAATCGTATTCAGCATGGAAGTTGTACAACTGCCTTTGCCAAGTCGCCGGCTCGTAAGTGCTAATCTGAGATTCGTTGGCCTGATCTGGTGGTGAACTGTAAGTGCAGATGATCCAGATTAGTGGATTTAAGCCATATTTACGTTGCCTGTTCTGGATTACAGTGAAAATTTAACCTGCACTCACACCTTCTCAGCTCGGGAACTACAGCGATAGTGATGTGACAAAGCTGTGCAGAATTAGCATTCGTTGAATGCAAATTTTGACAACAAGAAGACAACATTTGAAAACGTTTATGTTCGCTTCGTACTAGCGCATACAGCGTATTAGAGGTTTTTACGTTTATGCGCTGTATAAATTTACGTTGACATTGACATTGACATCAGCCTTGACGTTATCATTCGGTCAGCATTGTGAACATAGGTGATGTGTATGTGGAACGTTCAGAAGCTACAGGAGGTCTGGTCGGTGGTGGAAAAGCAACAGCGCGAGGCATCCGAGGCTCAAAGACAGCACGAGGAGACAGTGGCCAAGCTGAGGCAGGAAGGCGCTGCAAGGATGAGAGAGGCGGCGCTGAGTAGACATCAGCTGCTGCAGCAGGTGGAAGCACTGACTACCAAGAACGGTTCGTCGGACGCCGCACTGGTAATTCACCCGCTCTCTGTCGATTTTACAGGGTGGCTGCCTACCTGGAAAACCTGAAAGGTAAAGGTAAAGGTAAATGTGGATGTGTATAACGCCACGTTGTGAACACACCTCTAAGGCGCTCAGGTATGGCACGCATTCTCAAGGGATTTCACAGTTTTTACGGTTTTACCTGCACACCCCACGTTCATCCGCTAAAGGAATGAACCATACCTGCCTCTTGCCGAAGCTGGTAGTCATTTACCGACCCCAGAGGCTTGAGTTGGCCTTGGCCGACCTGAAAAGGTCGGGGAATTTGAAAGTGATGAGCCAAAAGTTGGGCGGAATATGTCGTGTGTTATGATGTGTGATGTGGTAGAATACAGCAGAAGGCCATCATAGCATCACCCATCGGTGAGAAAGTACATAGTGCAGTGATGCTATGAGATCCATTCCATAGACAGAGCTTGAGCTACCTGGAAAAGTCGTGGAATAGTCAGGCAATTTGATGGGGCAGGGTGTCTAACACTCCTGTAAATCCTGGAAATCTGCTGGAATTATTTTTCCTCCTGGAAATCTTCTGGAAATTTGCAAAATCTCCTGGAAATTTTTTGGCTGAGTTCGTGTGTATGTTGTTATTATGACTCACAATTCTTGTATTTCAAAATGTATCAGTAGAAACATCTGGTTTCACATGCAGCTGTAACTGTAACTGTTAGTGATGGTTGGATGACACTGTGATAGGCGTCGGATGGGGCCTCACCACATGCTTCTTCACTTAAGTTAGAATTCTCCGTTTTAAAAACCTCGAATTCTACTGAATTTTCATCAGAATGTCTCCCCCCACTGAAACTCCTGGAAATCAAGACCTGCTGATCTGTTGGACAGATATGGTTCATTCCGTTAGCGGATGAATGCGGGGTGTGCAGGTAAAACTGTGAGATCCCTTGAGAACGCATGCCATACCTGAGAGCCTTAGAGGTGTGTTCACGAAAAGGCGCTATACAAATCCACGTTTATTATTACCTTTACCCTGTGGGGGGTCTGGAGCGTGGCCACCTTGATATTTGTAGTCAGATTAATTGCTACGAGCTGAATTCCCGCTATCGAATTTTGCAAGACGAATGCTGAGTGTTTTCTCTTGGCATATGTATGCAATACGTTCATCTTGTGTGTGATGAGCGTAAATCTGTCCCAAAACAGCATGGATATAGGACATTTTACCCCTGACTTTCTCCCCCTATACATTCTCCCTTCCACTAGTTAATATGAAAAGCTTACTAACCCTTCTTCTAATGCTAACTGCATCTGACCCTAATCCTAACCCTAAAGTGTTATCATTACCAAGTTCTTTAACGTTTAAATAGTGATGGTCTGGTGGTAAATATCCAGGTCTCAGCTGCATATGCTTGTTTCACAGCGTTGCATGTATCATGCTGTCCACTGTGAAAAACGTTCATCTGATCTGGACTTAGCAGAGACAGAAAGAGTCGTTCAGTACAGGCCTAACAAACCGACCCGGATAGGTCAGAGCTATTGTCTGTTAAGCAGGACCTTTTGTATTTTTTATGGCGCTACGTGTGTCGTTAAACGGTTGCGTTTTTCTGCTGGCCGTTGTACACGGTGCACTGAACCTGCTGCTGATATGCGATGGCAGTTTCCGCCGGCCTTAAACACCTTCTGCCTGCCTCATTACCTTGTCATTTGGTTCAGCTGGCGTCGGCGACTTGAATGGCTGAAGTTGAAAGTGCTTGTTTGTGTTTACAACGAAGCCCGTGCATGGCGTACAGCGGTGTGGGGCCGTGTGAAGTATACTGCTTGAAGTTTGGTACTCGGCAGATGGTGAACACAACAAGTGACCATCTTCAGTAATAGACTGAAATTATTTCTTTTTGATGCTGACAGGTGGCAGCACATTTGAGGCTAGTGTGAATTTGGACTCTGCGTTGTCTGACATTGTCGATTTTGCTGTCTTTTTTCCTTTTTTCTTGTTTTTAACCTCTGTCGTTTTTTGACAAATAAACCTGTTCATTACTACATGGTTCATTGATAGGGTGTTTCACTGTTTCATCTGGGTGGCCTGGCACAGTGGTTAGCGCGTTGGCTTCTGTCACAAAGTTAATCAACGTCGGGCGCGGTTAGTACTGAGGTGGGTGACCATATCCGGGTTCACTTCCGGGTGGGGGACATATATCTCGGTATGTGGCCAGCCACCTAGGTCAACTCGGCCTGGCCATCCCTTCGTGGGTAGGCGCAATGAGTACCAGCCAAAGGGCAGAGATGCCTTGCGGCTGGGGAGTAAAGGCAGGTATGGTTCGTGTGTGGGTGGCAGGTAAAACTGTGTGATCCCCTAATTACACACAGCCCATATCTGGGCGCCTTAGCAGTGGTGCTTCCCATAATAAGGCGCCATACAAATAACCAGATTACTCTTACTTTTACTCTTGAGAAATCCTTGAAAATCTTGACGTGGTTAACAAGCATCCCACTGGCTGACATTTGGGGGATTTTCCGGGTGAATTTGACCGGAGGAATGTAGGACTGTACGCTGGTAACTGTCCGAGGTGTAAGACTTGTTTAACTCATTAGGAGCCGCATAACCAGGATTCGTGAAGGGTATGATATGTGGTCATCTCGGCGAGTATAGTCGACGCCCAATGTTGCAGCACGAGAATGAGTTAATAAGTTGGACCACCCAAGTTGAGTGTCTTGCTCACAGCCCAGTGTATCAGCGTTTGGCGGCGGACAACGTGGCGTCCTTCGGCCGACGAGCACTATGTTCGGCGCGATGTTGTCTGCTAGGTTCTGTTGTTATCGCGGCGTGGCGAACGAACACGTGTCGAAATATGAGTATCTGCTTTGTTGCTTTAAATTCGGCTCAGTTTAGGCGAGCAAGCCGGGGGCAAAGACGACTGAGAGGTCCTGTAAGCGACTGAAGTATCACCGTCGCTCATCTTGAAGGAGTCCACTGTTGACAACGTCTTGTTAAGGTCGTGTCCTTAGCTGGGGCCCTGCTGCGTTAAGTGCGCTAAGTGAGTTGTTTTGCCCGGGGGTGTAGCGGCGGCCAGGCGCTCTGTCGGAGTAAGGCAGGCTGAGTCACGGCTGGCCGGCCGGGCACTGCGGTAGGTAGGAGTAGGACGGTTGCTAAGTGCGAGTTTTATGGTTCTGTCGGTGGGCTGGAGTTGTCCTGGCTCTCCGTGTCCGCTGCGCCAACTCATCGTCCAGTCGTGTCCTGACTGGCGCCGGAATTCCGGATCACCGACCGGCCGACGCTGAGGTCAGGAGGTGCATTAGTCCAGTCCACGAGAGCTGTGCAACTGGCGAGGTGTTGAACTGAACGGGTGCTAGACGTTACGCCCCCCCCCGGGCCCTCCCCCTCACTGGACATCTTCCCCACCGGCTATACTGCTACTTAAACATAAAATACGGAGCTAATCTACTCTGACGCTCAGCTGGCATTTGGGAGAAATTTTCAAAGGGGGAGGGGATGCCGGGGATATCGGCAGGAATTTTCCTTATAAATGTCGGGATTTACTTGCAGGATACAAGTCTGTGCGTATAGCGATCATGATTTGGGACACCCTGGTTAACACACAAACACACACAGACGTCTTTCGAACAGTTTTATACTGAGCTGAAAAACAAACTTGCCATCCCTGTCCTTAACTCTACCCTTAAATTAATGCCATATGCAGTTATTATGCATATGCCGCCTATTAGACGCTGGAGGCCTTGAGCAGTCGAGTCGCTCGCGTGCGTCTGTGACTGTCTGTGAGTCCGTTTTCTCACGTCTGTATCTCCCGAAGAAATGAAGATATTTTAATGGGACTTATCACAATTACTCGTTAGCAGGTCCACACGACACTGATGGCAGTGAAGTCACTGGTTCACAGCTCGAGCATTGATTGATTGATTGATTGAGCAAGGTTTAACGTCCTACCAAACACATTATAGGTCATATCAGGGACGATTTTTACAGGTCATGTGACCAAACCGACAGTGTCAAAGCACTGAAGGAAACCACTTGGTCTTTCAGATAAGGCCTGACTCCAATCAGGACCACTCCACCATGTTAATGCAACTCTATAGGCAACCGCCTCTGTGCATGGCGTAAGGGTCCCAATGTGACAAACCCAATCTGCTGGACCTGTCACAGGTCGACGTCTGCCACAGATAGCCGTAGAAAGTTGGTGAACTCGATAGCACCTAATCTGCGCAAATAGTTCATATAGTCGGGCAGCCAACTGGCTCGGACGTCGAAATTGGTCGGAATCGCCGAAGACATACTTATAGTGGACTGTTCGTGTAGTTTTGCGTGTAAGAAATGGTAGCAAGTAGGAAAACGTGGGGATTCCTACCTGGCGGAGGGGCGGGCGGGGCGGAGCTGATGGGAGTGTTGCGATACGATGATTAATGTCATATAAATTGATGCTCACTAGGCTTTGATTCATTGTCGTGCGTCCGGCCGGCCGCCGGGATGTGAGAGTTAGAGATCTGCATGCATGGGGATGGGGATTACGGGACCCGGGATGGAAACAAATGGTGCAGGACTCCCGTGAGAATGGAAAATATTTACGGTATTCCCGCAAGAATGTAGCTTTACTTGACTTTTATGATCCATTTCTTTCATATGCAAAACTTTTGGTGCATGCTTAATTACAGTGATACCGTAACAAAAATTGGAACACCCGCTTCGGTTAACATTGGGCATTTTTGTTAATAAATAGTATTAATAAATTAGCATTTTTGCGGGAATTGGTGGGAATGGAATTTTTGCGGGGACGGGTGGGGATGGGGTAATATCTGGGCCCGTGCAGGTCTCTAGTGAGAGTGCAACATAGAGTAATAATTCCAGTTTATATCAAGCGCATCGTGTCGCTAGACGACTGTTTTCTTTCAAGCTCCTGTTGGCAGGCAGCGCTCTCGGGTGGATGACGTTTTATCAGGCCAGCTGCTGGAGAGAACACGTGACAGTTTACGGTACTAGCCATAGAGGACGGTACTGGCGTACAGTTGACGACTGGCAACGGTACAGAGAGGCTGACAGTGGGAGATATCGTTTGTCTGGATGATGACTGACAGATCAGTCATCACCCAGACATTATCATCACCCTGATTCTTCTAAGACTTATCTCGCTATATAAGTCATGCACTTACTTACTTACTTACTTACTTACATGTCTGCAGCACAGCAAACAGCGTTGTTTCTATGAAACGCCGCGATCCGGCCATTCGCCTTGGCAACCACTACCAAGGCTTTACAAAATACTTGCTAATAATACCCGTTTGGAATTATCCAGTTTTTAACCTTTAAGTAATGGCAGCAGGGGGGGAAGTGTCCGTGGTGGGGGGGGGGCGTCGAGGGGGAATGCCCCCAGATCCTGTCGAGGCGAACTAGCTCACGTGCGTTGGCAGGTGCTCACTGCTCAGTGCTCATGGCCTCTGAGTGGCAGAACTTTGAGTTGTTTTGAGACGTCGGCCAGGAGGGCAGCTGGCGTCACCGTTCCAGACAGACACGCTTCGACGAGTTGAAACAGTTCCGGACGTATGCGAGGGCGGACCGTACACCGTCTGGCGTGAATAACCTTCTGTCCGTCTGGAATATCTGACGAACTTGCGGCTAGATGTTCGTCGTGACTGCGACGTATAGGGATAGTTTTCATGCTATTGTAACTACAGCCGTGAGTCGGCCGCCAACGTCAACTAGCCTACCTTCGTTTCGCTGTTCTGGTACGACCCTGTGGAACTCCTGCCGCCGACCGTGCGACAGCGAGTTCCAACGCCGACCATCGCTGTCGTCGACTCTGTTTCGTGCGTCATGAAGACCATGCTATTCTGCCAGTAGTGCCTCCGCGACAGTTTATGCTGTAAGGACCAGCCGGCTGCGCGAACACGAATTTACTTACTTACTTAAACCTACTTTCACACTGATCTCCCAAGTGGTCGTAACATTCGTGCCGCCACATATCGCCCCACCGTGTCGCAGTTTTTACTGTCGATAGGTAATCGTGTAGGCGATGTTCAGCAGGCGGCCACGCCACGCTCGCGGGCAGTCTGCAGAGTGGAACGGCGCCGCATTTGTCTTCATAAAACAGACGTTAATGCCACACAGACGGACGTACGTATGGTATGGTCAGCTCCGTGCGTCACGTGCGTCCAGCTATATGTCTGTCCGTCCGTCTGTTAGTCTGTCAGACACTGTTCTGTCTGGAATGTTGTCCGCGGGCGCCGCCCAGTCTTTGAGTTTTGAAAAGCGTATGTTGTCCGTTGTGGCCACCATTACTTATTACTTCTCCGTTTCTTGCGGCTCTGTCTGGTTCTTGTGAAATTTGCACGGCTGCCGTGTGGATTGGAATTCAGTCGTCATACCCATCCCACACAGATATCTCACTTGTAGAGTTTAAGAGACTTTTGAAGACACTTTGGTTTGTGTAGGGCTGCGGCGCATAGTGACTGTTGCTTTTTGCGCCGTGTACAAATATTCTTACTTACTTACACCCACAGAAAAACCTGTGGGAATCCCCACAGAATCCGCATACCAACAAACTGAAGAACGCTGTGGATATCGAATATTTCGTGCAACCTCTGGAACTGTAGAAGACCGTCGACAATACTCGGAGCGACACACTCAAAAAATTACCGTCGTTGAAATGAAACTTAGACTGTCTGGCGAAACTCAAACAGCAACTACTACAATTTACCGCATGTGTAAAGCGTTTCCACCGAATCTGAATCCAGAAATTTCTCTAGAATGCGCACAAGCCCATGGAGACTGATCACAATCCTGTTACTCATCCCGTGCCCGTACCCATGGAATCCCCAGAGCCGCGGCAGCCCTGGAAATTTGCAAGCAGAAATCATGAGACTGCTGTGTAAATGTCTGGTGTTGCGTGTTACATGTGGGCACACGACTGCAGAATGTATGTGAGAAAGTGCAGAACTCGAGTTGCACTTCAGTCACGCACTGAACTGCCCTCCGAGCGTGTATTAACTAGACCGGTCTGCCTAAAAGCCGCAGATCACAGCAGATCACTATATTGCTGCCTCGAGAAGACCGCATATCACTGTATGCTAGCCTCAAGAAGCTCAATATTATTTACATACACTACTTTAAGCTAATATTTTCGTCTTCCTATATGATCGATCTGCGACCGTGATTTGTGGTGATCTGCAGTTTTCAGGCAGACCCAACTAGATCATAAGTGCAGTCACCAACGAATAATAAGTCATGCGTCGGCTGTAGAAACCGAATTGAAGTACATGTACTGTTAAAGCTCAGGAGGCGGTCACCGTACGACAAACTAGTGCAAGACAGACGTGATCAGATATAAAAGAAGAAGGTCGGTTCGTGTCATGCTAGAGATGACTTGACGAACGTAAAGGTCAACACGGCGGTAAAAAAAAGACAGGAGAAGATGAACAGGAGTATAGCGAGAACTGATAGGTCGCGTGGCGGACGCCACAGACCCTTCAGATAATGAGAGGCGACTTGGCGTGATGGCTGTAATTAGTGACATTAGCCGCCGGCGTCGTGATGGACGTCTTGGGTGGTCACCGTGGTCTGATTCCGCTTCACCTGGCGACATTTTATGGCCGGCGCGTACGCAGTGCCGCCCACGTGTTTAATGTCAAACGTACACAGTTGGAATTAGGTGAGTTAGCATTGCATCCAGAACTTGATAACCAATTAACCATTAGCACCATACTCGTGTGCTTTGCTTACTATTATTCACAACTAGAAATACGTTCTGTGGAACGTGGTATCTGCCCCATAGCCACGTCCACAATTAATGAACGAACTCTTCCTATAATAATGGCCGGATGCATGGCGCATGAACGAGATGGCTATATTTCCACTTCCGGTCTAAAATCTGACGTCACCATCGTGTTC
>Ga0049105_1000993_pt1 | contig 11580 bp, 4 predicted proteins | sample WorMetvaBAHAMAS1_FD_61260 | JGI IMG/M metagenome (GOLD analysis project Ga0049105, IMG submission 61260) | Worm MetaG Olavius vacuus BAHAMAS.1 | ecosystem: Host-associated > Annelida > Digestive system > Unclassified | place: Germany: Marburg | collected 2013-04-09 | reverse complement strand
CCATGTAATGACTGTGAAAGTCATGCTTCTGTCACCAAGTATATTATGTAATTCGGCATCGACGAAAGGGCGGTGATGCTCTGTTAAAAAGGTTTTGGATTGGCCACACGTCTCACACTCAGTATAGGCAGCGAGTACACGAGCGGACAATGTTGACTGCTGTGTCGCAGCAACACAAGTACAGGAAGAATTTCTTGCGAAAAAGCATTGCAGTTGTTTTTGGCTCTCTGTGTCGGCCTGTGTTTCGCCATCTTACCACCCGCGAATGGAGCATGGTACTGCTTTCGGTCGCATCTGTACGTCTGTATGTCTATCTGTAATGCTCTAACCTTTGAAAATCTTGACGTAAAAGTTCAGGTCAAGTAATAGTCAAGGTCAAGGTCACGGGAGCAAAAAACATGTCGGTGTATCCTGCTCGCTGGTGGTCTGCCTTCGATAGAAAGGCAATCTCGTATCTTTCATAAACTGTTCTCACTTTTTCAAACAAATCATTTTAAGATATGACGTCACTTAAATGCAATCCGTGGTTTCGCCAAAGCCGTGGTGGTTTTGATGCACATCAGTGACATATTTCGAAAGCGAAATATCGCATTGCGACAACCACTGACAAGCAGTTGGTCTCTGTGAGATATGTTCATTTAATTTTACATCAATTTTCAACGTGATTTTAACAGTCAGCGGTGCAACCGTACTCAGAAATTCTTCATAACTAGCCACATTTGTCCTAAAGATTGCAAGAACGTGCTATACAATAGAGGATCGCTTCATCTTGCGTCCATGTTTCTCCGCCATTTGTCACTTTATCAGTAGTTAACAACTTAACAACCGTTTCTTATACAAACTTTGACGTTTTGTTTCATTATTGTAGAATGCATTACTGCCTAGATGTTTTTTGCTGATGGCTGTCAGCCTCCTTTATGGCCGACTTGCAGGCTCGTGTGTCGCTGGCTTTACCCATCTACGAACTGAATGAACACGGCATCCCGCCGCACTACACAACAGTTTGACACCTTTAATTTTACCTTATTTAATGCGAGCGAGATTTTACAGCGTTTCCGGAAAAAAGAGACCAAAATGTTTTTGTAGGCTAATATCTTCGATAAAGCTGGGGCGATTCTGATAAAATTTGATAGAAATTTTCCTGAGTAGGCTAAATTTGCTGCAAAATGATGTAAATGTTTGCTAGTACCTCGCGTGAATAATGTCTACACTACCATGTGAAACTTGAATTACTTATCTCGCACGTTCTACCATTGAGTTGTTAGAAAAAATTCAGAATTTACCTTAACTCTGGCCTCCATATTTGCCAGATTTCAATTCAGTGTATTACAGCGTGTGCGTTGGGCCTGTTGGAAAAGAAATTGTACAAAACAACACCCACCACTTATCTGGACGAACTGAAGCAGCGACTGAGAACGGAGTGGGCTAAGCCGGTCACGTCGTCTTTGCGGCAACCATTCGTCAGTGGCGTCGTCTATAGTTCCAGATCAGTGATGCGTATTACGTATACCTTCTCTTGCAATATTTCCCACATGATGTTATCAACTGGATTCAAATTTGGCGAATTTGGAGGCCACGGTTAAGGTGGGGATAAATTCTGGAGTTTCTTTTTGCAACAACTCAAAACTAGCACGTGTGCAATAAGCATTTCAAGTTTCACAAGGTAGTGTAGAGACATTATTCAGGTGAGATGGGAAACATCTAATCATTTTACAGCAAATTTATTCAGGAATCTATCTACTAAATTTCATAAGAATCGCCCCAGTTTTGTACGAGATATTATAAAAACATTTTGGTCCTTTTTTCCGGACACAGTGCAATATTTTACTTTGTAGCCTATATTGTTCATTAGCTACTCGGTACCGTCTGTCACTCCACAAGAGTATAAAATATAATTAAATTATACGACTTTGCGCAGTCATTAATTTTAGCTCCCAAGGTGAAAGGTCAAAGTCAAATGACACGAAAATGTAATCACTTGTAGGGTCCACTATAACACACATTCCTACCGTGTTTCTGATTGGTAGTTTTTTTTCATTTTTTGCGCAGACAGACACGTACGACTGTCTATGACATACGGACAGACGCCGCTGAAAAAAAACAGAACTTGCTTCACACAGCCATAGTACAGGTGTAGCTCGATTAGCCAGTGATCTACAAGTTTCCATGGATATCTTCGTAGATTGCAGCGCGATATCTCTCCTTGCTACATCGCAATCAACAGTGTCACTGCACTGAAGCAATAACGTACAAGGAAATCAGGACGATAACTGAACTATTGATAACTACACTGTGTCAAAACTCGGCAGATTCTGATGAAAGTTGTTACAAAGTATACTGCAAACGTTTTCCACCTCACCTGACTGGGTCTCTTTGTGGAACTTAAAGTCGTTGTTGTGAAAATTCTTATGCTGGAAAACCGCAACCGTATCTCCATAAAAAGAAAGTCACTTTTGTTTTTTTCGTCGCCAATTAAGTTAGTCACGTACCGCAAATGCAAAATATGTATCTGATGTAACCTCCATGATATATTCGCTTTAAGTGTTGGGAAACAGTACAGTACGTTACAGTACACGGTGGGCCATACAATTATACTCGTAATCGACCTGAGTGCCGTGCATTTTTTGATGTCATCGTAAACAGCTGACATGCGTAAAATGACAGTTTGCGTGCTGACGTATATGACGATTTGGTCACATTTTCTGACTTCTGTGCTCCCCAAACTGAGCTTTATCTTCTTCTGAGATTGGAATGAGTAAGCCTAATGGTGAGAAAGTTTTATTAGTTTGCCGTACTGAACAGTTTATGCTTCAATAGTTTATGACTATACCACAGTCTGTTGAGCCATTTCTTAGTTATAAACTATTAAAGCATAACTGTTCAGTTGCACGAAAACAATGCTAATTGCAATGGAAACAGACAATACGTACTGCAAACTAATAAAACTTTATTAAAAGCGCGGTACATGCAGTGTATCATTCGGTACAATATTGTATGATCTGCTGAAATGTCAGTAAAGTATTTTGGTTATTTCTGTCAGTAATTAATAATCTGATGTTGCTTTAAGGATGTGGTTTTTTGGCCCACCCTCTGTGTTAGTCTATAGTCACAACCAAAAAGTAGTCAATTACTATGGCGCGTTATTGTGAACACTACATCTCATGCATTACTATGGTAATGCATGAGAGCTTTTACGAGACAGCGATGGGTGTGCTGTGATGTACCTGTGCACAGACAACGAGCACGTTATGGACAATGTCAGAGAGCAAACAGCAGTAAACTGTCAGCACGGTACATGACGTAAACCAGGCGACGTGTAGACAGACACGTTCCCGACGCACTGTCTACATAATTGACACGGTCTCCACCGGTCTCTAATTCTAACTCAACGGATGGTTGATTGTTCAATGTACATGTACACCAGCCATCACGGTACGCACAATGATTACATTAAGATTCAGTGGCATGCAGCTTAACTCATCGGTGCCATTCGTCACAATACATGAACAGTTTGATGCAGGTCGACGCAGTGCTCGGACGTGTTTGAACGATGCTCCAACGCTATTGCCTCGTAACTTGCAGTGCGCATGCGCATCATGGGCAGTTGTGGTTGATTGAGTCCATTGTCGGCAGTCGACCAACGACACTGACATGACTGTGACGCCAGCGTGACGTCAGAGAAACGACGTCTGAAGTCCGAGCTGACGTAGCTATATATGACGGGATTCATACAGGAATTGGCGTAGGCGAGGCAGTGCGCGAGGACGCGGTAAATCTCATACCAGCGCTGTGCCGGCTGCACACCGCAGTAAGCGACCAGCAAGTGGATGTGTAACGGCAGCCAGCAGGCAGCAAACACGACGACCACTACGACAAGAACACGAGTCACATGCGACGCTCTACGACTTACGACTGTCGACGTACGAGCCGTCGCGACTGTCTGCGATGTGGCGGCGACGTCGGGTCTGCGTGGTATTGTAGGACGAGTGTTACCGAGCGAGATGGACGCGTGACGAACGTGACGTCGTAGATGATGAAGCAGCATGAAAGACATGCTCGCTATGACTGTCAGCGGTGCGACGTACGCCAACACAAAGAACGTGATGACAATGCGCCAGCCTTGCTTCTCGGGGTCCTCGATACCGCAGTACTTGTACGTGTTGTACGCCGCAGTACTTGTACTTGCCACCGGCCCGCCGCAGTACTTGTACGGCTCGATGTCGCTAGCGTTGAGTGACGTGGACGAGACGAATGTCTTGATGCTGTATGCGAAGATGACCGGCAAATTAGCAGTTAACGCCACAATCCACAGTGCAGCGACTAATAGTGACACCTGGCGAATGTTTCTGTGACAACAGCCTCCGGCCGTGGCACTGATGGTGGAATGACGGTGTTCATCATGTGACCTGGCCGACGACCGCGTCACCTTACAAACGCGCACAATGGCGACGGCGACTAGGGTGTAGACTGTGACGTAGGTTGTGACGTAGGTGAGATACTGCGACAGTTTGCACGCGATGCTGCCTATCGTCCAGTTATCAGCGGCGTAGTGATAAGCAATGGACGGAACGCAGACCACTGAGAACGTCAGATCGCTGTCAACAACAACACGTGATCAACTGTTATCAACTGACAATAACAAATACTGGCGAGCCCACAAATTTCAAACGGAGAAAGCCAAACGTAGGGCCAGTGTCTGCAGCCCCAATGAGACTTGTTTTCTCATGCCAAATATCGTCGTCGTCGTCGTCGTCGTCATCATCATCATCATCATCATCATCATCAAGGGCTCAATTCCCGTTGGTTTCGAGCGCATGTTCAACCACCTGACGCCATTTCGTCCTGTCTATCGCTTCGTGCTGAGTGTGTGTGTGTGTGTGTGTGTGTGTGTGTGTGTGTAGATCATTGTTACACCATTTTCCAACGCTGACTGACAGTGACTGTCCATCTTCTCTTGGTCTTCCTCTTCTGTTTGATGCAATCTGTCATCTGAAATTCTACACTTATGACCGAAGAGCTCTGTCAGATATGTGATGAATAAATTACGCACCGCATGCAAACTTATCGGGGTTCTCGATACCGCCACTGTCCTCAGCAAAGTTATGCTAAGCACAGTGGCGCCTGGTGACTATCTGTTGCTTTGTGGGCAACGTAGCCTATGTTCAAGTTCATTAGATCAAATATAGACAAGAAATAGAAATATGGCAGATACAGTGAGAAACCTGAAAACGTCGTTTGATCACCAAATTATTGCTCTGTGGTCGCTGAATCTAATGGTTCGTCAGCATGTTGACCAGATGCTCGGAAATCGGTCTAGTTTCTGCGCAAGATATTTTTATTTCCTCCTTTTATGTTGGCTACCATTTGGTGAATAAAGATGATTATGATTACAAATTTGGGCAAACCAGGCTAACAGCCCAGAACAACTGGCGCGACGTTGGGCAGCCTCAAGTTGCAATGCATCGCAATTGGCACCTTTTTAGTTATAATTATTTTCTGTTGTTATTTTGTGATGTGGACCCTGACGTGACAAAGTGAAACTGGATTGGCATAGAAAAACTCCCATTGCTGCAACAGCACTTTTACGGGTGTATTTATTGTTTTTCTGTTAGCGACAATATTTAATAACAGACAAAATGTCTGATGAATACAAACAATCAACATTCCTTCAGCGCTGTTAGTTTATAAAGAAGATATATGACAAGTTGACAACGGAATCTTTTTTTTCGAAACACAGTGTACATGGCGCGCAAAAGGTCAACATTACAGTAGTGTGGCCCGCAGCTCGCTGACGGTCACTGCAATACATGGCCTCACCTCAACAGACCACACAAAGTACACGACTGCGTACGTGTGACGGTGAAGTGGTTCACCTGACAGCCAGGTTGAGTAGAAGAATGTTGACGGTGTTTCGTCGCATGTCGCTGGTGGACAGCACCACATAGATGACGAGCAGGTTGCCAGCGATGCCGAACAACGCCACGAGACTGAAGAGCAGCGGCACCGTCAGCTTGTAGAAGATGACGTAGAAGAACAACTCGGACTCGCCGAGATCACCAGCAGACAGGTAACTCTTATCTCCTGTGACATTAGTCATTGCGATTCCAGGCATCTTTGTCAATTTAAGCTACGGCAACCAGAAAAATACAACAATCAACAGATGAATTACAACGCGAGGTAAATAAAGGTAATTTGTTTCATGTCCAGTTGTCGACATCATTGGAAACGGCTGAAAATATCGCAGACAGCATCACGTACGGAACGAAATCGCGCGCGCCAGCGTCAAATAAATGCGAAGTACGTCGCGTAAACGTTGCAAAATATCAGCTCTCGGCGCGAAGTAACTACACAAAAGACTCAGCTTTCAGCAGAACGCTGAATCGAACTGACTGCAGCTGCACAGTAGCACCGGCAGGCATGACAGGACACGACAGGACAGCAGCTAATGTACAGCAAGCAGTTACCGGACGCTAATGGCACGAAGCGACGCGTGGCGCGCATTTACGCCTTCGCTGACAGACAGACAGATGCCGTGAAAGCGTCTGTTGCAACTGTCACATTAGCCCTATGAGCTGCAGCTGCATCACTCCAATCATGTTCTTGTTGTTGTAATAACTACTGCAGGGAGGCAAGGTCAGCACAGACCGTAAATTTTAATTCACGAATAACTGTGTGGGTCATGGAGGCAGAAGTTCCAGGGATAACGCCCGTCACACGTGTTCCCTGAAATGCTGCGTCTAAAATTGAAACATTTTTAAAAGAAATGAATTAAAATTTTAAGAGCAGGTTAGGCTACATAATATATGCAAGTGCACCTAAACCACAGTGTGATAAAGAAGAAAAATGTTGACAATAACAAGTGCACTCTATGACTGTATGGTGTCATCTGACGTGATGTATGGTAAACATCTCTTAGGACTTCTAAGTGTTTTGTCTGGTATTAACACAAATAAGAACAGGAAATCACAATTTAACAAGAGCAGGATTAATAGCAATGACAGTATGAATACACAAATACACAAATTACCAGACTAAGACTAAGAAATGGAAGTGTTTCCTGTGGGTGGGGTTTATGCTCCCAAGTTGTGATTTAAAGGCTGTCAGAAGCACTAAATAACGAGAATAAATTCGATAAATTCGAGTTCAGCTATCGCAGAGAAACCGCACGACGCTGTGTATTAGAAATCAATTTGCGCAGAAAAATATACCAAAAGTGACAACAGTGCACTCTACTGCACCTGCCCCGCTTATTACGTGATACCATGTGAGCTGACCCACGCAGCAGTCGGTTCTTGTTAAACTAAATAGTCGAAGCAATTAGATATTTAAAAAGAAAGACCGCATCTGCCATGCCTTCCGGTTTCCAGCCAAGAGACTAATGTGAACCGACCCGTTTCAACTATACATTGTAGAAGTGAAATCATAAAACGACCTCACTGTTCCGCGTGTTATGATTGTCGACGTCTAGCGACGTTGTATTGCGCTTAGCGCGACATCAGTCTCCGGTCGTCCCTTACGCCTTTCACCTGTGCTCACAATACACTGTAGGAGGTCCGATCTAATTGCTCGCCGGATTAAGATCGCTGGCGTTCATCCACGTTTGCACGCGGTGGTGGGTTTGTGGCATTGTAAATTTAAACTTTATCATCTACTCGTAAGCTGCACTCTCGCCCAGATGCTTCTCGACCGTATGTACAGTAACAGTGACTCGAATGCCAATCAAAGCAACGCCGCCGCTTGCACCAAAAAGCAAGCCAGCTCCGCAAATAGTTTAGCTGCATTTTAAATAACAGCAATAAATTGAAATCAGTGTAATTCAATTTATTTTACGGCATTAAAACTTTCATAACAACACTTGCAAAGAGCCAGTTCAGGTCAGTTCAGGTCAGTTACCTATCTTTTACGGAATGTTGAATTGCTTAAAACCACTACACCGGGTGAGTTCAAATCAGTTCAGGTGTTTTGACGGACCGCAACGCTCAAGCTGCTTCGTCGCGAGACGCCAGAATACATCACAGCACCAAACCTATGGCTTCTTATGCTGACTTCAGTCTTGTTGATTGCAGAATCTTGGCAATGCTACAGGAGTGGGTATGTCAACATCCTATACAAGACGTTAATAAGCTGAGGCAACGTCTGATTGACAGACAGACGATCATTGATCAAGCGATTGATCGGTGGTGATTTAAGCTGAGGGCATGAGTTATGGCCAGTGGTAAACATTTGAAAGAGTTGACATAATTCAATGTTTTATTATTGCACTGCATTGTTGGTCCATACGTTTTCGTACTTTCATGATGTTTTATTTAAATGTTGGATACGATAATGGTGATGTTTAAGCTTGCGTGACGTAATTGATGTTAGTTATGACAAGTGTACGCATGCTGCGTTTCACAAGGCATTATAAAGACAATGTTCAAGGAAGGCTAGAGATTTCGACATCATTTTATTCTAAATTTACTGCAGTACAAGTGTACCAAAAATCATTAAAATAGAGTTTAGTTTGACAAAGTTATTGCAAAAATAAAATGGTGCAGTTTTTTACTCACTGCGTAGATCTACACTGTGTCTCAAAAACATCCCCGACGTTTTTTAGTTATAACTCGCGAAAGCATTGTCGGATTTTCATAATATTTGGCAGAAATATTACTGAGAAGTCAGCAATCAAAGATGCTATATTTTTCCAGTAAACCTAATTAATACTCCTGCACTACCTTGCGAAACTGAAAGCACGGAAATTGTATCTTTTCACGTAAATGATTCATGTTGATTTGCTAATAGACACACAAGTCATATCGAAATTGTCACCTAATCACTGCTAGACTACTTTTCACTCGTAAAACGATAGGATATGTGCACCAAACAAGACCAAGAAAGGGGACAAGGCATTCATCTGCCTGTTATGCACACAATTAGCGATCACCATATCTGCCATTGTGTCAGGCCTTTGGGTGCCATGTCAAGAATGGAAGTTTTTCTTCATCAAGCATGAATTGCAGGTCAATCGATATCATTATTGAGGTGTTCTACCATCTCAACAAAATGTTAATAGCTACCAAACACATTGCGGATAACAATTTTGTCTTTCAGTAAGACAGCGTACTGGCACATCTTGTATGCAACATAGTCCAAACCTCTCAACTTCACATTTTCTGACCTGTGACCCCAACAGCCCAGATGTGATTGGTGAATCCCACTGATTATAAGATTTATTAGTCATACAATAGCATGAGTATGAGTTGCGAGTCAACAAGTTAACAAACATCATGTTTTACATCAACTGCTACCACCGGAGCGCACTGACTGTGGTTACTGTCTTAGGCCTAGAAGGCATGATTTAACCCTAACCAACAAAACACGCCTAGAAGAACAGAACTTCATTTTTAGACTAGTATATAAAGACAGCTACTGAACTGAACCGAATTTTGCGATCGCTTAATTGTTCTAACATTCTCTCAGTTATAGTTGCGATGTTTTAAGCTGCGTCATGTCAGCTTTTTAATAAACGAATATACATACATACATACAGTTTGAAGAAATCTAGCAGCGACTGCTTAAAACTGGCAAAGCAGTGATACAGCATTTGGGTGAAATGATGCTATTTCTGAACTACTGCTTTTTCTCAGATAGTGCAGAGGCACTAGTTAGGTGTGGTGGGAAACCATAGCATCTACTGATTACTTAGTTTCTCGGTAACGTGTTCGTCAAACACTATGAAAATCCGACAATGTTTTTTTGAGTTACAGCTAAAAATGTCGGGGATGTTTTTTAGACACAGTGTATACATTTCTCACGCTACAAACATATACATGACAGATTAAATTTTACCCCGTTGCCAGTCTTTACTTGCATGTGGTTTTATTGGCACTACAGGCTTAATATGCTATAATTTTATAAATATAAATGTCTAAATTATATATAGTGCACTTACAATGTCCAAATAACATTTACATACTTACAACAGCGATGCCATACAGTCGACAGAGCAAACATGACTAATCCCTATTAGTAGTCGATACAGCCAAGTCAGACTTGCGCCGTTTCTTTGGCATTATCACTTGTTTGGCTTGTATGTGGCTACGTAATTGACAGTGCCCGTAACTAAGTGCAGCTAATGCTGTATATTCCGAATATTAAATGTTTTCTCTGACGCTTTAGATAGTAGACTAGTAGCAGTAGTAGTATTTATTCAATACTGTGGTTAGTACAAATGAATAGATATATACAATCAAACAGAAGTGGAGGAAATAGGAAATCCGAACAGAATACTAAAACAAGAAGCTTATAGCTGTCGCAAAGAGATCGTGCGACTGCTGCGTGGATCGGTTTTGCCAAAGGTAACTGGGAGACGATATTTTGTGGACATTATAGGTCTTTCTTCAACCACTATAACGTAATCGGCCTGCAAAGCTATCGAATTCGGCGAAATAATCAATCAATCAATAGATCAACGCGAGATTTGTAGGGCGCCGCTATAAACTGTGTTCCAAAAAAGTGACGCCAAAATTCAAATCACTATAACTTCGGCATATCTTATCAGAATTCAATATCCCCTTAGTGGCTTCAATTACCATCTTTCCGACGTAAACATTGCAAATTTCAACAAAATTCACCGCACAGTTTCTGAGCAACAGCTGTTTTAAAAATGGAACTCAAAAACAGATGTTTCCAATATGGAAAAGTCTCCTTAGAAGTTCGTACACAAAAAACACCAGTTACAGTTTGTGCTCAAAGTGGCCGCCGTTTGCACGGACACACGCGCGTAGTCGAACATACGCCACTGTCGAACTGCTCGGTCGAGGATGTTCTGTTCGAAGCAACGCCACTCCTCGATGAGACGCTGTTTCAAGTGGTCGACGGTAGACGCCTTGCTGGAGCACGCCCCACACCTCATAGTCCACGGGATTTAGGTCGGGGCTATTGGGCGGCCACAGCAACGGTGAGATGAAATCTGGTGTATTGCGAGACAAAAACTCCACGGTGTCACCGAGCTCGGTGAGCTGGAGCATTGTCCTGTTGGAAAGTGAAGAGGTCTCCTCAATCAGTATTTTCCATAGTGGAAACTGCTGTTTTTGAGTTCCATTTTTAAAACAGCGTTTGCTCAGAAACTTTGCGGTGGATTTTGTTGAAATTTGCAACATTTACGTCGGAAAGATGGTACTTTAAGCCGTTAAGAGAATATTTAATTCCGATAAGATATGTCGTAGTTATAGTGATTTGAATTTCGGCGTCACTTTTCTGGAACACAGTGTATATACCATGTGAGCCAAAAAAAACTGCACCATTTTATTTTTGCAGTAACTTTGTCAGACCAAGCTGTACCTCAGTAAATTTCCTATCACAAGCATGTTTCATATTTTTCATAAAGTCGAAAGCAAAGAACCAGCTTAAGTTTAAAAAGTACATTGCGCCACGGCTCCAGTCATGTGCTTCGTCGAGACACGCCGAACTTCAGCATAGCACCCAACCTGCGGCTTCTCACATATCTGACTTCAGTCCTGTTGATTATAGAATATTGGCAATGCTACAGGAGTGGGTCTGTCAACATCCTGTGTGAAATGTTGATAAGTTGAGGCAACA
>Ga0049105_1000992_pt1 | contig 11581 bp, 7 predicted proteins | sample WorMetvaBAHAMAS1_FD_61260 | JGI IMG/M metagenome (GOLD analysis project Ga0049105, IMG submission 61260) | Worm MetaG Olavius vacuus BAHAMAS.1 | ecosystem: Host-associated > Annelida > Digestive system > Unclassified | place: Germany: Marburg | collected 2013-04-09 | reverse complement strand
ATAAATGTCAGCCTCCCTCCCCTCCGCTAGACAACATCCGAGTTATGGTGATTGTCTGGAGGTTAAGAGGGAATATTATCAGAACTGCTCCATGCTGGGTTGTGTGACACAATGTTCACAATCAGCAGCACACTCATATGAGCAGTTCTTACAGGTCCACCAGATTGGGTTTGTCACATTTGGACCCTTACGCCCTGCATAGAGGCGGTTGCCTAGAGTTGTATTATTCTAACGTGGTGGAGTGGTGCTGGTGGGATTCAAGCCTTATCTAAAAGACCAACTGGCTTCCTTCAGTGCTTTGACACTGTTAGTTTGGTTATATGACCTGTAAAAATCGTCCCCGATATGACCTATAATGTGTTTGGTGGGACGTTAAACCTTGCTTAATCAATCAACCACGTTGGAATTGCGCATCAGCGCTGCAGATCACACTTTACATACATACGTACATACATCTTTTATTACGCCATATGGTAGCAAAAGACATAGTCTACAATACATACCGGTACACACATAAAGAGAAAACAAGCTATAAAAAAGTTAGAAAGTTACAAACCACATGTTACTTGACTGAGCTGACGAAGCCTGCTTTATTGTTTGCCGGTTGACGTAACTCAACTACATACCGTACAGACTTCCAATGGCAACAAATTGTGAGACCAAGCGTGACAAGAAAAATGACACAGGATTATCAGAGGTGAACAATTGATTCCAATACAAACATTTTCGTTGACTGATCAACTACAACTGATTTATTGGCAAGACCTGGCAGAAATGCGCATTTCACGAGTACCACAGCCAAGCACAGAATGAATGTTATTATACTACCCATAGAATTTTCGTGTATTATCAGAGACCTCAGTATACCCAGCATTACCGCAGAAGTGGAGTCCCAAAATACCTAACCTTGTTATATTTGAGTTCTTTTAAAATCTACATTTTCTGTAACTTATAACGTTGCACTTTTTCTTTATGTCCTATGAAGTAAAATGGCCAAACCATTTATGACTTATGCTGTGTTAGTTTTTCGAAGCTTAGAAAACTGTTTGATCAGTTAAAACGCGTTAACTTCTGCTCTGTATGCTTTTATCCGTAGCCTCAATCACATTCACATCCTGTCAACTTAGACGATTTGTATGACACTAAATAGCATATGCTTGCTGACGCGTGAACCTGTGCTCACTCAATCTGCTTTAGTTGTCACGCGATCAAACCGACTCAGCTGATTTTCTGGAATTCTTTTCCGTTTTGTCTCCCTGTAGTTCTCAGTAATTCTCCTTTCTTTTCATTATATTTCTGCCGTATTTTCTTTTTTTATTCTTTATTCCATAGTTCAAATTCAAAGTGTCTTCAGCTTCTGTTTTAATCTTCACTCAATTGTCCGGTTTTGTCCAGCAACTGTTTTATGTCATCAAGTCACATCCACCTGGGCATGGGCGCCCGCAGGCATGGACAAGGAGGGCACTTGCCTCCCCTGGAAATGTTAAAAAGTGTTTTTTTGCTGCAAACGTTGTGTAAAACCTCAGTAGACGAAGTATTTATGCATCATTTTGAGAAAATGTCGTCAGCTTCTGGGGGCTTGCCCCATACCCCCACCGGTGAGCTGCCCTTGGACCCTGCTGGGAGACTTCCGCCCTTCAGACCCCCTCATTGCCCACCCCTGGAAAAATTCCTGCGGGCGCCTACGCACCTGGGTCTTCTGTGCACTTTTACGATCCGTTTTACCTTACAACATGCATAGTATAACGGTAAAATCTGGGAACGACTGGCACACCGGGTTCCATTCCGAAGCACAGCGAGGACACGTCTTGGTGTATATCCTACATGTGAAATGCGGCACGTGTGTCAGCGGCATGCGTGTATACTGCCCGTTCGATCGTCGGCGTCTAAGTGAAGTTTGATGTGTCTATTACGCTACATTAAGTCCGTCGCTGCCGGCAGAAATCAATTGTAACACGTCACAGGGCACATGAACCGATACACGAATGCACCGATTTATAAGACCGTGCATTAATTGGTACAGTGGCCGTTTGTGGCCGTACGTTTGGTACAGATATGGGTCCCACCCAGCCTGGTATCCTGCTGAACCAAATGTAACACTCCGTAAGGAACAAACGATAATTAAGTAAGTAAGGGTATTTCTATACGGTGCTGCTTAACTAAGAAGTCACAAAGTGCCGTGGTCCCATATCCCGAATAGGTAAGTCTTTAAATTGCCGTTTGAACTGTCCGAGAGAATCGCATTGTCGCAGTTCGGCCGGCAAGGATTCCAGACCCGTGGTCCGGCAGCAGCAAAACACCGATCACCGTATAAGTGTTCTGTGTGCGTCGAACAACACACGTCACCGTTTTAAAACCGTTTTGCCCAGAAATGTCGAAACAATTCCGCTGCTGTCAATAAAAGGAGGTGAGAGATTGCCACTGCGTTCAAAGGAGTCAATTGGCGTGCAATTCTCTGTCGCTGTTCGATAATGCTACAACCCGTAGAGAGACGGTATCAGTTGCGTGGCATTTTTGTTATGAAGTTGGCATTCACTCGTATCACATCACAGCATACATTCGCATTAATATCAGTCGACAGATCACAACAATTACACAGAGAAAAACACTTAGAACTCTTGCTTATGTTAGCTAGATGTTGAGACAGTTTCTGCAACAGTTTCTGACACGATACAGTGAAATTATCGCGAATGCTGGAGCCTGAATCATTGTCATCATCATCACAAACTTCTGTAGTGCACATGTTATACCAAATAAACCAATAAATATTAAACGCAATGCTAAAGCGGCGACTTTTCCGTGTAACTCTTTATAAGTCCAGTTCGGTACCATTCCTTGGAGCTATTACATTATGTTCTTCTCCAGAATTACGACGCTCATTTTAGATGTCATATATTCAGTCACGAAAGCGACAAAGACGACACCAGCGGCAGCGAAAAAGACTGCGACAATAATGTTGGAAATTTTAGTCGCCTTATAGAACACACTAAGAAACATTTCCTCGTAAAATTGCATGAAACCCCGACCAGATGTTTTAAAGTCATAGACAACTTTCATAGCCAAAAATACTAAAATAACTCTCGAAGTCAGACGTCAAGTTCAAACGTGGCCGAAAATCTCATCACTTGTTAGATACGGTTCACCACAATACATCATTATGCTTATTAAGTTACACCGAATTTCTGATCAGTAGTTCGTTCAGTTTTTGCGCGTACATCAGCCACACATACACAGAGACAGACTCAGAGACTGATCAAGACGATACTGGCGTCGCTAAACATAGCTGGCCGGGCCCCCGCGGTACTGCTGACCGTAAAATTGCATGGGGCGACTGTCAAAGTCAATGCCAAACTCCCATTTTTCGCCCCTCGTAATAATAATACGCACGCTTTACACAGCCGTGAGGTCTCAACTTTATTGTTGTGACGCGGTGTGACGTAGGATGCAAGATCAAAGCGTTGAGAGCCAAGACCAACACGTACATCAAGACTCCGGCGCGGGGCGATGAACCAGTCTTTGTCATTACCGGTCGACGTGAAGACGTCAGCGCCGCCAAACAGGAAATACTCTCCGCCGCCGAACACTTCAGTCAGATTCGCGCCAGCCGACGCGTCGCCGTCGCTTCGGGCAGTAGCGGCAGCGCGGCGCCCGCCCGCTCGCCCACTTCCGTTCCTACGGCGGTCACTTCCGGGGGCGGGACTAACGGTCACGTGACGTGCGAGGTGCGCGTGCCGGTGAGGTCGGTGGGGTTGGTGGTCGGGCCGAAGGGTTCGACGGTGAAGCGCATCCAGCAGCTGACGCAGACGTACATCGTGACGCCGTCTCGTGGCACCGAGCCGGTCTTCGAGGTGGTTGGATCACCGGATAATGTGGAACGGGCGAGAAGAGAGATAGAGAGCCGCGTTCAGCAGCAGCGAGGCGGCGGCACAACCACGATCCGCTCTTCCGGACCTCCTTCCGCCGTCGACCTACCTCTCGGTTCCAACACGTCACCGGGGGCGGTCGGCTGCTGGACAAACCCGGCGTCATCGTCCGCGTCGTCGTCGCTGGGATTTCCCGACGTCATGATCTCCGGCGACGAGTACCGCCGCAGTACGGCGGGGTTTGCCGCCACTCCGCTCCAGTCCGATCCGCTGCCGCTCGTCGACGTCTGGAATCGTAGCGGGATGCGCGGATTGCGATCCACCGAAGCGGTTCCGCGCGGGTTTACCGACCTCCTGTCGTCTCTCGGTGGTGGAGTGGGTGGACTCGGTCTGCTGAACGACTCCGCGCCACTCGCGTCCACATTCGACGGCGACGAAGGCATCGGATCTCTCTCCCCCGATCCACTTGGATTCGAAGGATCTCCTTGGTCCAGGACAACGGCCGGACTCGCATCGGCACTGGGCGCCGAATCTACTTCAGTTTCCGGTCGGCGCAGCTGGATCGACGTCGACTTGTCGGCGACTTCTGGTGCAGGTCTGGAGGTCGGCGGGGGCAACCGTTTGGGTACAGTGGTGGATTGGAATATGTCGGGGGGCAACGGCAGAGCCATGAGATATACAGACAGTTCGTCGGACAGCCCAACTGACTGTATCTCAGTCACGCCGCCGAGATCGCCAATGGCTTGTCTCTTCGGCTAATCGGCTTAGCCGACATTTTCAACTGGCCCGTACAGGTAACCACGTCGGTAGTGGGTAAAAACAGCGTGCTGCCCCTACAACGCGTGCCAAAGCGAGACGACGCGAATGAGTTAACGCCCCTTCGAAGTAGCGCTGTAGCAACTCTCAGAGATTACACACGACGGTCGTACGTCGTACGGGTACGATGTCGCACGCAACTTCGTACGATCATCATACGATCGTTGTACACAACTTTCTGATTCGTATCTCTGTGCAGACGCTGCTATTTATTGACGACTATGCTGCGTATAATCGATCACCGTATCGGTTTCGAGAGTTTGTTTAAACTCAGCCCGATACTAAAAATGTTAACGATACGATACGGTTTTGCGTTCGAATATGAGAATATCTGTACAGTCGTGAGCCTTCTGGAGCATCGCTGCTAGCTAGCATATGGCGCAGCTGAAAAATCAAACTGCCCCGAGCAATAATCCGCTTCTAATTACCTCCGCCAAGGAGATTATGTTTTACTCTTAGTTTGTTTGTCTGGCTCTTAGCAACTTCACGTAAAACTACTGATCATGACAGTTTTTACCCGAGACATCTCTAGACAAGGGATATACCATTATATTTTGGATTATCATCGGCATCTGGATCCGGATCTATTCGAAACAGTTTGATGTTTAATAGTGCAAACGGCCACACCCCTTGCTGGTACCCGAACTCTCGAAAAATCGTCCATCCCACAATAAATAAGTAAACCAACATAGGGCACTTTCCCGCACGATTTGGCCTTGGCGGAGTGCTGTCGTTTTCTTCTGCCAAATATTTGAAAAGCGGCGAGGCAGCTGCTGCTTGTTTGCGCATATCATGAAATGATGGACAAATCCACGGCGATCGTCGTTGTGTGTAAATATAGTGTACTCGTCTTCCGGACTGCTTAGAAATACTGTATACTCGAAAAGTTTATTTCAACAAGCATCATTTAGGCCGGCAAATTTGCGTTAAATCAGACGTAAACGGGTAAATTTATTAAACGATCTATCATTAGATAACGTCGTTAATTTGACTTATTTATGCTAAATTTTCTGTTGTCGTTATTGCGTTTAGCTTTGAAAAATCTGGTCTCACAGTTATATTAAGTGATCTTGCGTTACTCGCAATAATACTACCAATTGTATCCGATGTCACAATAGATCCTATTTTGCCATTCGTCACTCTACATTTGACATGTAAGATTAAATCATATATTTATTGAAATAATTTTTATTTCGCCTGTAATTATGCCGGCTCGATCCACAAACGCTTCACGCTCGCTTTGATTTCGCAGCGCTGGTAAAACGTTGCTTGACGCCGATTATTTTTCTAGACAACATATATACGCACCAGGGTATTGTTGCTATTACGGCTTTTCCAGCAGTTTGATAATCGATAGATTTTTTTTCTGTGCCACACGAAGCAGTATTCGATCGTTTTTAATCTCTTGACTAACTTGTTATACCGGCTAGTCGGTGGAGTTTTTTTTCCTGGAGTTTTCGCTATTTCTGTTGTAATTACGACGCCGTTGACGTAGCGATGCTGTTCGTTATTAGTCTGTCGATGTAGTTATTTTACACGCGTGTATATGTAATCGAACTACGTGCATAATCAAACTGTTGTTTAATACACTTCACTGAACGCGTGTGTCAGTGATCGAGGCATTAGCGAGCTGCCTGTAAGTGTCATTGGATTTTAGTATATTTGTAGCTGTTGTTCGTTGTTTTTTGTTTTTTGTTGATTTTAAAGTGCATAACTGTTGGTGCGTGAAGGTGTGGATCGACGTGCGTTGATTTCGATTTACGTACGCGTCTATGAGGAAAAGGCTGCTAGAATGCGTTCGTTGTGAAACTGAAACGTCTGGTGAACTGACAGTTTGATACGTATTGAAATACGCAGTGTTAACACGTCTAGTGATGGTATGTGTGAATTTTTTTTCAGCAAAATAAACCACCGTCGGCACCCAGAATGGCCAGTTTTGCATGTAAGTGTACGCATGTGCGTACGATTGGTGTTAGATCCAGTGTGAGAATTGGGGGCAATTGTGAAACTGGGGGGTTGGCAACTATGGGGTTTGGTTAGGGGGTGTCCCCTTCTCAATAGAGGTGGGGCTTAACTTTCTGGCTCAAAATAGTGCATTTTGGCATTTATTCTGACAAGAATAGCCAGTTCAGCATAGAATAGCACCATAGGATAGCACGTTAACAGTAAATATTATGTACCAACCAAGTGCCAAGTTGGCCCAAAACTACCAAATAACAGCGACCCCCCTGGGGTACTTCACAAAGCATTAACTGGGGGGTTGATAATATAACGGGGGGGGTTCAACCCCCCAACTCTCCCCTCGCCCGACAATTCTCACCCTGGTTAGATCCGTGCAGTAAACTTCTGTCTGTTTCTGAGTATATAGTACGAGTTATTTTATACTTGTTTGATCGCTGTCTATCGTGTATATTACAGTGTTCACGTCCATAGTGCTACGATATCGTGCGTACGCTGTCGTCGGTTTACGGTTATGAGTGGCTGTCGATATTGTTGAAATCTCCAGCGACTAATCGATAAGCAATATTCGATACGCTTTTTAGATTTAAGCAGGTTAAACAGTTTGTTGTTGTACACGCGACTGTTCGAGCTAGTGGCCGCGTATTTTTCGCGACTGGTCGTCGGTCTCAAACGCCGCGGGATCGCGTGTGATATGTTTCGAAATCGAAATTTGATCACGATTCGTCGGTTAGACACGAACGCCTACGCGCCCTGCGTGACCTCATCACCGTGGCGACCAGTAAAATCTCACAGTTAAGTAAGTAAGTAAGTGAGTAAGAGTTTAATACATACGACATTCGCACATGTGTACAATGCTCTCACGTTCTCGGAAAAGTCACGTTTCGGTTCCTGTTTGCTGTTGCAGATATCAACTAACAGTCTGAGACAATGGTTCATAAACTGCAGGTATCCAATGGGTCGGCACCCATTCGTAAATGGCGGGGGGTGGAACTCAGAAGCCAAAAGTGTGAGTAAAATCGAAGACATAAATGCGGAATTGGTTTATTACCGTCGTTACGTCTAGTTCGCCCATTTTTTTGTGGCGGACTTGAAAATTGGAGCACGATGTCCCTCACTCGGAAAAGTAAGAGGTATAGGTAAGGTATGCATACTTCTCCTGTTCGCCATAAATTACATCTGTGTAGGTGCGTGTGTTTACAAATTAGACTCGATGTGTGGTCTGTGTCGGCGTCGAGTACAGTACATCTGCTAGTTAGACAGACTGTATCGTTCGTTCATCGTGGGTGGTCTAACAGGTGCTGGTCTCCAGTAGCGGCTTTAAGGAGGAAAAGAGAATCGAGATAACTAATTAAATTCGACTGCCGCCACGTTAATTCGGCTGGTTTTGTTGATTAATTTAAAAAGCACCCGTTTGGATCCCAGCTACGCGCAGTTGATTCCAGCGGGGACAGATTTCATTGAAATTTATTTCCACGTATCAACGTAGGCCCTATTAACAGCGTTACTACGTTACTGTTATCCGGGGGCTACTTCTAACTAGACTACCCACACGCTAACTTTGCTCCTGATTTCGCTGGGAGCTAAAAGGATATGTTAGCCGAATTTTCCTGCTTTTAGATCGAGTCGATAATGAGTATATAAATTTAGTTATTTTTCATTTGCGAATTAGGTCGCTTTGATGTTTTGAGGCAAACCAATTAGCACGATAAGAAATGCTTACTGCATATGTCGTAAGATCACAGTGAGCTATTATATTGATATCGTTTTATTATTAACTATTGTTACTATTTATTACTATTTGTATTATTAGGCAATTATTGTCGAGAGGTAGAGGTTGTGACGAATAAGCATCAACTGATGGCCGGCGTATGAGTGTTTACGATGGCGCTGCATGCCAATAGTCATTATATTTTGTTTAATTTTCTATCTGTCGCGACGATCGGTAACTATAAAGCATCACATTCTGTATCTTTTATTTTTTATTGGCGGAGATGATTGTTGTCTTTTCACAACGAAGTTGCAATCCTGCATATATAACGCGGAAGTCACGTCGTCGGTTGTTCGGCGTGTTGCACCGCTGCGCGCGGCGTTATTTTTCCACGGCTTCGCAAGGCTAAAGATCGGTGACGCCGGCCGGCGCTGCGCGGCCGCGAAATTAAATCTCAATCAAGATCATCAGATTGGCAGACGGACAGATGCTAGCGCCTGTCTGTCTGTCTGCGGGCAATTCTGGCACCATCATTCGCATTACATCGTGTCTTGCGGCTCGTACATATATCACGCCGCGCATTGTCTTGGACGAGCTCCATCTTCAGCCACCATTTTCATATACATATATTCGACAACTCTCTACTTCTTTATTACCAGGAACTAGCCCTCTAGAGTAGTGATGTGTGTGTACTGCACGCCGGTCAGTGGAATTTGTAATTCATTAGAACTCATGATCTGCGTGTTCCATTGCTTCCTATCCAATGCTAGTAGAACAGCCTCTGGTAGTCAGTGTACAGCCTTACCAGTCCGTTGTGATATCGGACCATCTTCTTGCAGCTGATGGTCCGCCACAAGAATGATTACCTTCAACAATTCCCAGCGTCACTGTCTTCCATATCGTTCGTCTTTCGTCTAAAACTTGCAGTTGTGCCCCAACAGTTTCAGCAATATCCGCTGTATGAAGTCTACCTTTCCTCTGACAATCGTGTTGCCGACATTTTATCCTTCCCAAACATTTTCAGTATTCTCCAATCACGTTTCGTCTCGTTCATTTGTAATATTTTAAAATAATTATCCGTATAATTGCTACGGAAATATGATACCGTTTAAGAGATACTACGACAGCATCGGCCTGGACCCTTGGACCCTGGGTTTCACCATAGGCGTAGCCAGGATTTTTTCTCGGGGGGGGGGGAGGTGGCACTTTTTTCCCTCAAAAAGTTGACGACCTGTATTTTTCGTCGTCGACCTCAGTACAAACGCTGAAAGTGCTAAATTAACCACTCCTACCCTCCAACATACTTTCCCAGACTAGCGAAAATTTCCTCAGAAGTGTCACTTCTTCTCTGCCTGCGAGGAGGAGAGGGGGCTACGCCTACGGGTTTCACTTTCCCAGGTCCCCCCTCATTTGTATCACCCAGCCATCGCGAGCCAGTGTACCGCTTATTACGTTGTTTTATGATGGCGAACTGTCGTGAACGTTTGTGCGCCTCTATTAACAGGGTTGTATCCATCCTGTGTTCAAGCTTGCACCATTCACAAGCAATAAACGTGGACGTATTTTAAAGTGATCGATCGTCGCGTGTCGTTATAGAGCTGCGCCAAGCAACACGTTTTATCGTTGTATGTACTATGTATATATATATATATATATATTTGATACACACTTGATTGTTTGAAGCAAAGTTTTTGCAACTGTTGAGTCATCCCGTAGTCGACAGTAAAGCGTTAACAAGCAATGTGTAGTATATCTTGTCGTTAGACTGTCACGTTATGGAGTACCTCGAGTTTTACAGCGTTTTGTAATACGATGCTGTTGACACGGAATCGTTTCGGGACAGCGGTTACAATAATCTACATATCTTTATCGCGCCATGAGGCCAGTCGCCATTTCGCGCGTTTAGCCAAAATGACATCGCCCATCGAACTGAGATATTTTACTCTCGAAAACGGCGTAGCGTCTGCGAGTATAATCAGTGGTTAAAGTGTAACGGGACGCAAGGGAACACCGTTCCCCCACCTCCAATTTATGGCTCAAAGCGTTCCCCACCTCAGATTGTTATAATACTAGGGAAAGGCACACGACCATTGTCAGGGGCCCCAAACCTGAATGTAGCGTTCCCCCACCTCAACTTTTGCATTTTAACCACTGAGTGTAATACTAAATTTTCGTAAAAACGTTTTCGAAGTTATCGAACAATTATGGACAGAGAGGCAGACTCGACGATGTGCCGCGGTTAGGCCGTCAAACCTATCGGGCGGAGATAATGGCGCAAAACGTTTACCAGCAGCTAAATTCAACACTATACGGATAACACAGACGCGCATGTGCCTATAGTAAATGCGATCTCTCGCGTCAGTGATTTCAAAGCAATGCATTTCACCGTTCAAGCAATGCGATTTATGGTTACAAAGGAAATCCTGTGCGATTGACGTTTAGTAGTGATGGGTAATTTTCGCTTTTGTGGAATTCGATTCGATGTGAAATCATGCGATACGATTAGAGTACGACATTATTTACACAAGCAGTAACGACACCGCAGTACTTTTTCGGCATATTAGGCCATACTCTTGTGTTTTGACTAGTGACGTATAATAATTGTATAGGCCTACAGTGAGACATAACAGTTGTAATAATTGATTTAAAATATGTCCGATATTCATGCGAACAAAATATCATCATCGAAGCAATATATCGATAGCATTTGTCGACGAATCGCTTTAGCGGAGTGGTATGCATATCGAATGCTTATTCGTTTTCTGTCGGGTGATTGGCACGTCGCCGTCTGCCTGGAACAAAGTATCGAAAAATCTCAAACAAAGAGCTTGGGGCCAGTTGTATTAACACCGCTCAGAAGTTGGCTAACACGAGTCCAAAGTGTCCAGTTGATTTATTCGGATCCAGAACATTTTCGACATGTTTAACAATTAAAATTCACGAGTACATTTGCGATCATGTAGACCATACTCGCACAAGCATTTTAAGCTTTTCTCGCTACATTTTGTTGCAACAGTGGAATTTTAGGAGATACTTAGAAACCGGTTGCCCTCCCTCACCTCCACAAGACAGCATCCGAGTTATGGTGAATGTCTGGAGGTTAAGAGGGGAATTTATCAGAACTGCTCCGTGCTGGGTTGTGTGACACAATGTTCACAGTCAGCAGCACACTCATATGAGCAGTTCTTACAGGTCCAGCAGATTGGGTTTGTCACATTGGGACCCTTACGCC
>Ga0049105_1000991_pt1 | contig 11585 bp, 6 predicted proteins | sample WorMetvaBAHAMAS1_FD_61260 | JGI IMG/M metagenome (GOLD analysis project Ga0049105, IMG submission 61260) | Worm MetaG Olavius vacuus BAHAMAS.1 | ecosystem: Host-associated > Annelida > Digestive system > Unclassified | place: Germany: Marburg | collected 2013-04-09 | reverse complement strand
ACACATGTGTTACGGCTGAGGCGCTACGAGCGAAAATATATCGAAAATCGGCGATTTCACACCAACGCGGTCACTTTGATCCAAAATTTCAGGTACAAGGGGTCGCCCCCACCAATAATTGTTGCACGATTAGTTAGGCCAATGAATGCCGTACAACTTTGCCGCTGACAGTTTTCACACAAAGAAACTTCTTAGCAGACTTCCTTCAAGCGAAGTGCATTTTTAATAAAAATCGGCCATTTTGCGTTTTTGAGGCCCTCTTTGGGGGACTTAGGGGAAACGTACGACAATCATCTTAGGCTCATTGGAAAGCGCGTAGTGGACTTCCTATTAGCGTTAATTGAACTTTTTTCGCTAGGTGATACGGCTGAGGAGCTACGAGCGATTATTGGTTGAAAATCTGCGATTTCGTTTCAACGGGGGCTGGTTGACCCAAAATTTCAGGTAGGAGGGGTCGCCCCCACCAACCATTCTTCTTCTCAGAAAACTAGGATAAATGTTCTTTCGTATGGTATAAAAATCTGGACCGATCTTTCTTCGATTTTGTCAGGGATCACGCGTGTGACAGACAGACGGACGGACAGACAGACAGACGGACAGACAGACAGACAGAATTCTCGTCGCTAGACCGCGTTTGCATTTCATACAGCGCGGTAAAAGCGTACACGAAGTACAAATATGACATAAGCATAAAAACATCACACATCAAGACATACAGATGGAGTCAACAGCATAGGTAATAGCAGCCTGAGATAGACGCGAAACGGAAAGAGACGCAAATTTCACAAACAGCAAGTCTAGAAGCAAGTACACAGTTCTGCGATATGATACACTAAACTGAGCTTGATAATGTGCCTTAATCTCGGCTTCTACAACGACTCCAAGGTCACTATGCGGACTCACATCACCAACACTTCGCAGCACTTCGGCAGATACGGAGTGTCGAGCGTCCACTATAGCCTACTGACACTCGTCTGTGCTCTGGTTATCATCAAGGTCGATTACTGCTAAGTAAGTAAGTAAGTAAGTAAGTATTTTATTAAACATATGACAAACGCACATACGACATAGTATAAAATGCAAGAAAGAAAACAAAAACTGATTATACGAAACAAATATGCAGTAGAGTAGAAAGTGAAGGCGAAATAACATTGGGACCTGAAAACTAAGTTAATAGATATCTCTGAACAGCATTCTATATACAAAGTTCTGCTTTACTGCTGCTTAGTGTTGGCCCATGTATCTGGTTATCTTCTGGACAAGCTGTACTCAGTCCTCAGCGCCGCCCCTCAATTCGTGTTCTCAGCGAGAAGCTCCGAGCACATCAGCCTCTTCTCCAGTATTATCATAGGTTGCTGATTCAGAAGCGCATCCAGTTCTGCCTGTGCGTCCTGTCGTCGTTCCTAACCGATAGTACCGTCTCTTAAGAGCTTCCACCAGAAAAGCACCACCTTGGCCTACGTCCTAGAGGTCACAGTTATACACTCCCTATATGCCCAAATAAACTATGTAAATTCTCTTTTATTCCTAGGTGCTTATTTTGTTTTCTTTGAATTAACAGTGTTTTCTATTACTGTATTACCTGTGTGTTCTGTTAACATTTGCGTTAGTCATTTGTTCTAATAAAGAGAGTTCACATCGAACGCCGCCGACACATTCCTTCTCACGACACAAAGCTGCACAATGCTCCTGCTTCTACAGTTCACGTTCGTTTGGTCTTTTCTGGCTGACTTAGTGACTTCCTCACTTTCTTGATGCTCTCACGCTGCTCATTTCTTCTCAATAACAGTTACCCACGCTCCAAGGAGGTGTATCGTAAAATGACAAAAACACCTTCTATCTAGAAGTATCCACCACGTTTAGTATAGTTTGCGCCCTGCGAGACTTAAAGATCCAAGTGAACTCCATGTTGCTTCAGGAACTCTCAGAGAGGTTTACTGTCATTACAGGATTTTATCCCCACTTTACACTGGGGTACGCATGAAAACTCTGGCACATATCCTAATACTAACAGAAATCATATACATGATCTATCGAACTATTAACCACCAGACTTGGAGTTCTCGAGACTTGAGTCTTGGTCTCGAGACGTCTCGAGACCCGTTTTTACAAGTCTTGGTCTTGGAACCCTCGAGTCTGTCTCGGTCTTGGTCTTAGGACTTGAGACCATGCAGACTCGGTCTTCCTCACTCATGAAGCGTGAAATTGAGGCAAAATAGAACAGACAGACATAGACAGACAGACAGACGACAGACAGGCGGACGGACGATAGCATATAGCGAACGTGAACGTGAGTTAACGTTCACTGATGACAAGATTAAAATAAAATCAGTTACAATATCTAAGATACTCGGTAAAACTGACACGTTTTATACGTGTTTTGATACATTACCTATAATTTCCCTTGCTATTGTAATGTGAAAGACCTCACGTTTAAGACAGCCCGCCCAGGAGACAGTCTGAAAAATAATCCGGCCCCTGCTTACAATAAAGTTGGACAACTCTGAACTAAACCATGAATGTAGGTAAATCACAGTCGTAGCAAGTCCGTCGAAAACTGCAGTATTGCAAATGTAAACACAGATTCAGCAGTGTGTAGCGACGGGTTCATGTAATAGACAAATAGAACTTTCTTTAATACGCGTAGAATAGCCGTACCTGTCACAAAGGCTGCTGTCGCTGACGAAGACGAGGATGCAGCTGTTGCTGAATTAGTAACCGGCTCCAAAAACTCATCATCATCAGGAAAACTTGTTTTTGATTGCTTGGTTAGCTTTGGTCTTTGTGGTAGCACTGGTCGTGATTGCGGCATACTGACTTCTTGAGAGTCATCTACGAACAGACCACGTATGTTTTCTTGAGAAATGTTGTTAGAGAACAAATGAATCATAGTTATATTTTGCTGTATTTAGTATAACTGGGACCGATTTACAGAATAATTTAATTTCGATAATTTCAGCACTTACAGAAACTTGCAAATGTATAATTACTCATAATGATAGGCTATACATGTATCGTGTCAAAAGCCTAAACATTCACCATACAATTAATTAAAATACGTACAACATATAAGCCTACAACAAACTTACTAAACCTTAGCCAAGTTGCGTGAAAGTGACGCAGGGGCTGGACCTACACTTATGAACTCAAGTTGCCCAAAATTGTCCAAAAAAAGCATTAAATGTTGTTTAAATGGCCAAATGGTGACCAATTTTAAGCTTACAGATCACTCGGAAAGATCCCGGGACTTTTGCTAAAAGAAGACACCCTTTTCGCTTCTCGCTCGTGCGATGTGCTCTAGGCCTATGTGTCGTAATCGTATAATTATTTTGACATTAAAGTGGATCATAATTTTACACACATTATTTCCGTTGAAGATATATCGGAAGATACACTAACCACGTAAGGTTGATTCAAACACGGCTAGTGTAGGTCTTTTTGCTGGATTACTCTCCCAGCCGCTTTCGATGACACTGCGAAGATACACTGGCACTTTACAGCATATCGGAAATTGTCCGATCCTTCCAGTGTGCACGCCCAATATGAAGCGCTTTACTTCTTCCGACGCTTCTATTATAAGCTGTTCATTGAACATCTCAAACAGCATCATCGCCAAGCTGTAGACGTCAGCAGCAGTGAAGTCATATATGAAGTGCAGCCTTACTTCTGGAGCCACGTATAGGTCGCCTCCCACTCCGACTTGTGTTAACGCTGACACGCCGAAATCAGTGATTTTCGGAATCATGTCATCCACTGATCCGAACATGAGGATGTTCTTGGGCTTGATGTTTCTGTGTACCACATTCTGCGAATGCACGCATTGCAGACCACTGATAATGCCCAGTGCTATGTTGGTTAGTTTTGCATGATCCATCTTTCCGATCCACGTGTCCAATGAACCGTGTTCAGCCTTCTCCATCACAATACCGAGTTGGTTATGCTTCACACGCATGATACCGAAGAGATCGATGACATTTGGATGATTCAGACGAAGAACGCGGTTCGCTTCAGCTTTGAAATCCAGTTTCGGTGCCGTGATGACCTTTATTACGACATCATATTGGCGCCACTTGGCACTGTACACCTGACCGAACGCGCCATAGGCAAACGGCTTTGTTTGCATCTCAACGTCTCGAACTGATATTTCCGAATTTTTGATGAGGTCTACGAGCGGTTTGTTGATATACGGTATCGTCCAGAGCACTTCGCCACATGCCACGCACTTCTCTTCGCGTTTCCTGTAGCACTCCTTCAAGCAATCGACGCACAGGGTATGGCCACATTTCTTACAGTCTACAAAAGGACGGCAATCGCCGAACTCTTCTGATTCGGCCGCCAGATACGACTTTTTGCAAACCGGACACGTTTTCTGTAGTGGGTATTTGGTGGTCATATCTGTCGCAACACAAGTAAGATTCTGTAACCAGAATAAAAAATAAATAAATTTGTAAATAATTATAAGAATGTGTCATTACTCTATAGACTTGTTACGGCTATGATTTGAGAGTCTGTATTTGTAGAAATTTCTTACCTGTATATTTATTAATATTTCAGTTGTATTTATTATTTTTGCTGCTACCATGTTTATGGTGAATAAAGATTATCAATACGCATGTTCTACAGCCTTACGAAATGCAATTGTAAACGTGTGCAACTTGACTCGTCACTCCAGTGATGTCTTATGGGATATTGAACCAGTTTATCGATCTTTCTGACTAATGTTGAGACAGAAGGTAGGCCTACTGACAATGTTTTTATGATAACTTATTGCACACTCGCTTCAGTCCTTCGCGTCCGATTGCTTTGCTTTCATTCGTTATATTTCTTGCTTCAAATGTCATCAGCATATTGATAGTTTAGTTCATAAACAATGACGCTTATAAAAACATCACATTGTCGTTTATTTCATGTCCGCGAAACGTGCATTATTCGCTCATTAATTTTGACCGGTATAGGACAGTCTGAGAATTAGACCAAGTATGTAAGCCATATTTTTTTCTTTGTTTTAATATATAGAAATGCTACTAGAGATTAACAGTGTATGCATGTAATGCTTGTTGGTTTTATACGTACCGTATTGAATGTTTTAGCAACCTGTAAGAGGCGTCAAGCCCTTCGTTGTTTTAATAAATTTGAATTTGAATTATGTTCACAATTAACATATTTTACAGCAGTATCATAAGATTTAGAGTAATGCACCGCACGCTGAACGAATAATTTAGTGTTCTATTTTGGCCCACTGCATGGGTATAGTATAGTAGCCCATCGTATAGCAGAACGTGAATGCTTCATAAAATTAGCACAGATATACGATGTGAAATATCCAGCGATAGTAGGACGATACAGTGGCGTTGTTTTTGCCTGTTAAGCGCCTACATTTCAATACAATCCATTAGAAAACGACGAAAAATTATACAATGGCAATAGATTTGTAAAATTTGTACTGTCTTTATGCTAGTAGTGTGATAGTCTGTTTGTTTCATGTCTTTCTGTTGTATATATCTGTCTGTCTGTCTGTTTTACTGTTCTTGTACTGTTTTTTATTACTTTGCTTTCTGTCAGTATGGCGAATAAAGATTATATAATAGAACTTACCTATTGTAGATTGTCTCTGATAAAGTCGCTTATGCAGAGTGCTTTGTGACTTCACTTCGTCGTCGATTTCTTCAACGAGCTCAGCTGCCTGCCTCTTGTCGAGTAACGCGAGACGAAATTCAACGAAAGCACGAGGATGGGAGGAGGTGAACAGAAGGATGAATAAATACCGACTGTAATGTTCCTGACATGAGACCGACGGATTGCAAAGATAGCTATGATCCTTATCACTGATTACTTTCTTGGAATGCAAGATGTCTCTGACAGAATCAAATATATCTGCACTTAAAGCATCGACAATCTTCTTGTCCAAGCCTTTGATGACATGTTTGAAAGCCTCGTTTTCCTGTGTGCAAAAATAACATGATTCTGTTAATTACTTTTATTGTAGTTTGTGATTCGTAGGCGCACACCACTGTTGAATATTTCTCCAACAAAATAACAAATGAGTTAAGTAGAGCGACTTTTGAGACTGAAAATAATTATACTAGGCCTACACAGGGTAAGATTAAAAGTCGCCTCTGTAGCTGTTTCTGTATGACGATAACATTTGCGTGCTTCGCCCTCTTTATATTGAGCTGTAGCCAACAAAATGAGGATTGTAGCGTAGAGTTTACGTTCTGTGTTGCACTGCCAATTCGGCTAATGCTAAGAAAATAAACAAGAAGCTTAGCTGTCGCAAAGAGACCGTGCGACTGCTGCGTGAGTCAGTTTTGGCCACATATAACTGGAAGACGATATTTTGCGGACATGTGAGGAATTTCCTACGCCCGTCTGATAATGGTAGATAATTAGTTTATTAGTATATAACCCGAGCGCTCAGAGGCGCATGGCTCTTTCACCCTGTTTCTGGATATAGGACTCTCTGCGTTTAGGACCAGATAGGGTGCGTCTTATTAACTGTAGGGTGCGATTGTAATTGATGATATTTACGTGCTTCGCATATTCAAGTAGCCTATTAATATCTGCAATATAGGCACATTGTGACGCATTTACACCGAATGCCGGAGTAAAGACTGTTCTGCTTCACCCACAGGTCGCATATTCAGCCGAAGCAAACAGTATGTAGGCTATACCGCGTGGTTGACTCCTGTCAGCTCTATACTCACCTTAGCTATATCTGTGTCTTTCTCACGCTCATCAACTGTTTTTCCGGACGTCATCGGCGCTCTGGTTTGGTGGTACGTGTCGTCTTCTGCCCTGGCTGCTAAAATGTCAACAATTCACTTGAAACATTGGCTGTTACGTTACGATCAAAGCCAAGTTAATACACAAAACTACAAAAAAGTGGCACTTGCGAATGCATTGCAACTTAAAGCCTTGTTAAAGGCCGTTCGACGTCGCGCTAGTCGTTCTGATTTTGGCCAATTCTGTACTGCACATGGGCGGCATAAACTGCTCATTGTTAAATTCTGACGTCGCCATTAGCTTCAGCGGCCGCGATCTTCTACAGGGAAGCAATAATGTGGCGATCAGACAACGTTTACACGCTGTGACCTTGACCTTTGGCATTTGACCTTAAATGACTATAGCACATCGGGTGTCACGTGGTCGCCGAACTCTGTACCAAGTTTGACGAAATCGACAGGGTTCCCACTATATTTTGGTATTAAAATTCAAGGACTTTTCAACTACTTTCAAGGACGCTGAAGTTGCATTAAAGCAATATTTAATATCTGTTTCTGTGATTACCGGACAGTTTTAGTTGATAAAAGCAAAACGTGACAATTATTAGCAAATCTTGTTTTAGGCAAAACACCTGTTTAACGAAGTTGCCGATATCGCGCAGTTTTACCTGGTGAATTCAAGGACTTTCAAGGACCTGTGGAATGAAATTCAAGACTTTCAAGCACCTTTCCTGTTTTCAAGTACTTTCAAGGCCTTAAATTTAGGAATAAAATCAAGTACTATCAAGGACTTTCAAGGATGCGTGGGAACCCTGAATCAAACAATCTGCAACTCAAGTGATCATTTAGTAAATTTATGCACATTTTCACCCTCCTCCCCCCCCCTGTGAAAATTAGGGGAGGGGTGGGCGGAAGATGTGAGTCGAGGTTTTAAGATAAGCCTAGGATACAGTCTCTGATATACTTTTGGTGTGGAGCCGCAGCGCGGGTGGCGAGCTTCAACACGACACAATTTTTCCTGACAATTTTTGCCATTAATTCTAAGAGTTTGGGGAGCAACCTGAACCGAATACACAGAGTAGATAGAACAATCATTAGTGCTTCCAACGTGGGTTTCCGATTTGAGATATGTACGTTGCTTCATTTTTAAACTACAGTGCCTTAAATGCCAAAATTAGGCCACATTTCGAAATGTTTGACCTCCACAGTGACTGTATGCTTATCAATTTTCTAAACTTCATTGTTATAAAAACGTAGCAGAAATGTACCTTGTGTGGACGTTAGTTCTTGATCGTCTTCGTCACTTCCGTTTCCATCTTTCATTTTACCAACCTAAAGTACACGCCAGAGCTCTGTTAGTTGTGTTTGTAACAAAAAACGAAAAACACCGGATGCAGATCCAGTCAATCAGGCAGACAGACAGACCTCCTTGGCAAAGGTAATTAAAATAAAAAAGTCATTAATTGCACAAAATGAAGTTATCCACTAGGCCTATTTTCGTTTTTTAAACTTTTCTTTAACAACAATACATTGTTTCCCCTCTATCTCTGTCGACACTGAGGACGAACAAGACGACGAGTTGTGTGATAATCTACATAAGATGCTCAGCTATCGCAGAGAGACCACCCTGCAGGATGTGTTAGCCAAAAGTGAAAGACTGGAACTGGGAGACAATATTTTACGGACATTATAGGTCTATCTTCAACCACTGTGATACAATTGGCCTAAAAATCTGTCGAATTCGGTGAAAATAATGTAAAATAAGGGCTATTACGGCGTTCAAGGTCATTCAAGGTCATCGAGGTCAGTATACCAATCGAAAGCCTGTATGCGATTTCCTGTTAGTGATTAATAGTAACTGACATCCTCTCTCGTACCGTTTCGGAGTTATCGCAGCTTACTGTTCAAATTTCGGACACTGCGTTTTTGAGCCACCCTTTGGGGGGGGGGCTTAGGGACAACGTACGATGTACGATGTTCGTCTTGGGCTCATTAGAAAGCGCGTAGTTGACTTCCTATTAATTAGTGTTAATTAAAGTTTTTTCACTAGGTGTTACGGCTGAGTCGTATACGAACAAAAACAGATCGAAAATCGGCGATTTCGCTCCAACGCGGCCACTTTCATCCAAAATTTCAGGTAGAAGGGGTCACCCTCCACCAATCATTTTGCACGGTTAGTTAGTCCAATGAATGCTTTACAACTGTGTCGCTGACAGTTTTAACACAAAGAAACTTTGTAGCAGACTTTCTTCAAGCGAAGTGCGATTTTAGACGGAAATCGGCCGTTTTGCGTTTTTGAGACCCCCTTTGGGGGACTTAGGAGCAACGTACGACGATCATCTTCGACTCATTGGAAAGCGCGTAGTGGACTACTTATTAGTGTTAATAATTGATCTTTTTCGCTAGGTGTTACGGCTGAAGAGCTATGGGCAAATATAAATTGAAAATCGGCGATTTCGCTCTAAAGGGGGCCAGTTGACCCAAAATTTCAGGTAGAAGCGGTCGCCCCCCACCAACCATTCTTCTTCTCAGAAAACTAGGCTAAATGATCTTTCGTGTGATATAAAAATCTGGACCGATCTTTCTTCCATTTGGTCACAACGCGTTTGACAGACAGACGGACGGACAGACAGACGGACAGACAGACAGAATTCTCATCGCTAGACCGCGTCTGCATTCCATGCAGCGCGGTAAAAACTAGGAAACGTGGCAATTGCGACTTGACGCTGCCTGAGCTAGGCCGGCCCTTTCGCGCTTTAATTATGACGCCATGCCAAGTTTGAAGATGCTGAACCTATCTATTGTCGCATTATAGCGTTTTCGCTGCTGATACATTACGCTGTGACCTTGACCTTTAACCTTTGACCTAGAACATTTGTAGCGTATCGCCTGTGACGTGAGGAAACTTTGTATCAAATTTGAACGCAATTGAGCAATCCGCGGCAGAGTTATTGCGATTTCAGTGTTTGACCTTATGACCTTGAACATTACGTTACGCGTTGCGCTCGGCTCTGGGATAATTTTTTACCAAATTTAACATTCGACAACTTGTCCGTACTTAAATTATAGCGTGTTTTTGGTGCTGATACGTTATGTCACGCCGTGACCTTGACCTTTGTCCTCTTGACCATGAACTTTTACAGCACTTCGTATATCATGTGTTCGAACTCTGTACCAAATTTAAGCGAAATCGAGTAATCCACGGCTGAGTTATTGACGATTTAGAGCGTTTATGCCGTGCAATTATAGGGGTGGGGCAAAACTTACACGATTTTCTCAGTGGTGCGTGGACCCAACTTCACCAAACGTAGCAAGAACATAGGGCGGATATCGCAACGTTGCATTTTTGTTTTAGAGTTCGGATATCTTGCTGCATTTTCAAACGCGGGCGGCATAAATTTCAGTGATGTTGAAAACGACGCCAAATTTCACACTTTTGACCCCCGCTGTGAAAATTAGAGGAGGGGTGGGCGAGGTTTCTATACCAATTGTTGACGTTTCACCCACGATTGAACCTCCGGAATACATTTGATGGTCAACCACTGCGCGGCTGTTGAGCAAAATAAAAAATAGAGAAAGAAAAGAAAGAAAGTTCATGGGTGAAACTTAAGGCCTTCCTGACTAACGTCGGGCGGCGTAATGATAAAATTCTACTGTTTCCACCAAGACAACCTTCACGCAGAACTGGCTGCAAGCGAAAGCGAGATGTCTTCAGTTGAGAAGAATAAGTGCCTCCCCCCGGAAAATAACTCTAGATTTGAACGCACTGGACTATCTGTGACCAAGCCTGCTCTAGTCGTAGCTCCGTGCACGCATACACCATCACTCCATCAGCGTGGTGCTGAAAGACAAGGCGAGTATTGATTCACTTCCAGACCAGACCCAACTGTCGGTTGTTTCAATGAATGCGTTACTGCAAGAATGATAAACTGACTAATATAAACCAACCAACTCCTCGTATTCTACTCGTATTCTACCGAATGATCAAAAGTAGCAATTCCGTGCAGCTCTACAATCTATTGTGCTATAGGCCTAACCTACGTGGAACTATTGTGCAGGTAACAGACACTTGCCGCTAGTGATGTTTCCTGCTCATTGACTTCATTGTCGTTGACGTCGTGTTCGATGGTGTCAAGAGCTACGTCTGATGACATTGTGTCCATCTCCGTACAATACTGACTGCAGCTCTGTATCTTTACAAATAATACAAATATACAACGCGCCACCTACCAGTTATACTAACGGTTTTGTTGTGCTGTACGCCTATATAGGCAACAATAACAACCAAAACCACAACCTTAATAGTAACAAGAAACTCATCCGCAGATGAGACAGCGAACGTGAACTTTTTACGACGACATCGTACACGTACAGGAAACACAAAAAAAGAGAAAAACAAACAGTTAACAAGCAATCGTTAAATAGCCCACAATAAAGTGTACTTTGCTTAGGGAAAGCACACATGTCCACAGTTGCCAAATGAGTCTCTTACAATTATAGGCTCGCGCATAAATAGCGCCACAGGTTCGTCGCAAGACATGTCAACGTGTTACTGTAGATAAAATAGAAAAAGACGGTATACCATAAGCCTATCGCAACATAGCTAACCTAAAACATATCACTAACGTGTTTCTAGTGTGTATATTTTCCGTTCTACAGTCTCGCAGACGATCGCCTACATTAACGCGTGATTTCGCATCTGCTATATATGCCATTTGCGCAGTTTACGCTGTTAACAGACGTCTTAGAGTCACTAGTCATTAACGCATGTCCGGTTGTAGTAGGCGGCGACTTCAATGTCCGATTTCAGGTGGCAGCTGACCCGGACAGTCGTCGCCTTAGTGATGTACTGTCGTCGTTCGA
>Ga0049105_1000990_pt1 | contig 11590 bp, 6 predicted proteins | sample WorMetvaBAHAMAS1_FD_61260 | JGI IMG/M metagenome (GOLD analysis project Ga0049105, IMG submission 61260) | Worm MetaG Olavius vacuus BAHAMAS.1 | ecosystem: Host-associated > Annelida > Digestive system > Unclassified | place: Germany: Marburg | collected 2013-04-09 | reverse complement strand
TCGTGAGAACATCAGAAGTTCAGAACAGTCTCCAAATGATCTGCATTTGCTGACAGCAGAGTTATTGCGAAAGAGTCGTTTTTGCACTGGAATTTGTTTTCGGATGGTTGTCATTATTCGAATCAGAATTTGACTATTGAAGAAGATCAATATTTGTATATGGCCGAATATTAAAAATCACTATTCAGTACAGCCCTAATTTACAGTAGCTTTAATTCACTGCATATGACTAGTCTATAGACTGAAGGGATTACAAACAGTACAATGCAATAATGTAGAAAGTCTACGACAGAATCAGCTGTACAGCGCAATGAACAGTCATTGACATATGCCTGACTGCAGCTGAGCTATAGATTCACAGCCGATGATAAACACTGCATCTAACTGTCCATTCGCTACTGGTCTCTTGCTCGGCGATCACAATATGCTAATTTATGAAAAAATACATAATCAAGCACAGCAACGGTAACTACATGTACACAGCAACATCACACATAGCATCACTGCAGACCAACTCACTGCCTGCAGAGCTAACTGTATGTGTGTTTGTTGAAAGATAATTAGACCAGTGCAGACCACAGGGTTCCTACTACTTCGTAGAATTCATTTTCCCCGACTTTTACAGACAAAATGGATAATTTTCCTCGACTAATTTCTTTATTCGCGACACCAGTAAAACAATACTAAGCTCACAAATGTAATACTAAACTTTGTTCCATTGTAAAATATTGCAATATAAACTAACCTGCAGCTGCAGTGTTTACAGGGGCAGAGCCCCGGTGGGGGTCGAAGCCGACAAAAATTGTGAAAATAATGCATAAATAATTGGTCTAGTGAGCAGTATTTTAAAATTCCCACTTTTTCCTGACCCTCTCGGTTTTCCCTGACTTTTCCTGACTCCCTCAAAATTCCCTAACTTTCCCTGACCGTAGGAACCCTGAGACCAAGACCATTTTACAATAATCATCACATTACACGACATACCATTACACTGACACACTACGGTTTGTTTTCAGTTTAATTTTCTGGTATTTTTTCTTGGGTTTTGTTAACAAACAATACATAATAATAATGTTAATAAAAAATACACAATGTCACTTGAAGCTAAATTTCTTATGTTACTTCCCATTTGCCATGCACGTCATATTCCAACTGCACAATGATGACTTAAACTCCACAACAGATGAATTACTTGTTTACAATAATATTACATAAGAAAAACTGGCAATAAAAATGGGAAAAAATGAACGGACTGCCTGTTGACATACCTTGTACATATGTCACTTAGTGCTCTCATGTGTTCATCAAACAATCAGCCCATAAGCTGTGAAGCTCAGCTGGCAGCCCAGCTATATAAACATTTTCTAAGATGACCTATAAACACAGTAAATTAGGTCAGACTGACCTAGTTTTTGGTTTGTGATAAGAGTTGATCAGTAGGTCTGTGCATGCAGGATTCTAAGTATCTTAATTGTAACGGTTATGATTACTGCCAACACACAGACGGAGAGACAGCTTTTGACCGGTTATACTATTAGCTCAGCCGGCCGATACAAGTACACAGCAAAGCACTGTTCATTTCTTTCTGACTTTTGTCTGAATATGATTTCTCATTATGTCTCATTTTCAAACAGTACTTCCCACTGGTTTAACAATGCAATACACAGTCGAAAACCCAGCAACACAAATTTTTCATGTGCCAAATAAGTTTTCTTAAACATAACAACGAATAATCAGTGAGAGTGTGACGACAGAAATGCAGAAACATAACTTAGTGTAGAAATTAACGAAGTTAGATGCTGCATAAACAAAACATGCACACAAGTCAGTAACACAGTAACAATGAACATACACATATTGCACAGTATGCAACACAAACTTGGCAAAACGTCTCACTGGTATACGTATTTCTAAATACTTCTTTGGACGATAGCATGGCATAACACTATTGTCCAACTGCCAAAACATTATAAAAGATGTCTTTAACAATGTGTGCTCTTGGGACGTGCCCAAGGGTGCACATGCCCACCAGTAAAGAGACATTTTCTGTAACACTGGAAAAATTCTGGAGAGACATTCCTCACGAAACCACTAATAACCCGTCATTATTCTCAGAGAACGGTCTTCCTCACGTCAGCCACCAAGTCATTGACTGCTGCCATACAATGATACAATGAAAACATGCCTTTGACACCGTCTGCTCCGCCATTCAAGGGTTGTAACACAGGATTTTCTCTCAAGTCTTTCACACAATGTCGCACAATATTACAAAAATAAATAACAACATGCAATTTTGTTCCTAAATGGCAGACGCACTGCACAGAATAAACATTAAAATGTGACTGTATAGAAATATGAACACAACATGACCACACTGCCACATGATAGATACCAGTGTTACACATGATGCAACTATAGACACCAAAATGCAATTCAGCAGTGCAATAAAACAGCCTCGCAATGCTGTCATGCAGTAGACTGAATTCTTTAAATTATGATGCATATATTACACCGATATATAACACACAAAACTCCTTTCCCGTCCAATAAACAACATGAGCTGTGACGATTGTCAGAAAGATCGTTCGGTTTGTTTGTATTTATGTCAGGAAGTATTACGTCGTCCTGCACCACTGCAACTTATTCACTCAGTTTTCAAACACATCAAAACTTTCACAAAGCACAACAGACAGACACACACAGACAGTCAGCTATATCAAAATACACACAACTGAAAGCAAAACCAACCAACTGCATGCTTTTAGCCAAAGCAGAAGCATAATTAACTTCACCGACTGTTGTTATGAAAAGCTTCAGAGGAAACGGAATGGACAGAATCGCACCACAAATGCCACTATGCAAATGCAAAAGCAAATACAATATAGAAATGTTAAAACTACAGGTGTATTTAGTATGCATATTTAAAGAGAAACACAAATTCGTTTAAACACTCTGCAACTCTAAAAACACTGTATTCAAGCAAATCACACACACGAGGTGCACATTTCCACAGAGAAAATCCACCTGTAACTGAGCATTACCTATAAGTAATTAAATGAGGCATTAAAGTTTAAAACTTTCCTACGGTCATTTACAATTTGCGCACAGTAGCACACAAAGATACATTTGCACAGTCAGTCCGTACAGAACTTTGCCATGTAGTAATGTGTAAACAACAGCGGCATACTACACAGTGGATGCTAGACAGCCATCAGACATCAACAAGCATTCGACAAATGCATAGATGCCAAGTAAAACACTATGGCACTTCACTGTAACTGGTGGCAGTATGCATCGCAGCTTCATGGTTATGTACGCAGTCCATTCTGGTTCACGCTGCAACAGAAAAACACAAAAGCTTGCAAATACATGCATCACAAAAATGCTGTACAAAGTTATATTCTCTCGCTGAAAATAAAGCAAAACGCCCTTTCACACGTTCTTCTAAATATGCGGTACAGAATTTCGAAATATTCGGAAGCATGAAACAGAGGGCAGTATGGCATGCAACTAACAGTGCTTCCAAAATATTACATCACTTATTTCACTGCAATATCAGCTGTGCAAAACTTCTGGTACACACTGAAATACATGCACACTCAGCTGAATGTAAAAACTAGTTAAACTGACCAATGTTCTATCAGAGCGGAGTTTCTCGTTTCAGTGCCAAGCCGCTGGGTCGAGCAGCCTTCAGCTTGGCACTGTCACTGCTGTCAGGTGATGCAAGCGCAGGATCGGCAGAACGACCTGATGCCGACAGAGTAACGTCGGGTGTCGTTGGCGAGTAGCCGGGATTTGTAACAACGCCATTTGTCTGTCGCTTCCCACTGCGAGACTCGGGTGAGTTTATAGCGAGAGCCGTCCTGCCCATCACCATGGCACCAGGCCTTGATGAACCACCATGCTGCCGGCGCTGCCACACAGACTCGATCACTACCTCATCAGAAGATGCTCTGTACCCAGCCGACCGACCTCCGGTCAACTTCTTGTCTTGTGGCCTGGATCCTGCTGCATGGCTCTGCTCTCTTGTTGAGGAAATGCCGCTATCGGCCGCATGTGTGACTTCTGAGCACTGCTGTAGTTGCTGTGTGAAAGACAGGCTCTGGGAATCCACTCCACCGGCGCCGCTGCTGCTCGAGCTCTGGTTAGTGGACAGTGAATTCTGAGGCGCAGCTGTTACAGCTGCCACTCTTCTTGGGTCTGGTGACTCCGTAGACGAACTGGAGGTCTGGTTACCATTGATAACTGGCCGAGAACCACATCCGTTGTGAGCACATAAAGCAGCATTAGACGTACGTTCTTTCAACAGACGAATAATGCCGACATGGCCGCCTCGTGCTGCGAGACGCGATGGTGTTCTTCCACAGCGGTCTGCACGATTTGCATCAGCACCGGCGCACAACAGCGCACGAACTACACCTTCATGGCCTTCTTGTGCAGCAACACACAGCGCTGTAGCTCCTTGCAAACAGACCCTGTCAACGCTGGCACCGCGTTCCAGTAACAACGTCACAACGGACGTGTGTCCTTGCCATGCGGCAGACTGCAGCGCCGTGCGGCCTTCCACATCACAGGCATCTGGGTCAATGCGGTGATCGAGCAGCAGTGCAGCAACATCGCGGTGCCCATGCCAGGCCGATGCATGTAGAGCCGTGCGACCTTCGGCATCAGTACTCATTGGATCAGCACCGGCCCGAAGCAGCCAAGCTGCAGCCTCCAACTGGCCCTCGACTGCCAGCGTATACAGAGCAGTACGGCCATCAGCATCTCGTGCATTGACATCACTGCCCACCTGAACTAGGTAACGTATAAGTTCAAAACAGCTGTCAGCAGCAGCAGCAGCCCGTAGTGCAGTGCGACCATCGTGGCCACGTGACTCCAGCGGAGTACCTGCCGTCTCAATGAGCGTGCGAACAACTGATAAGTGTCCTTCCTGGGCTGCAAGCACCAGCGGCGCACGCCCATCATTGTCAACCTCAGTCACACGGGCACCAGCCTCCAGTAATGCCTCCACTACCTGCACAGCAGACCGATCACTAACTCATAAACCACACAACATGACAAGAAAACAGATGTCATTACTCTTCATTTCAAATTACACACAAAACAATTAAGCTAACTTAAAAAAACAGGTTCTTACCTGCTTGTCGCAAAGCTTGTGTTTATTTTGCAAAGCTATCCAATCAGACGATCATCAACACATTACGACAATTGACATCAGCTCAAATGTTTAATTACCAACAACAAAAGTCACATGATAATGTTTTCAGTCGCATCTGTCTGTGTAATGCTCTAACTTTCGAAAGCCTTGACCTAGAAGTTAATTTCTGGTATGCAGGTATATATCTTCAGAATATCTACGTCAAGTTCATACACCAAGGTCATCAGGTCAAGGTTAAGGTCACCGGAGCAAACGAAGTGCATAATATCTGTGCATTATATGCACTAAGTGATTTATTTCTACATACTTTATTTAAACTATTTTAAGAACTAATATAATACTTGCTGCTAATGCATGTAATTACCTCAGGACAGTCAGACTTAAAAAAACTGGTTTTAAAAACTAGCAAAATACTTAAGTATGACAAAATGGCTTACTTCGTTGTGCCCTTCAAATGCAGCAATATGTAGTGGAGTCCATCCGGCATTGTCACGATGTAGTTCATCAAGGCCGCGGTCCAGCAGCTGCCTCACGATGCGAGCATCACCCATCTGAGCTGCCACTCCGAGCACTGTGCGACCTTCGGCATCGATAACATCGACTGCTGCACCCCAGAACAACAGCAGTGCAACAACCGGGCTTGCGGCACTAATGACGGCTGCCTGCAGTGTAGTTCGTCCTGCAGAATCAGTTGCATCTACATCTGCACCGGCATCAAGCAGCAGTTCACAGACATCGGCGTGTCCTTCGTAAGCTGCTACAAGCAATGGAGTCATCATGTCACGGTCTCGGTGATCAACCTCGGCTCCAGCGTCAATCAACAGTGAAACAACTTTGGCACGATTCTCAGCCGACTCGACAGGGCCGAGGGCTGCAACGGCAAGCGCAGTACGACTGTCAGCATCAGCAGTGTTGACATTAGTGCCAGCCTCAATTAATCTCTCAACAACTGCTGCATGTGCCATATATGCAGCTGCTATCAGTGCTGTTCTTCCCTCATTGTCGGCCATGTCTACGTTGGCTCCAAACTTCAGCAGAAGATTGACGACATCGACGTGTCCGCCCCATGCAGCAGCACGCAACGCTGTCCTTCCATCGGCATCAGCCTTGTCCACCGAGGCACCAGCTGCCAACAGAGCCGACACAACTGCGAGATGTCCACCCCACGCAGCTGACCTCAATGCACTCCATCCATCAGCATCAACACTATCAACATCCGTACCAGCTGCCAACACTGCATTGACTGCATCAAGGTCGGCTCTACGTGCTGCCAATGCTAGAGCTGTCTGACATCCTGTGTTCACATCACCAGGCTCTGACACATTACTTCCTGCTGACGGGCTTGCTGGGACTGCTGCGCCCTGACTCTCATTCTCAACCTCATCCACACTGCCTCTCTGCTCTATGACACCTGCTGTGGGCTCGGACGAGCTTTTCCACAGTATTTGGTCAGCAGGAGGTTTAGCACCAGCAGCAACAAGCAGCTGCATAATAGCTGGATCAGTCGGGACTTCAGTGGCCGTCAGGCAGTCCTCAATATCGGCACCACTCATGGCAATCCACAGTGCTGCATGGAATGGCTGTGAAAACAGACCACATCGAGACACATGTAGTGCGAAGTCATGCAGCTCAGCAGGCAGCAGCTCTGAAGCATGTGCCGTGAAACTCAGCGCCAGCATCGCATGTCCTTCTGACGGCGAACACAGGAACCGCGGAGTGCAGTGTTTCACGTCCAGCAGCCACTCGGCAAAACTGTGATGAAACAACATGCGAGTCCCGTCCTGACCTTCCACCAAAACTTTCCTCAGCACGTCCATCTGATGCTGAAAGTCGACAAAAGCCAGATTAGAAGCATGTGTGACTGTACAACTGTATAGTTCAAGCTCGGTGAGCGGTCGACGGGCCGCAAGGATGACATTTAGAACTGGCTGCACAGCCGCGAACTGACGGCCAACAAATAACCTCTGACACAGCCACAGGTAAAGTCCATTCAGTGTGCCAGGGATCTCTCGCACTTCACGCAACAAGATGAAATTATCGACAACACCATCGAGCACCTGGACAATTACACAATATTTGATACATTTAATTAATAATATCAAACCTTTTGAAACGTCAGTACTGCTACAACAAAAAAAAGTTACACTGCACTTCCATTGTTATCCACAACTCCAAGCAGCACACGGTGCAATCTGGCCAAAATTAGTGAACTTTCACATCATTTTCTCACTTAACAACTACGTAGCCTGCAATCTATTTTTACCCGACAAACTTTACTGACCTAGAAATGGCTAACTGAGGCAACTATGCTGGCCACTACAGCCTCGTGCAATATAACTATATCTGACACTATGTTAAACAAATTTGCACAGCAACTTAGTATTATCATTCCAAGACAGAAACCAAAAAAACGAGTCACATCATCAAACTACAACACTATCAGTACTGACCAACAATGGACAGTTTGTTTTGTGCTAATAGTGGTATAACCTAATAATGCAAATACCTTCTCAAGGTAGAGAAAGCAGCCGTTGCACTTGATGTGTAGTTGGTTGAGTATCTCGGCAGTTTCTCGACTCAAATGAAGTCGCAGTTTATCATCGCGATCAAGTCGACAAAGAATATACTGCTGAACATCGCGCACAACATGTGCCTTGCGCAAATCGTCCAGTGCAATCTTACGGAAGCCGGCAAAGAGTCGTGTGACTGAGCGACTTTGACGTCGTGCCGTGCAGACTATTAACAACCACGGAGGACATGCCAGATGATTATGAGCCAATAACTCAGCTATTGTACATGTGCCAGAACCACTGCCAGACTACAACACACATACATGCACAATAATATATTCTCAACATGAATCTTTTGTTTTGATATATAACTAACTAGCGTTAAGATCTATGCACAAAATGTCTGTTACATAGTCTCACTACAACATCACAAATTTAGCAAAAAAGAAACATACAAAATAGGGATGTTAAGCAAGCTTCAATTGATCGATGTTTGAATTTAAAAGCGATGATCGATTTCGCAAGCAGATAATCGATAGATTGTTTCAGCTTCGTCTGGTCGCGGCAGTAAACTTCGCTGTTACAAGCTTTCTATTGTTCACGGCGTGAAGCGCAGGCACTTTAAGCCTTTGATCAGCTGCCTCTGCTAGTGCGGGTCATGAAAACATGCCACCCCCCCCCACCTAGCGTAGGCTACTAAGAGCGCACTGCCACTGTTACTGACAACTTTATCAAGCCGACTGCCGTGCTATCTCCCTCTCCTTCCATCCCACGAAGCTAGTGTACAGTCAGCGCCACGCCTGTTATGTGACTGGCCGATCACATGCACGCAGCGCCGCACGCAAAGAGGCATGTCTTATAAGTCCGTCAATTTGAAATCCCTGCAGTCTTTACGAGAGTCACACTGCCCGCATACGCCGGTCAGGATAAACTTTCAAACGAGACTAAACGCTTTGATAAGTGACCACAGACAACACATTATGTGCGCTTCCGCTGCAAGCACTCGACTGCTTCTAATTAATTCCAGACTTGTATATAATAGTCGCAACCACGGATAATTCATTCGCCCGCAGAGACCGATCTGTTCAGTAGGCTAGCTTCCTACAACCGCTGCAGATCGTTACCAAGCTCATGTCGGCAAAGCAGAATATCTAAGCGTCGCTCATTTACCCACTAGTAACTAAGCTTGTGACGCATGAACTGGCTGCGTGCGCGGACGACTTGCCGACCATCGCCAACTTCAAGCATGATCTGCGTGCTGCCCTGGATGACCGCTTTGTACTTAGCAAGTCCGACGCCGCTTCGCACCCGTTCATGCATTCGTGACGGTGACGGTCTTAGATCCGGTGACAAAGCCGTGCGAGTTATTTCCAGAGTTTCTGCATTTTGTAGCGTATGGTCACGTACGTGCGTTGATGTCAGAAGCCGCCGCATCATTGCAAGCCGAGACCGACGGCGGGGGCGCTGATGAGAGTGCGTCGCCGCCAGCCAAGTGCGACAAGACAGACAGCCGGTCAGCATCGTTAAAGTTACCGGCGACCACTGCTGTTACACTGGTTCCGATGTTCGGTTAATATCCGATTATCACGTGACGATGATCGGTTACGGATAAAAACAGAGTTTCACATCCCTAACACTAAGAATGTTATTGTACAATTCTCGCCTAGTTTAGATCAACTGCTCTAATACCTAATAACAACTCATAATGTAACATGACACCTGTAGATAAGACTCGTCAACCGAGTCCACAAGGATAAATAAGTTGTGGGACGGCGGTGGAACAGCCATCAGCGGCGTTAATATGCCATCTCGGAATGCAGCGTCAGGGTCGCGATGGCACACATCAGCATCAATGTTTGCCACAAAACCAGTTATCAGTGGTGACTTCATCATCTGCAATCAACATCAGGCACTGATGAATTCTAACAGAAAATAAAATTTACAGTGCATTCAAATCCTTGATGAAGAACTGTATCTACTAATAAAAGTACAAGCTCTGGTTGTCTATGAACAGTATGTCTTTAATCATATCTTAGATTCACAGTCTGTTGGCAATATAAACAAAAACTGATTTATGCTCTAAAAACTGATAAAATGTTAATATTCAGATACACAAACACACAGAACGATTCTCATGTTTTGTTTAACCTACAAATTTTTCAATTACTGATGATGAGTTCTGCAAACTCCCTCTGGAAAGTGGAAACCCTTGCCTTATACGGTACCAAACCAACTGCAAGTCTTATTCGAGTCCTGACAAACATGTTGACAAGGCACAACTCTTTTGTTTATTCCAGATTTTTTTTGACTCATCATAGGTTGGAAATCTACCAAAATATTTTCAGGCTGCCTATTTCCCGGTTTCATGTGCAAATACTGATACTAAAGTCTAACACAGTACATCAAAGCTAGGGATAACTGACCTGATCAGCCAAACAGTGAAGGAAATTTGTAACCGACAATGTTTCAGCATCGTGGGCCTGACAGAAGTAATAGGCAAGCATATACTGAGTGAGACTAGAAGCACGTGAGCTAGCGGTTGGCCACACAAGCTCACAACACACAGATGTCTTGCCACTGCCTGGCCCTCCCATCATCAATGCACCACATGTCTTGGCAGTAGCTCGACTGTCCAGGCAATGAAGCAGCTTTGTGAAAACCCACTCGCGACAGTAGAATGTCTTGTTCTGCAGAAGACACGTCGTCATCTTTACTTTCTGCAACAAAACCAATACAGACTTCTAATAAAATAAGTCATTGCACTGCATCACAAAAGGAACACCATTGTAACCATAGTGAGTAGTGACACTCAGTAACTGACGGAATAGGTTCATCCACTATGGGGCAGATATGAGCAAACATTTTGTGTGGAAGACCACACATGACCTGTATCTGCCTTCCAGGCCAGACATACCGCTACATTTTACACATTCAACATCCTCGTCTGCACATCTGCATTATACACAGTGAGTCAAAAAACTGTGCCACTATACATTCGTTCATAACTTTTTTGACAAATGTTGGCTGATTTTCAAAATACTTTCACTGTTATATTCTCCAAGAAATTTGCAATAAACCCCATGCCATATTTCCCACCACACCTTAAATGTGTCGCTGCGCTACCTAGCAAAATGTAAAGGAACACAACTGGCAAAATTCTGCTGCATTTAACACAATTTCATGAACATTAAGCAACCCTAACCTAACCCTAACAGGCTAACAAGAACCCTCTCCTAAAGGCCCATTCAGACACCACACAGCACTGTGCGTGTCCGCAACGTACCGGGTATATGCCCTCATGATACTGCACAGCACTGTCCGGTAGCAAAGAACCTTGCGCAAATGTCCGGATCCATGCAAAATACACGGGGACTGTGTAGAACTGCACGACACCGCACAGACTACTGTGGACTTGTGGCAGAAAAGTACTTCACAACTGCTGACAGAATTCAAGACATGTTCAGTTTCTGCAAGCTAACCCTAACACTGGCCTTGACCCTTTCCCTATCACAATACTAACCTACTCATTCTAATAACCCCCAGTGATGTTAGGCCTTGGCCACAAAATGTCGGCCTTGTCCTTGGCCTTGGGAGTTGTGGCCTTGGCCTTGAGACCTTGGCCTTGATCACACCCTAGTCATTGTAAAACTACTGCGTACTGTCGCTCACGTAATGGCAGTCAAATACTATAAAAGTAATGGGTACCCAAACTACCCATTACTGTGTGACAATACCGATACTAAGTATATTGCACAGCACTATTAGCACTGCCTGCCACTTCAGCCCAGTGGAACGTGTAGAGGAATTGTCATGCAGCCACATCGGGCACACATGTCCAATTCATTGCTGGAAACTCTTATGTTTCTGAAATGCAACTCTGATTTGTAACAGTTTCCAGTAATGAGTTGGACCAGTGTGC
>Ga0049105_1000988_pt1 | contig 11591 bp, 4 predicted proteins | sample WorMetvaBAHAMAS1_FD_61260 | JGI IMG/M metagenome (GOLD analysis project Ga0049105, IMG submission 61260) | Worm MetaG Olavius vacuus BAHAMAS.1 | ecosystem: Host-associated > Annelida > Digestive system > Unclassified | place: Germany: Marburg | collected 2013-04-09 | reverse complement strand
CAAATTATGTGAGAAATTTTGATGTCAAAAATTATTAAAATCGGACAACTATTCCTCAACTTATAGCCAATAATATGAGTGGATGTTTTTTTTTGAAACACGGTGTATATGTATAAAATGCCATTGCAATACAAGTTCAGGAAGCTATTACATGTTGGTTGAAATGCTGAAAGTGGTTTGTGGAGTTTCCCCACGTGATGGACAATGTGCTGTTGCGATGGAAACTTATGTAATTTGCAGGATGAGCCATATGGATATTATTGTGGTTTGCAGGTGGTGTACAAGCAGTGATGGGATCGCTGGGAAGATACCGGGTGCTAGATGGCGGTCTTGCTACTGAACTGACTCTGCAGCATCATCTCACTGTTACTGTAATGCATTAGTAATATGTTGCTGTGCATTGAATTGTTTTATTACTAGAAGAGGCAAGTTGAAATGGTTACCAAGGCTGTTGAAGTTAGCAATACATGTGTGATTGGTCTAATGTTGTACCTCATATGTAGTATAGGCCTACCATAGGAATGAACAGTTGCTGAATGATACCTTCTTATAAGTTGCTGGAATCTGTAGTAGTCTTTTCTGTACTGAGATAGTGTTGTAGAAGAAATACTAAGAAAAATTAATGCATATATTTTCAGTTTTCAGTTCATTTAATCAGCATCCAGTTGCTATTGCTCCAGAAAGTTCCAGCCTTTCTCAAGAGCACATCTGAGCCCTCAGACAGGGATCAAAAGTGTCTCTTCTTTTTTTTGAGTCATAAATTTTCCCACAAATCCGCCATCATGACGTTTGCTTCACTCGCGTGGTGAAAGTATTACCTTACAAATCACTATTTCTGCCAGTTTAACCAAACGTTTTTATTATCAGTGAAATGGGCATCTGTGCATTTGCAGGGTGATCCACTGTGGAGTGCCAGAATGATACAGACAAATCCTGCTGCTATTTCTGATGTTCATACAAGGTATTCTTTATATTGCTCTCATTCAGATGGCTTACAGTTAGTAAGCAGAAGAATAATTGCAATAACAGCAATAACGACAATAAATTAATACTTACAAATAATATTTTAATATTTTAATTTTAATTTAATATCAATATTTAATTAATATTAAATTAATAATTATTAAGTTTTGTTAGTATTAACCTGGTTAGGAAAAACCATGCCGGTTTGCATTGCATGATTGATACATTGAATTGTATAGTATGATACTGTACGGTGTGATAACAGCTATCTGCGAGCTGGGGCAGATCTGATATCAACAGCTACATATCAGGCGAGCATTTTGGGCTTCATAAAGCACCTGTCGGTCAGTGCCAGTGAAGCTGAAGAGCTGCTCAGAAAGGCTGTTTCACTGTGTGTGGCAGCACGGGATAATTTCTGGCAGAACACTGCCAATCGTGCAGGTCATTCATTAAGTTTTTGACTGGATAAATAGTGTGAACATCTGTGGATAGATATATCTCGATGGTATATGGTCAGTTTTGTATATAAAGGTCATCGGGTCAAGGTCAGAGTCACAGGAACAAAAGAAAGGTTGAAATCCCTATTCTCGCAACGTAAAAACTTGAATGGCAGTAACTTCCATTCTATAAAACAGAGCCACGAAGTATGCATGAAGCATTGGTTATTTTGGCTATGATGGAGCGAATGATGTGACCACCATCTTTGTCACGTGACTCAAAGTGACCATATACAACTAAATGCATACATTCGTGGGTGGTTGGCCTTATAATAATAATAATAATAATAACTGGACAAGGCGACTTACGGCTAGCGCCGACCAGTCCCGTACAAACTAATATACAATTAAAATAAAAGATAATGAATTAAGCTAAAATACAGTTAAGAATACCGAATTACTATACAAGATTAGATTAGATTAGACTGCCTTAGATTAGAAGGCAGTCTTGTATTATCAGATAACAGTTCAGTTGAAGGTTATCGAGCTCCAGCAATGCCTTGCTGTAACTGCATGTGATGCACTTTGTTTGCTGTAGGTCGAGTGAAGCCAATGGTCGTCGGCTCTCTTGGTCCATACGGTGCTTGTCAGGCTGACTGCTCCGAATACAGTGGAGAGTATGTCGACAGCATGTCTGTAGAGGTAACTAATTAATTCTCTCAGTGAAATAACTGTCTCAGTTCATTTTAAGCAGAGTTATGTACATGTCATGTCAATATTCGAATTGAGTCAAATTATTTCTAGTTTTCTGCCTGAAATGGCGACCTTTATATTGCTCTCATTCAGATGGCGTCATCTTAGAGTTAGCAAGCAGAAGAATACTTGTAATAACAGCAATAACGACAATAACATAATACTTATGAATAATATTTTATTATTAATTTAATATCAATATTAAATTAATATTAAATTAATAATTATTAAGTTTTGTTAGGAAAAACCATGCCGCTTTGCATTGCATGATTGATACAGTGAATTGTCTATATCTACTATTGTTTGTTTTGGAACGAGTTTTTTGTCATATTATATTGCAATGATATCAGCAAATATGTATTTGTGAATGCCATCTGCAGGAGCTGATGAACTGGCATCGGACACAGGCAAAGATCCTCGTCGATGCTGGTGTTGAGATGCTGGCATTTGAAACATTCCCTGCAAAGCAAGAAGCCGAGGCCGTTGTTCGGCTGCTGAGAGAACTGCCTTCTTCCAGAGCATGGATATCTTTCTCTTGTAAGGTTTGTTGCTAGCTTTGTGTGTTGGGTAGATTGTCTTGGGTGTGAGGAAGAGTACTGTAAAACACTATTTTTTCGCTGCATCTTAATTTCGCGAATTTCTTATGTAGAAAATTTGCTACTTGGCAGATTTTCCAGTTTCAAATTTTATTATCAAAATTCCTATCGTATTATTGTTTACGTATGGCACGTATACTACATATCGCATCACGGAAATGTTCATATTCTATGCAGATAAACTTATGGTGATTGGAAATTCTAAAAATTTGCATGTATTTAATTTCGCGATTGTACTCAAATCGTGAAAATTTGATGCTCGCAAAATATACATGTTTTACAGTATATGACTTATAAAAGTGCACTCCAAACCCTTTAAGGTCTTGACTGAAACTTATTCTTCTTCCGTTCCAGTGCAGCATAGGACACACACCACTTGTCTCGTCCAGGTCTACATTGTGCTGCCAACTCTATCTTACTCCAACTGTCCCTGAAAGGCAGGCATGAAGTTTCGGTCTCGAGACGCTGTTTTGGAATGTCTCGGTCTTGTCTGGAACACAAAACTGAAGGTCTTGGACTCTCGGTCTCGTCTTGATCTCAGGCCTCAACTTCTCGTTTTACGAGCTCGTTTTCAATGACAGAAGTTCACTGAATTTAGAACTGGTAACAAGCTAAGTGTAGGCTTAATCAGGAGTGCATGCCATTCATGCCGTCCAGTGATCTTCAGTGTTTTAGACAGCACTGCGATCGAACTGGATGGATTTAATAATTTTAATCTTCGACCGCAGCCTATCACGCTGCAGTTGTTTTATGCGCCATGCAGTTCTGCTAGCAGAAGTGCTCAATCAAGCTGGCCTCATTATGAGGTCGAACAGATCACGAATGTTAAGAAGTCGACTAACTCAACTGTTAGTCTCTTCCAAGTGCAGTAGGCATCTCCTTTTGGTTGACAAGCGTCATATTCAGCTGACAGTTTTGCGTAATACAGAAATGAATTCTCGGTTGCGTTTTGCTGTTAAGCTAATACCTACTACAGCCAGCCCTACCATAGTTTTTGTGCTTTTGACGTCAATTACATTGTAGTATTTGATTGTTGAAATTGTGGTAGGCTAAGTGAATCCTGATAATGCTGAGAAATAACAGTGTGACAGTGTGAGTTTAACATGTAGACCTGTAGTCTGCAAGAGGTTGAGCAACGTGACTGGAAGACCATGTGTTTGGTGCATGCTGCTGGCCCCTCACCGTGGGATTGAACGTGATCTAGATCCTCCGACACCACGGCCCCATCACTGTCGCGCCTGCCTCCACAGGCTCCGTGAGGTCCCTGTCTTCCCCGCCCCGAAGCAGAGCTCTATCTTGACGCAAGTCTGATGGTTGGCAACTGCTACATGCTGTTCTACGTTCATCAGATGAACCGTGTTAACTCTCGTAATAACTTTGTCATGGTGACAGCTCCGTAAGCATTGCACCACGTGTTATCATCATTATTATTACTACTACTGTTACATTACCTGGATGTATGATACGTTGCAGAATGGAAGTGAGACTAACCATGGTGAACACATATCTGAGGCAACACGAGTAGCACTAGCCAGTGATCAAATATCTGCCGTTGGTATCAACTGTACTCCGCCCGCAGACATCACCTCGCTGCTTCAACACATTTCTGACGAAGTCAAGTCGCACAAAGAGATCGTTATTTATCCTAACAGTGGAGATGACCTCGCTGACCCCGGGTACAGTTCTTGTTCCTTAATTTGTGTTGCGTGTTGCAGATAATGTAATTACATATTTCTGGATGTGGTTAAATTGTTGATTTTGTGAGTACCATTATATATGCAGTATGCAAATGTGGTCAAATTTCACAGCACACTCACAGTAGTGCATCAGTTGGACCATTGTGTGACATACGTTACGTACAGATAATGCAGTATTAATAATAATATTCCATATAATCTCCTTTCTGCAGCACATTGTGACCTTGCAGTACCTCACTGCAGAATGACAGGATGTAGATAAAGAAGTTTTGGTGTCTCTGGTCCGACCCTGTGGAACACACTGCCACTGACCATGTCGCTGAGACCGACTCAGTTTTGTATGTTCTTGAAGACTGCTATTCTGCAGAGCTTGTGAAACCCTACCATAGCATCTCCACGAGAGTTTAAGTGGTAAGGACTGCTGCGCGAACTCAAATGTTTTTACCTACCTGATAATAATGATGATAATTGGGCCCACGATTTGTCATATTATGTCAACATATTGGCCCGTTAACAAAAACATTTCATAATAATAATCATGATTATGTTTATGGTGCTGTTGTTGTCACAAAATCATTGTATTAGTGCTTTCAAGATTGTTTTACAGATTTCTTATGCTCGGCAATGTTGTTTTAGTTTTCATTAATTTTATCACTGATCTTGTACCTTAGAGTATGCTACCTGTCAGTTTACAAGTGCACGTTCAATATTTCCACACTGTTTTGTATGTTGTCTGCAAAATATTCTCTTGAGTGGCAACCAGTTATCATATGATACTGCAGAAAATAGTTGCTGAAACTGATGCATGTGCGTATGTAGGTGGCCGCACATAAGGACGGTGACAAAACGTCCAAACGAGTATGTGGGAGAATGGATGAACGCTGGAGCGACGTGGATCGGCGGCTGCTGTTGCATTAGACCGAAAGACATTGCCGACATCCGTGCCGCAGTCTATCGGCATTTGAATGCCCAACAGTTCAATGATGCTTCTGCTGAAAACTGAAAATGTTCATCAGCTCCATACTGCTTCAGTATTAAATTGGAACTTAGTATTGTCAGAATATTCAAGAAACTTGTGATAATTGGCATTTGTTGCTGTTCAAATATTTATTACTAGTTAAGCATTTAATGTGTCTGTTCAAAAGTAAACATTGTGATTTTATCACCATTTCTAATTCAGTTCTGCTTTTGCTAAAGACCTCTCCTCACTGTTTCATAACTCGTTCTAACCTCTGTTTTTTCTTTCATGTCTCAGTTGACGACCTTCCTTTACATTACATAATACGAGTGAATTCTGATTTACATACATTACATGACTGTATGGCTATACTGCTTCATTTTCTTTCACTTCCTGTGTCAAATTGTCTTCTTGTACTAGCATTTATGTACAGACAAATGGATGTATATACAATCCACTTGTCTGAATCTGTCCAAATTGCATGACTGACACTATTCATTATAGTCGTTTATAATTTAATGCCCGTGTGATGGTTGTGAACTAATAACAATCTTTACACAATGTTCGGATGAAAAAATTTGTTGTTTGTTCAGATTAGTCCCCGGAACCAGTCGTTAAGGCTTTAGCTACTGGTTTGTGCCATTAATGACTGGGCTAAGCAGTTGAAACTGCTACAGCTGCTAAGCTAGCAACGGTTGGACCGATAAATCTTAGCAACTGACTTAGCAGTTTGGACTGCTAATAATCAGTGTTCGAACCGTATGGTAGTCACTGCCGTTCATACAAATGTTACAATTTCAACATCTCGTACATTGCATCTGATATTTTAGCACATACAGGAACAGGATAGCCTTGAAGTTGGGTATTTACCAAAACGCTTCAATTTATATATGGATGCTTTAAGTGTTTAATGCAACGTCTGTACAAGCCAAACTAACAACATACTTCAAACAGAAAACTGTACAATGGCCCTAGGGTTGCAGACAAGGTCAATGAAACTTTTAAAATTTCTAGATTACTTTTATCAGTTTAAAACAACTTCTGAAGTCAGATTCCTCTATAGAGTTACAGAGCTTTCTGTTCATAGTTAACGCACAGCAGTATGCTGTAATATAGGCCTATAATCAATGAACGAAAGTGCAAGGATTTTAAGTGCATTCGAAAACTGACTTAGAGCAGGCTTAGTCTAACACACCATGCTAATAAATCCAGCCGTTGAGCAGAAAAGAATCAAGTATACGCATTTCAAGAAAACGTCACTATGCTAGCATGCCAGCACAGACTGGACTTGCAGTAAAATGCTGGTAGCGACGAAAGTGCAAAATAATTCCCAAGTTTTGTGGAATGAACAGCCACAACAAAACAAAACACGTTCCATAACTTTTGAACTTAAAAGCTACCGCCTTTCGCTGCTCTTACTCAACATTCAACAAAGTCCAAATGATTAGCAGCGTGGGAGCCATGACACCTGAGCAGCCCAATGCTTGCACAATTTTTTTAGCCATGTAGCGCCAGCCCAAGACACAAGCACGCTCACGAAACTGCGGTCTATGATGAAACCAAAAAGTGTAAATATTGCAGCATGCCCTCTCTCAGAATAAAGCTATTTTTTTTCACGAGGCAATGCCTTAAAACCACGTTCAGTTTCTTTAAGGGTTTCATTTTCTTAGATATTTTGCTCTGTCTCTAGACCCCAGTGGGGATGATGACTCCCATAACTTCTCTTTGTTACCTTGGCTCACAACTTTGTAACAGCTCCCACGCCACTGTGAACGACGCGTATCTGTCACTGAAGCCGTGTGACTGTTTAAGGCAGTTTTATGACAGCGATTCATCAAAATAAAAAATACTGCTTCAGTAAATATAATACACTAAACAGGCACATGTGCAGTTAAACTGTAAATCGTCAGCCGCAGTGATATCTGATCATTCTTGTACAGACTAGCCAGCTGCTGTCTAATAGTCTGTAGCAATGTTTAGCAACAGCTCAAAACGATGCTGAAATATCATTGTACTTCACGCTGCATCCAACACTTCTAAAGTCTAACATCGACACTGGACAACAGTGGACTGGTTACGATGCCAGATATCACGGAGCTGGAGATGCGCCCTGGTGACGTGGATGTCGTGGCGCACCACGGGGTGGAAAGGACGGAGGACCACCGTGACGAGGAAAATTTACTGGTCCACTACTGCCACGCATCTCTATTACGGATTGCAATGCCGGTGGCGGCATTGGCCTCGGTACTCGCAAACCACGTGGCATACCGCGCCGAGGTAGTGGCATTCTGTTCCTAACATCTGGTGGAGGTCCTCTCATAAGTGGAGGTCCGAACTGCGGTGGCGGTTTGAGCGCCGGTGCCAAAGGACGACTTCTGTACATGCTGAAGTTCATTAACGGTTGGATTTCACCGGAATCCTGCTGTTCAGTAGACTCATCCACCTGGAACAGATCTTCAACATCTTCCTCGCCAGTCGCACTATCTACCAGCAACTGTGAACTGGGCAAGTTCTGAGTCTGGTTAGTTTCCAACAGCCTTGGAGATGCCATGAGGCAGGTGGTATTGGCAACCTGGTCATCACCATGCATCTCTTCGCTCTGATGCTGCATGCTTTCAGGTCCAGCGTCTGTGCTGGAATTAATGCTGGCCATTACTTCTGCCGTTAAAGTTGGGGGCTGCTTGATATTAGGATAGTCGCCCAGTAGAGACTTCTTACCTGGGAGAGAAGCTTCAGGATTTGATCCAGCCAGAGGTGCCAGTGTTCTGTTTGTCGGTGTCATCACAGGACTGGGACCTGGGCGCACAGAAGGTGCACTTACTGGTGCCATCGGAAAAGAACCAGGTGGAGGTCTAAACATACCGCGCATGTGAGGACCCGGCATAAGGTTGAACGGAACTCTTGCCGAACCTCGTTGAAACATCATGTTTCGGACGTGCTGCAAGAATGCTGGAAAATATGGTGGAACTGGAACGGGAGGAGGTGGACAAGGTACATTTGGAATGGCAGGTACAGCTTCATTCTCAGGCGTCATCGTGGTATCTGGTGGTTGTTCACCTTGTTGTTCCACCAAGTTTCCTCCCACTGAGAAAGTATTGGGAGCTGACGAAAGCGACAGTGAGCAGTCTCCAGTGACAGACAGTTCTGGCTTCGCAGTAGTAGAAACAGATGCACTTACAGTAACTTTGGTAGACTGGCATGTGGCTGAGCTCTGGTCCATTGCAGAAAAAACCGGTGATGAATGTTCGGACACTCTGCCTTCAGGCAAACCTACTTTCTCTATTCTAGCCGATCTTCTATCTGAAAAGTTTACTTCACTGAAATCTGATGTCTTTGACGATGTATCCATTTCTTCATTTGGACGCTCTCTCACTTGCCGGCTTCGTCCTCTTTCAGTTGACTCTGGAGGCATTCGGCGACGATCTTCTGGTACTGGATATGGTCGGTGTCGGTGTTGGCCATGCTCTTCATGGAAAGCAGGTCTACTAGCCTCAGAGTCCTTATGATTGTCAATATGACCTGTGCCTTCTCTGTATCTGAACTGGTCGATATGACTCTCAGCAGGCTTGTGACTGTACTCCTGCACAAACGTTTTGCCAGGCAACATCGCAGCAGAAGGTAGCACAGGTTGATCAGCTGGCTGGCCATAATAACCACCTCTGTTTCTGTCAACATTGGGTCTCATAAGCCCACTTTCCGCACGAACTGGCCTTCCAACTGCAGGATGCTCCAACAGTGGTCTGCCTTTGACATTGGCAGAAACCAGGTGAGGTGCGGGAAGCAGATGTCGTCTTGGAAGTATTGGAAGTAGTCCATCACCACTGGTACGAGCACCTGAGCCTTGAATTACATTGAATAGTGAGGGTACCTCTGATGATCGCTGACCATACAATGGACTAAGCTGGTTATCTTTACTTCCAGTTCCCTCGTTCTTTCTCGCCATTAAGTCATCAAGTTGTTTTCTCAAGCGTTGTTCCACTTCCTGCAATCGATCTTGTGATGTTGATCGTGGGGCTGGTCGCTCCTTGGAGCGAGATCTTCTGTGAACATCCTGAACTGCTGCAGTAGTACGAGAACTGGATGGTCTTCGGTCTTGTGAAGATGATCTGTGATGGCGCAACCCAAGCTTTCTACGGCTACGATCTAGCAAGTTTGAAGCGATATGCCTTGCCCTTGATCTGGAGCGACTTCGGCGCTTATCATAGGACTTTGAATCTGAATCACGTTTAGCACTCCGAGAGTCTTTTGCACTAGCTGGATCTGGAACACGTCCAGACTCCGAACTGCCAGAAGCCACCGGCGTCTCTAACAAGGCTTTCTTACCCTTTGTTTCTGATGCAGCCTTGCTACTGGTAGGGGAGCTTTTCAGGGGACGCCGATGTTCCCAACGTGAATATTTCTGCTCCCTCCGAGGCTCATCTGACTTCCTCTTCTCTCTAGCTGAGACTTGTTTGTCTGGTGTTGGGAGTAAAACTTTTCGGTCGGTATCGTAATTCTGGTTTCTACTGATCGAAGTCTCGGCTGGTGGAGCGGTGGAGTCGGAAGACTTTGAAGCCGATGTGGTCGGGGGTAGTGGAATGTCTTCGCAATCGTCGAGAATTATTATTGGTGCATCGTCAGACTGTGGTACCTTGGTACCATTGTGTTGCTCACTAACTCTGGATGAAGACACTGACTTCCGAGTAACCGATCGGTCTGTGGATCGGCGTCGCTCTGATCTGCGGTCAACTTCCGATCTTTCTCTTGAGCTTCGTCTACGTCGGTAGTCATCTCGGCTGGACGACCTGTAATCAAATGGTCGTCGATCCTTGAATCGGGGCCGATCTCTGTTAGTGTCGGCATCCTCAGACTTCTGTCTTCGGCCTTCTTGATTATCTCGGCTTCTTTCCTCTCTCTGCCCAGATGGCTTCAAGGATTCTGGTGTCGGCAGAAGTGCCTGAGGTTTGCCATCACGTGATGGCATTGCTAACAGTGGGCCCGTACTTGAGCTCTTTGACTCGTGGCCTGAACTCTGTGGAAATGGACCAGGAAGTAATGACCTTGTACCGCCTGGACTGCCGTATCGTCCCTCTGGTTGCTGTGAAGTGGGACTTCCAGGCAATGGAAACTGGTCATTGCCACCAATCCATCCCGACTGACCCACAGAAAACGGTGGCTGAGTGCTTACAGGTGGATCGGTGGGCACTGACGGCCGCACACGGTAGTCGACATCTCCGTGAATGTTGGCAACAAACAACTCATCCTGTTCCGACGACGTTTTTGACTGCACTTCGACCTCTGGCACCATTTTTTTCAGGTCTGATCGTGAGCCTTTGCTTGTGGTATAGCTGTCCAGGGTTTCGTGAGTACGTACCACAGATCCAGCACTGCTGCTGTTGCTCTGCTCTTGAACGCCAACACCGCCTGTTTTACGTGCAGTCACGTTTGCGAGAATGTTCTTCAGATTTTCGAAAGACTGCCCGCTGAGCATCTGCTGTATAGCAGGCGGCAGAGCTGAGGTAGCAGGTGGATGAATAACACTCGTGGATGTCGTTGCCAAGCCGACTGACAATGTAGAAAAAGCTGAGACAGTAGTGGAGGAAAATGGAGCAGCGGCCAAGCACGGAATGCTGGAATCCCTCTGCTGTGTGCTCGGAGCTCCGGCAGAACTTGGCACTGCACTGACGATCGACGTTGTTGTCGTACTGGAAGCTTTAGTGAACACAGACTCATCAGGTTTCGTTGATGTTTCTTTAACAGCTGTTGATGCAGGTTTAGGTTCATACGGTTTAACAACACTGGCTCTGGTAATGACTGGAGAAGATGACAGACTTTGAGGTGGTGCTGAACAGACTGACACGGCAGACTGGGAAGTGGCTACTGTGGTGGTAGCAGTTGATGGAGGAGTGGAAGATGACACGGCACTGCTGCCATTGACTGCTGCAAGTTTCTGCATCTCGATCTGTCTCTGTCGCTCGCGTAGGGCTTCGGTCAGCTTCTGCAGTATTTGCTTCTGTTCCTCAGGACCAGCGTCGGGTGATGTAGCCACTAACGTCGAGAGTATAGTGGCCGTCATTTCCGGCGAACTGCCAGTGCGTGTTAGCTGGTCGACCAGCAGTGCCAGGTCAATGCCGGCGACATTTGTTGATCTTGCTGGAGCCGGAGTGTCACTAGATGCAGCAGCAGTAGTAGTAGTAGTTGCTGTTGC
>Ga0049105_1000987_pt1 | contig 11593 bp, 9 predicted proteins | sample WorMetvaBAHAMAS1_FD_61260 | JGI IMG/M metagenome (GOLD analysis project Ga0049105, IMG submission 61260) | Worm MetaG Olavius vacuus BAHAMAS.1 | ecosystem: Host-associated > Annelida > Digestive system > Unclassified | place: Germany: Marburg | collected 2013-04-09 | reverse complement strand
CCCCCCCCCCTCCCCCCGTGGCGACGCTTCTGGTAATTTTCCACCATCAGTACTGCAGTAATGTAGTTTACAGAGGTATTGAGCCTCATGTAAAGAGTGTAAACTATTTCAAGAACATGAATCAAACTCAAACCTGCTATTTTAGAACCCGAACCAAACCCAAACTTTTACCTAAACCAATCTGAACATAACAATTCCTAGATCCTGAACACAAACCCCAGCAATGAAGGTTCCTTCCCATCTCTTTCTCTTTTATGTATGTGTAATTATACTTACCGGTACTTGGTTATTGTAGGCAGTACAAACAATGCACAAGATTGCACATGAGGCAGAATCTGCCATATACCATAAGCAGCTGTTTGAGGAATTGCGCACTTTGACACCAAGACCAACTGATATCACTCACACCACAGCAATTGCAGCCGTTGAAGCTTCAGTCAACTGTCTTGCAACTGCCATTATCACCATCACCACCAGTGGCAAGTCTGCTCAGATGATGTCTGCATACCATCCACGCTGTCCCATCCTTGCAGTTACTCGCTGTGGCCGCACGGCACGTCAGCTGCATCTTCACCGTGGCGTGGTGCCAGTGCTGTATTCCAGCAAGCACTCAACAGACTGGGCAGAAGATGTTGACGATCGCATCAACTATGCACTTGAAGTTGGGCATGAGTGCCACATCTTGAAGACTGGAGCATTGGTGGTGATTGTTACTGGATGGCGTTCTGGATCAGGCTACACAAACACAATCCGTGTTGTCAGCGTTCCGCCACGAGAACACAAAGTGACCGTTGTGTTCAGTAAAGGAGCAGAGGCCAATGAGGATGCTTCAAGGCCAGGATTTTTTTAGATGTCATGATTATTACATGTAATTTCTTGATGATAGTGTGGCTTGTTGTATATTCTGTGTTTTGTACATGAATACTGTAGCTGCATTTTGAAAGGTACCTAATATTTTTTTTGTATTTTAAACAGGCATTTACCAGTATTTAATTTGCTAGTGTTGCAGCATTGTGTTTTAAATTCTTGTGACCTAAGTTCATGATGCTTGTATTATGTGGACATGTTACAGAGACACTGTAGAGTGAATATGTGTAATCATAATCACTTTTATGTCTTTTTTTTGTCTTCATTATTGTTTTCAGACTTGAAGTTTTATCAGTGGATTATTGTGATGTTTTGTTATTTGTTTCATACTTATGCATCTTCTATGTTTCTTCATTTTTATTTGTTTTCAGTTATTTTAGAGACTGAAACAAGTGATATTACAAATTTTTTTATGTTTTGATATTCTGTTAGTTTTGTTAGTTGTTACAGAGTTATATTTTCAATGTTCCTTATACACTAGTCATAATTTCTAATCACTGTGTGCAACATTCCAAGTTCTAGTACTTTGTGATATAGTTATTGACACTGCAATTTAGTGGTTTACTTCTAGTGTTTAGTGTCAGTTAATGTGCTCTGAAGTATTGTGTTGTGTTAGTAATTTACCTTTTACCATGCTTAGCAAGTATAATTAAGTGTCGTTGTTCTGTGCAAGTGTTAAATGGTCTGTGCCACATGACTGCTGACTACAGTGATACCTTAAACAATGCCGTCATTTCTTAATTTTTATCAGGTACTGTTCAGTATTTTACGAGTTGACCTTCTGATCTCAGATATCTGTCAGATGCTATGTTATCTACATGCTGCATTATATCAAGAGAGAGAGAGAGAGAGAGAGAGAGGGAGATGATGATCAATTGATGGTTTGTCATGTTATTGTTATTGGGCTGTATCTCAGTCCCAGCTTGGCAGTGCTGTTTTAAGATAATGGTTCATCATGTCGTAGTGTTGTTACTGTTAGTTTACATCATGAAGTGATTGATGTGCATTCCAATGACATTTGTTCAGTTTGTACAGACTCTGATTTTCTGTTGAAAACAGAACCACTACTGTGAAATATTTTCAGCATCTGTGTTTGTTATTGCTATTTGGCTGTGTTAATCATAATTTATGCTGTCACTTGATACATTCCCACCAGCGTAGTGATTTCATTCTGTAGTATACATTGTAGAATATCTCACTATTATGCTTTGCATGATGTTGCATGCTCTTCATGAGTGTTGATCAATAGGGGGGCTCCAGGGCCTGGGCCACAGTGGTAATTTGGGTCGGGGGCCCAAACTACCAAGTAATAACATGCAATTTATGAAGCCAGCCCTTGAACATTGGCCTAGATGAGTGTTGGCCCCCAGTATTTGTAGAGGATCGATTCCACTGATACTCTATGCATTTGAAAATATTGTGGGTACTGTGTACTTGGCATATACTGTTATTGCTATTTAACGAATGTGGATGGAAATTTAATGAATGAATGGAAAAATGAATGAAGATATTAAACATTAAACATGAAATAATGAAATGATCATAATGAAGATATTAAACATTTTATGTTGTTGTCAGTCTGTCTTATCAGGATTTTGGCTGTTGATGTTGTTGTTGGTCTTTAAAGACTTACAAAGTTAATGTTGTAGTTGAATTTCTGGTATATTTCATTGTTGTTGACTAGATATTGTAGTCAGTTCATGTAGTCATGGTTAACTGTTGTTATATTAAATTACGAAACATGTACACAGTGCAGTACACTAATATTGCAGTTTTACTGGGAATGTATGTGCTGATCATGATCTATATAAGCAGGTAGGGATTTGTAGATGGGGTTTGTCCCTGGCTAGAAAAATAAAAAAAACAAAAAGTTGAAAATGCCCTGGCTTTGCCATCAGTTAGAACTTTGTAACCCTGGCTGGTGAAATAGCAAAATCCAGCTCTGCATCTTAGTTTGTTACAAAGACACATGTGAGACACACATACAACAAAAGGACTGCCACTAAATCGGACATATGACGATGTTTTCAGCTCACTGTAGTGTAATCAGCCAGGTACAATATTCTGCAACAGCCACACATTCCCCATACATTACCTATAGATTGTGGAGAATTTGTATTGTGGACTATTGTAGCATGTAATATTACACAAATTGTGTATCATTAAAATTAATCTGTGCTTCTTTGAATGTCAAATTATGTACCTTTAAAAATCACTTCACGTAGCTAGAAACCGAAATTTGGGAAGTTGATTCTCAGGAAAATCATTCAAACTGTTGTCATATTTCAGATGTCATATTTTAAAGCCAAAATGCACTGAAATTGATTTCGGCTGTGGCTTTGCCCCATACCCCACTGGGGGAGCTTTACAGCGCTCCTCCAGACCTAGCTGTAATAAAGGGGACCTACTTCTAAAGGAAGGGGAGGGGTGCAGGGAAGGGAACGGGAGAAGGAAGGGAAAGCAGGGAAGGGGATAGGGGGGTAGTAGAGGGTACTCCTGTGTGTATCTTCAAATTTTCTTTAGAATAGCCTATAATTTGTATAGTGTCAATCAAACACTGGGCAACTTATTTTTGTTACCTAAAACTAGATTTCAATTTAAAAAAAAACTTCATAAAACTAGTTACAGTTAAAGCGAGCACTGTAATGCATTGTGGTTAACAGGTGAACATGCAACTATTCTTCATAACAGTATGACTATTTAGAATAATCACATTTATTTATAATATGGTTTTAGCCTGCATCTAAGACGTACATCTAACAATGTTAGACTGCACATCTAACAATGCGACAAGGTGCTATTGCTGAAGTCTGTTATGCTGTCTGTCCGTCTGTCACACTTGTGAACCACACCTAAATGGTTCAAGGTATCGAAATACACTACACCGTATGATAGAGCGATATTTCTAGTTGTGATGACAGTTTATGTAGTCGTCACAGTCGTGAGTTTAAGGGATAGGGATTATACCCAGTAACCTGGAACTGGACGTTGAAGAGAACCAAACCCTGTTGAAAGCAAGAATAGACCTCGTCACAACACGGTGTTTCAGCAGCCGGTCAACTCGTCATACGATTTTGGGCTGTGACGAGTTGACTGTGTGACGAGTTGACTGGCAGCCGTACTCGAGTAGCAAACAATCGATAGCGACAACCCAGCCCTAGTCGTCGTTGACGTGTTGCTAAAGATGGCGGAGAGGCATGGTTTTGTGGTTCTGTTTGCGATATTGTCATTTTCCTTCGTTTCAGCTGCGAATAAACGCACACTGGTATTGTTGGATAACTGGACCATTAGAGAAACACATTCCATTTTCTTCAAGACGTTACGCGGTAAACAACGTTGCTAAACTTGTCGTTTCTCCGGATGTTGATAAATACTGCACCGGGGAAGAATCGTTATAAAATGCGAAAAATGACAACGCATAACATGCAAAACACGGTTGTTGCAAAGTACGGTTGTTGTTAGGTTGTTGTTGTTAGGTGTCTCCTTGGAACGGTGTCAAGACACTTCGGACCCAAGACATTTCGGCACTGGTGCCGAAGTGTCCGTAAGATACTTCGGCACCAGTGCCGAACTGTCCGGACAATTCGGCATCGGGCAACGCTGGATCAAGCCATGGCAAGGAGGACGGCTGTGCTTGCGTAATTACGTGAATTGGGCTTATTAAGCCAGAGCAGCGTTATAATATCGATACATATAGAACATCAGTGCACCAAACCGATAGTAAATTGCATAATCTCTTACGTTATGAGAATCATAAATTGCCACTAAATTGTCAGATTAGTAGTTGATCAATTATTTTTACCAAACAATTGACGTTTAAACTTAAGTTATTACTTTACTCCAACTTGTAGTTAAGAAAATTGATCATTGTACCGTACGCGAGTATTGTCGCTAGTCCTCGGCGGTGTACGGTGTATTCTTGTGTAAATCAGAGGTCCTCTTTGATAATAATAACCTTACTTCTGTACGGCCTATTGTAGCAAAAATGTTTGCTGGAGGTCGAGACAGTTCGGTACCAGTGCCGGCACTGGTGCCTAACTGTCCGGACATTTCGGCACCAGTCTGATGGTGCCGAAATGTTTCGTTTCGATAATTATACAGTCAGATCGGCGATCTGACTGAAACCCCAAGAAAATTAATACTGTCAGATCGGAAGTAATAAATATTCAACAGAGTAATAATGTTATCATTTACGCTTCCCATCATGCAGTCACTTGTTTGACTTCTCTACAGTGGTTCCTGTGGGAAAGTCTTCCGAATCGGTACAGTGCGCTATAACTGGCCCATGTCTGCGCATGCGTCACAGGCCTTTAGCATAGCGCACTGGGTATACCGCACACTGTACCGATTCGGAAGATTTGCCGTTCCGGTGCACCATTAACAGTTTCCTGGTGGGCATGTGGGTGGCATAATAAAATGTTCCTGTCTCATGGTTAAAATGTGCTTTTCTTTCTTTTGTCTCAAAGTAACTGTGACACAGCAGCTATTTCATCTTAGAAATGGTGCATTCTGATTGGGCTTATCATGAGTGACATTTCATGGCAAACAGCAGCTAGCCTATTAAGCTGTGCTAGTTGTGCCTCACAGCTATAAGTGAATTAATGTTGGGCTCTAGTGAAAACAATGAAGTTGCATGCCTAAGTAATGCAGGACAAAATAATTTTATGTAATGGTTTACAGATATGGTCAGATCAAAATGTCAAATGGTCAAATGTAAAATAATAAATAAACATAGGCCTAAGTCAGTGCCCATCACCGTGACCTCTTGGAAGCTGTAACAATAGCCCAATCTGACGGTATCAGTTGTTTGGGTTTTTCAGATCGCCAATCTGACTATCAATTTTGAGCTACAAATAAGGTCAGATCACCATTGCCGATCTGGTCATATTAATTTTTGAGATCGTTCAGATCGCCGATCTGGTTCTATCAATTTTCTGCCTATACCAATATTTAACTGATATCAAAGTAAAGGTTGCTAACCATTTATCAAGGTGCCATTACTTCTGATTGTGAAAAGTGGCCCTGGTCCATAATTCACTCAGCACTCAGTTTACTTGTCTCCTGAACTCTGCTCACTCACCGACACACCTGACTTCGCACTTAAACAGCATTTTGTCTTCTTAATCAAAATCGTAGGATTTTGTATTACTTACTCGTATCATACGCAAAGAACAGCTGTTGTTAAGCAACACAGTAACGCATAAAGGCATTTTCACTTTCATTTGTGAATCTTTTTGAAGTCCTAGTGTGATAATTAGCTGACCACACACCCCGTCGCTTCGAAAGATTATCTGAAGAGTGGGAAGCTTAGCAACACTGTCACCGCTGCAGGTGCCTGGATACTGGCCGACCGGCGAGGCGACAGTCGGCGGGTGGCCAGTTTCTTTGAAGTCCAGGGTCATTCAGCAGGGCTACTGTGAGTACCCACCGCTAAACAACAGCAGCTGTGGAGACACTAGTGATGGGCAAATACTAAACCAACTGTCAGGTGTAAACTTATGGCTAACTTTTACGCGAAACGTAAAAAAAATAATGAATTTAATTTGTAGTAGGAAAAAATTAAAACCAAAAACATCGCGGTGACGATGACGCTCTGTGGTAACAAAACATCGCGGTGTTGGTGTCGGTTCAGTTTATCCTAACAACACTAACGATTAGTATGCGTTTACGAAAACGAGAACTAGAATGATGCTATTGCTAATTTACGAAACGAGAATAATATAAAAACGATAATGATATCGCCAGAAACTTATAAAAACTGAAACATTTTAGTGGAAACGAAGATAAAACGAAAGCAACTATCAGTAGCTTTTCTCAACTGATTATCATGCAGTGTCTGGAGGTAAAATCCATAGGAGCAGCCAGTATTTGCATTGGTGTGTGACCTGGGCTGCTTCCGTCTGTTTGAAGTCCCCCATTATTGCCCATTCTGGATGCCCTGTTGCTTCTAACCACTGTACTCCGTCTCTTAATTAGCATTTGCATTTGATCCAGACATTGGTTGTAAATGTCGGCCTATAGTATAACCCAGCAAGACGAGACACCTTGACGAGTACGGCTGTCGTGCTGAGTGACATGATAACATCAGTGAGCAGCTGTCGTATCTGCAGGACATAGAGTAGACTCACACTGTAGGCTATACTGGACAAAACATGGATAGAGCAGCACATTGAATGATTCAGTTTTTACATACCAGGTACTTTGTCGCCACATTAAACGTAGGCTACTACTAGCATGATTTGCGTTGCGTGGCATCTCTAAAAATTGGAATTTGTGTAGCATTTTTTTGACCATGCTACAGCATTGTCATTTTTTCTCACCACATTACTGTATGGTGATACTGCTGAGTGATTGTTGAAACTATAATAACTGATTGGTTAGAAATAACGCATGCTAAACCAGCTGTGTCAAAACTAATGTAATAGAGAAATAAAAGTGATTGATATGAAAACTTATAAAAATGAAAATAATTGTCCAAGATAATACTCATGTAACATAAAAATACAAATGATTGATGAAAAAGCTTACAAAAACTAAAACTAAAATGAATTTCAAGACTAAAATATTTAAATTTCAAAACTAAAATAACACTGCAGTTCACTGATAGGCCCTGCACTGCACTGCAGTGTGCACCGCCGCACTCGTCCGAGGTGTGTTTGCGTCTGTAAATTGCGGGGTGTCTCCCCGCACTTTACACGTTGGCACTTCCTTGCACCCTGCACCCCAAACCCCGCATTTTACACGTGCCTCTCAAATTCTCGGTCATCTGCCTGAATACCGCAAATTTCTGCAAAATCACCTAACTCTTAAGAGTATTAATTGATCATTGGAGTCAGCCAACAGAGTATTCATGAATGCTACATGCTTGGTGGATCTCATGCTTTTATCATGTTATTAGGCAACGTGTGTATTTGTGAGTCTGACAGCTGTTTATGGAAACTAACTGTTAACCAGGATATGCTGGTTTGTTGGTGCTTGTTTGAGCTGAGTTTTTGGTGCATTAACAATATGTATGTTTCTGTTATTTTTTTGTGTAGATCGAGGATTTGATCTGACCTACAAAACAGCTGATGACTCGGCATTGGCACTAGTAAAATATGGTGAATTCTTGTATGACAACTTGATTATTTTTGCACCATCTGTTGAAGGTTTGTATGCATTTGTTTACTATGCATCAGATATTAGAATAATTTCTTTTAACTTGTAATTAAAACAGTGCAATCATTCCCATGTGATCATTCTTTCAAATGAGCTACAGACTACCATGTGAGGCAAAAAACTGCACCGTTTTATTTTTGCAATAGCTTTGTCAGAACTTGCAAGATACGTTAGAGTTTTCTCTAAATCGTATATGATTGATATGAAACAAGCAGAACACACTTACGGCCAGAAAGCTATAAGTGAATACACAGTTAAGTATAATTGTATTAAAGAATACAAAAATGTAAAACACAGACATAATTACACAGAATATGAAACACAGTAAATATTAAGATCAGCATCGGTTATGTCAGTGGTTGTTAAGTTATCAATTTTTTAAACGTCAGATAAAGCTAAAGGTTGACTTACATTGAACAGCAAATCTAAATTCCATGTCAGTTGTATGCTTTTGAGAGTCTACATTTTACACAATGGCATAAATTTATTTACTGGAATTTATGAAATATTAATGCAAAAGATACCAGAGGAAAGATGTAAATAATTTAATGACACCCCATTGTTGGATAATTAGTGTACTTAATAGAAAAACAAAACAGAACAGTGTACATTGCTTGTCTTGTATGCTCTGTTAAAGTGGAGTGTTGGTTCAACTGTAGAGTTTGGAGGATCAGTTGATGTGCCGACAGTTACCAGTTTCATTGATGGAGGTGGCAGTGTGCTTGTTGCTGCAAGCTCCAACATCGGTGAAGCTATACGTGATCTTGCGAGTGAATGTGGAGTCGAGTTTGATGAGACAAAGACGGCAGTGATTGATCATCTTAACTATGATGTGTCCGACCCTGGCAGAGTGAGTTGGCAACAGCAAACAGTTATCATGTGTTTTGTCGCACTGTCTCTTGTAATAGTCATTTGCATCACAGTAGTGGTATAGTGAGTTGTCCATCTTAGTATGAATTAAACAACAGCTCACGGTACTCTGCTGCTGTTGTGTTTTGTTACAGAGTGTTTGTTATTTTATGGTTGTATTTGATATGCACAAGTTTTCTTGTGACTTATGAATGTATATGTATTATTGTATTATTTCCGTAGCACACGCTGATTGTGGCAGATCCACAGAATCTCATTGCGGCTCCTACCATGGTTGGCAGCATGAAAGTTAATCCAGTGCTCTTCAGAGGAATTGGGTTAGTATCAGGTGTAATACAGTATCTGATGTGCATAGATTTTAGATTTTTGGGTGACTTGAACAGTTTGTCAGAGCTTGCATCTATATTGTAGTGAATATTTGGCAGTGAATCATTGTATCTCTTGCTGATAAAGAAGATCTGGCTTATAGTTGTAAAGTATTGCCAATGTTTTCATATTTCATATTAGATTCTGTACCAGGATGTGATATGTTAGTTATCTTCAGGGGCGAAGCCAGGGTTTTCAGAATGGGGCCCACTGGGGGGTTACTGGAAAGACCACACCGTCTGAGACCCGAAGGGCTGAAAGCGGGGGTGGGGTTTTTGGGGAAGGGCAGCCAGCTCCCTCCCCACCAGCTAGGTAGTCTGAGGGAGCGCTGTGAGCTTCTCCAGCGGGGTTTGAGGCGGAGCCCCGACCGCCCAGTGGTTTTTCTATATTTTGAGTGCTCTGGATGGCTTCTCCTGGTCATCCCGGAATGCAGGGGTACCCCTCCTAAAGGAAGAAATATCTCATCGGATTTGTGCAAATCCCACGAGTCGTCTTTGAGCCACCCCTCCACTCCCCCCCCCTCGTGGCTTCGCGCCTGGTTATCTTGACAGTGAGCGGTAACACAGTGAGCTGATCTAGGCATCTGATAAAAACAGTAAATTGATAGATAGAGCAAGGTTTAACGTTCCACCAAACACATTATAGGTCATATCGGGGACAGTTTTTTACGGGTCAAATGACCCAACCATCAGTGTCAAAGCACTGAAGGAAGACAGGTTCTAAGGATTAGGCTTCAATCCCATCAGTTCCAACCCAACATGCTCACAGTAATACAACAACTATGCAGTATGAAACAAAAACATGCAGATAAACACAAATAAATCTATGCACAGTGAAATGGGCCCAGTGTGACAAAACCCAGTCCAGAGAACTGTAACAACTGCTCATCTAAGTGTGCTTATGACTGTGCACAGCTTCAGTACACAAGACAACACAGAACAGTTCTGATAATCTTCCCTCTTACTTCCAGACCAACATCATAGCTCAGATGTTGTCTATTGGAGGGGAGGGAGTAACAAACAGTAAACAGTAAACACTGAATTACAAACAAAATTTAATTATTGCATTGATTAATTGTGCCATTCTGTAGCTGTAGCTGCATTGTCCTTATTAAATTTACACTCGATAAAACAGTGTTGTAAGTATGGTGATGGATGATGTAGTAATTGCTGGTGGTTGATAACGTTACGTGTGTACTTAGAATGACTGCTGATCCAGACAACCCACTGGTACTTGATGTGCTGCATGCATCATGGACTGCTTACTCATTTGATCCCGACAGCAAGATCACCGAGTATCCTCATGCTGTTGGTCAGAACACACTGCTGATTTCAGGCCAGCAGGCAAGAAATAATGCACGTGTTCTCTTCTTTGGATCTTTGGATTTCTTCAGCGACGAATTCTTTACAGCATCTGTACAAAATGCAAATGGAGGACAAAAGTAAGCTGGATATTGTTTTTTGCTTTATCGTTTATTTATGCTATTAGCTGAAAAATACCATTCAGGCATATTTGTAGCTACAGTAGTTAAAGCATAGAGTTTTTAGGGCTTTTCATGTCAGTTTTTAGCACCCTTCGCTATATTGAAAACTAACAGACTCAAACACACAGATGCAGAGACATGAAGCTTGATGTGATATGTTGTAGATTTCTAATAAACAATGTCTCCACATTAGGTACAACAGGTTATAATTATGTGCCATTGAGTGACTTATTATATGTTTGTTATCTGTCACATATTTATTTATTATGAAATCGTACATGAGTACACAATAAAAAAAGAAAAAAAGAAAAAGTGAAACTAAGCAGTACACAAAAAATCGATCATGCAATCAATGTCCTGGTGGTTGAAAAAAGAAGATGAAAGTTCGAACTGTTGGTACTTCACACACAGTAATTCCTTGATCATATTAATTATGTACATACAATCATTGGATATGCTACTGTTGGCCACAGAGAAGCCTAACTGTTTATTAACTGCACACAGTTTATGTAAGGGAACTTTAAAAAGAGAACAACAAAACTGAGCATTCCTACCGACAGAAGACTGTGTGCGACTAGAGTAAACTCCATTACGGGCCACAGCAGAAACTACATTATTCTCACTACATAAGCACTTACATATAAATCTAACACACCGACATGCCAACTCAATTCTTAAAGGAAGCAATTCGCATAGCGGTGCAATGTAGACTGAATGAGTATTATAAGGAAGCCCAGTAGCACGTCTTAGTCCCTTACGCCATGCAATACTAAGGTCTGCAACAGATGGATGATTCAAATCCCACAAAACACTCCCATAAAAGTCGAAGCAATACTGTATCATAAGTTT
>Ga0049105_1000986_pt1 | contig 11597 bp, 3 predicted proteins | sample WorMetvaBAHAMAS1_FD_61260 | JGI IMG/M metagenome (GOLD analysis project Ga0049105, IMG submission 61260) | Worm MetaG Olavius vacuus BAHAMAS.1 | ecosystem: Host-associated > Annelida > Digestive system > Unclassified | place: Germany: Marburg | collected 2013-04-09 | reverse complement strand
AACTACAGTGTATCCAGTTGGACAGGTTTACCTCAATGCCATAACTTAATTAATTAATAAAAGCAGACCGAAACAATGAATACTGGTATACATGCATACAACTACAGTCTACAAGTACAATCAACGCAGAACAGCACTGATACTATAAAACACAAAGCAAGTATATACAACCAAACATAACACAAGGTTTAGCACGGTTTAGCTGCTAAATACAAGTGTCAGGTTTACCTCAATTCTGGAACTTAATTAATTAATGCAGACCGAAACAACGAATACACATGCACACTAAACATAGGATAAACTCATAAAGGTAACTAACTACTTTCATTTTTATTTTTCCGTTACTTAGGGCGGCTCTAAGAGCTGTTAGCTTTGTCCGTCCTGTTCCACTGTTTGTTCTCTTTGCTGTACTGTATGGTTTGTTGTGGAACAAATAAAAGATAGATAGATTTACAAATAATTTAATCACTGTCCGACACTATCAGCGGCACCAGGATTTGAACCCGGCAACACTTGCTTACTGCAACCTGCTCCCACTATATCGTGATATGTAGTAGTAGGAGTATAAAGAATATGATATAATATCGTGCTAACAAACTCTTAGCATATGTCCCCACCTGCAGCACACTGCACAAGTCACTTAATTCACTGTTTGTCTACAAAAAAAATTAAGAAAAATTAAGAAAAATTAAGAAAAATTGCATACACTGTACTGGACAGTTTCCACCCAGCGAACTGTGTCCAACGAGTGACCACTGACCAGTTTCAGAAATCAGTGAATACAAATGAATTATTACGCTAAATGTCTTACGACTAAAACTGTTTAATTTTTCCAAACTGATTAGAATTATAAATAAATTTGCTAATTAACTGTAATTATAAATAGCACAGCTCTGACTTTAGTCAATGCAGTGACTAGCACACTGGGCAGCTCTATCTCTCCATTCATCTCTGTCAAACGCCTTGACAGAGAAGTCTTCCCGTGTGGTGTCTAGGGTTGTGAATTTCCAGGAAATTTATTATTTCAAAACATTTCTGGAAATATTAGTAAAAGACTGGAAGTTATAACGTCTATAATTTTCACTCAAATTTGCCGATATTCCTGGGAGCTGTGCCGAAAACTTTCTTAACACAATGCATAAAGTTAAAGCATAAAGATCTGGAGAGCTGTTTGTCAAGAACATGCTTATCTTACAGCATCACTTGCAACTTGCAATGCTGCACCTGAAAACATAATGTGATTATAATTAAAACGTATAAAGCGAAAAATTCTTCAACAAATTTCCGGAAATCTTGGAAAGATTAGAATAAATTTCCGGAAATTTTCCGCCAAAATTTTCCAAACTCACAACCCTAAGTTATGTCCATCAGTTCAATGTCTCTCCAGACACTGTCTTGTTGGATAACATGTGGTCAACCTTGGTTATCGGCAAAAACCCAGCGTAGTGCCGATTTACTTTTTCCTTACATTGCACATGACCAAACCAACGTGGTTGTCTTTTCCTTACTGCAGTTTCCACCGAATCTTGTCCTGTTGCGTTGCTTACTATTTCGTTTTTTCCAAGTGATATTCATGAAGTAGCACAACTCGGAATTAATTACCTAATTAACTAGATTCTAAATAATTACTAACCCATCAATGATATGTGAGCATAGAGATGTTCAGTAAGCTGCGACTCTAGACTGAAGCTCGCGTCGCAGACTTTGCATTCGTATGGAAGTTTCTTCTCTATGGTCGCCGGTGATTTCCTGCTCTTCGGCGAAACAGTTTTCGGTGATGTGGTTGAATTTCTGTCGACGACGGACTGGACAGTCAGATGCAGGTCACAGTTGGCCAGTTCCTTACAACAAAACAGCACAATAGCTATAGTAATTACACTGTATGATGTCATCTACTTAGCAGCACTCTAGGTCAAAGGTCAAGCTCAAATGTTAAGCTCAAAGTTCAAGGATTGGATTGAGCAAGGTTTAACGTCCCACTCGACACATTTTAGGTCATTTCGGAGACGGTGGGGTGACTGATGCATCAGCCAGGATTGTAGCCACAGTCACAGCCCACAGTGTGTGCAGTGTTGAGTAGTGTGTCGCGACCACTGCTGATAACAGTGGTGTGTATGTGTATTATTTGAAAGGCACTGTGTCCGTATGTTTTAGATGCCCGGCTAGGACTGTGGGTTTCTCTGGAACACGCCTGTACTTGTGTATCTACAACCAACCAAGCTGAGCGACGCTCAAGCGCTACCTACCTCCTGGCTAGGTGGGAGCACGAGAGGACTACAGCCTGGTGGTCACGTGCACAAGGAGGCGGTCCATCTGTTATCCCTACAGCTAGCATCCATTACAAGCTCAGGTGCCTTTAAACCTGAATGTAATGGCCCGTCACAGTTTAGAGAGGACACAGGAGGACCCTCTATGCCTGTATCACAAAAATCTAACCACTTCCAGTGTTAAACATAACACCTATTCCTATCATGTCATGTCAGTGTCGCTGAGTTTCTACCGCAGTTATAAAAAATTTAAAGTTCAAAACATGTTTGTAACAGTTAAAGTTCCACAGTCACTAGAATTCTCACCGGAAGACCACTCTATGCTGTCATTACTGGAACCTATTTTCTTGTGACAAAGAGATCACAGATTTGACTACCAGCTGTTCTACATCACATTACTGCTCTGGGCTAGTTGTCCACATACATACCTTGTGGCAATAAAACTGCACCATTTTATCTTTGGAATAACTTTGTCAAAACGTTGTACAGTAAAATAATTATTGGCACACATATACTCTGATAAATTTGGAACAAAGCAACATCATAATCATCGATGTCTTTTAAAGCATATCTTTACAGTGCTTTGTAAAATGCAGCATGCGTGCACGTGTTTGTTATCAACGTCACATTAGCTTAAATGTTATCATTCTTGTCTCGAACATTTAAAAATTTTAAATGCAATATCATACAAATGACACGTAATGCAATAGTAAAACGTTATCTGGATAATAAACTATCACATTTTCCATTTTAAACATACAGGATCCCACATGTCATGTCATCTCTCTGGCATCTTGCGACAGTGTGACAGTCATACACGCACAATGTGCTAGCATGCTGCCCTGTTAAAACGTATCTTCTTAAACATATAATACAAACTGATCAAATTTCAGCCGTTTTCTGCAAACTATTTAATTAATTTTAACAGATTATATCTGTAAAAGATTTTAAATTAATATTTTAATCTTTTCCAACTTGAAACCATGACAAATGAGTCATTGATATATTCGTTTTCATCTGCTAACAAGTGAACAAAATAAATCTTAAGCTGGCTCCCTGTTTTCCATTTTATAAAGAATGTGAAATACACATATCATAGGAAATTTATTGAAGTACATGTGTGCCAAAACTTATCAAAATTGAATGAGGTTCAAATGACAAAGTTATTAGAAAAATAATTTGGCATTTTTGTGCTCCACATGGTACAAGTTCCTCTGAAACCAAGCAGTATAACTTGGTATCATCATCACACTCTGTGGCTGGGAAGCTGATCGCACACACTTGGTGGTATACCCACCTGCTGACTCAATGTCCCATGTCCACAAGAAAGTAGGACACACTTCATGACGTATGACATGAGACAAAATGGTGTGATCCCCTTGTCTGACTACTATCGTTGCTGTCCTGTGTGACAGCTTACGGAATTAAGCCTATCATACAGGTCAACCAACTATGCCAACTCAGCCTTTCATCCTTCCAGGGTCGATAAATAAGTAGCAGGCCTGTTTATCAGATGTGTGCTCCGGTGGCACCATCTGGTAAATGCTTGCGAGGTAAAGGCCCACCTGATCGGATGTTAGCAAAACCTTGGTGCCATCTGTTTCTGGTAGCCTATACCCTCCGGGCTAAACCTGGTTGTTGCTGCTGTCATGCGTGACAGTCTGTGTGTCGTGTCATTGCTGCCCTGCGTGGCAGACTGTTGTATGTTGCATACCATGTGTAAGGTTGAGCGGTTTGTCTTAACCGTTATTAAATGAAGATTATTATTATTATTATTATTATTATTATTATTATTATTATTATCACAGCTGTCCTGCATGACAGCATGTTGGTTGAGCGGTTTTGACTCAACTGAAATAAAGGCAGCTTACTACTATTATTACTCCATCACATACCTTCACTGTGAGCATCAAACGTACCTCTGTCGTTATCTCGCAAGACTTCCGAGACTTTTTTGGTGTGACTTGTTTCAACAAAGGCTTCGACATTATGCTCACGCTATCAGCTGGAGAGGCAGTCTTCCGCCAGCGTCGACTGAGTCCCATGTGTCGAAGTGTGTGCGTCGTCAGATCACAAGAACGAAGAAACTCTTTCTGGCAGTAAGCACATCGGTGACGGCGCTCACCAAAATGAACCTGCACATTATATCATCACAAACAATAACGAGCGGCCCCCTGGACTGCAAAACTTGGCTGGCGGAACAGCTATACGAGCAAGTTGCGTAATTTATGCAACGCATGGGCACCCCTAGAATATATAATGTAATTTTTAAATTCTGTTTACGGGTGCGTTCCTCGCTTGAATGTCACGGTGCATTGTTGGTGTTTTTGGTTGTTTGTGAAAAAATTTATGTAAGTCGTTCTAAATGCTGATGTAGTATTTGGTCTGTATTTAATGAGCACGACTTTGTGACAATAACGAGCTGTAACAGCTTTCAATGCTGTCAGATAGATTGGATTCGATAAACGAGCACACTTATAGGCAAAATTAACAAATCAAATAACACATTCCAGAGATGCCTATGCATAAATTACACAACTAGCCAATATAAGCATTTTCTGTGATGAGATATAAACAAAGGAAACCAGGCCAGACTGACATAGCTATTGGTTTGTGATCAGAGTTCATCAGTTCAGTAGGCGTGTGCATATATTAATTGCTGAGTGTTGCCTTTTTCACTGGTCATTTGGCTGACTGTGCAAGCTGTACAACATTTTTAAAATGAAAAATATTGAACGAAATATGAAAACAAAGATAACGTATATTTAACAGTCATAAACTGTCCTACGTGTCCTACATCTATTGCAAAACTGGCATAGTACCAGCTTATCTACGAGATACAGCACCAACTGCTGACAAATGCTAGACCAAGGTCACGTGCTAAGTAGGAAAAAAGTGACAGCTTTCTCAGTTCCTTCCTCAGCTTGGAGTAAACAGGTCTATCATGAAAATACAGTACACAAGTAGTTGTACTGTAACGAAATTGGATTTAGGTAGGGCTTGCCTCATCAGCTTCTGATCGCGATCAGATCATTGACTACATTCTGCGATCAGAAGGAGAAGAAAATTTCTAATGCGCACCTAGTCAAGCATTAAGCATGAATCGGAGGCGCGTTAAGTCATCCACTGTAACTTGACACCACTCACAACATGGCCATCATTCAGCCAAGCCACACACAAGCTGCCGGGTGCCACGCTGTCAGGTGCATGCTTGCTGTAGTCATTGTCGTGAAGTCATCGACACTCTCGCATTATCAATGCACAGATCTAGGGTACTCGTTTGTTGCCGATTTTCGTTACTGGCTTATACACGAGTCACTGATTTTTGCCACATTTTCAGCCGCGGGACTGGGGTTCGGCTTATTTGCGAGTATACAAATAAGTGACCGAGGCAAGCCCTAGATTTAGGCAATAAATATATATCTGATTAAATAGAAATCTATAGTTTTTTTCTATTTCTGCTGGTACATAAACTTGTGACTTCACCCAACTCTAACCTGCTCATGCTGTGTGAGCTGAAAGCGGTGAGCAAAGCGAAGTTCGCACACTTGGCACTGGAACTTGCGCACTCCTGAGTGAGTCACGTTGTGTGCTGCAAGATGAGATCGGTATGCAAATGTTTTGTCACACTGTGAGCACCTGTGCAGCAATACACTTGTTACCTCCAACTAAACTACAACTCTAATTTTTGTATTTTAGTTCATCATCATCATCATCATCCATGAATTTCATCGCGACGCAAGTCTTGAACTAAACTCCAGGGCCGCCATTAACAGAAACTAGAATCAAAACCAAAATTTTTTACTAGAATCAAAATTTAATATAAACTTACATTCACCATGTGAAAACGAAACTGAAATTACCTGAAAGACTGAGAAAAGCACTTGGCTAGCATAGACCTCTGCCATGGCCAAACTGTAGTAGTACAGCTTCTGTATACTGTGGCCCAACTTAATTACTGTGGGATAGACTACTGATAGAGAGTTCCAGTACAAGCTTAGACACTGACATCAGCTATATATTCATCTTTATTCGCAAAATCAGCAGCTAGAAAAAAAGAACGCAAAATCAAATAAATAGCTCCACAGTGCTGCAGGCCAGAGCAGCAAGGTTCTGTGTCTGGCAGAGTAGTAAACAATACACAGAGCAGCAGAGTTTTCTACTAGATCTGGATCTAGACGTCGATGACTTCCGAGACTTGCGTCGCAATGAAATTCATGGATGATGATGATGATGATGATGATGATGATGATGAGTGAGCAGCACAGCAGCACAATTTAGTGCCATTAAAGGTTAAAAGCGATAAAAGAGAAAGTAATCATAAAACAATGTTACAACGATTAACAAGAATATACTGAAGAGAGAAATTAAAAGTGTAAGAAATAACAAAAGTGACTTCCGAACTGTTAACGATTAACAGTGAAACAACCAATGAGTTTATTTAAGATGACTTCAGTAATTTAATGGTGTCTTCCTTGTCCCTCTATGGATGGTACAAGTTGCACGAAGAATCAATCAGTAGTTTCTACTTAAAGTTGCCAGTAGTAGAGGCTTAACGTCCCACTCGTCACATTATAGGTCATTTCGGGGACGATTTTTACAGGTCATATGACCAAATCAACAGTGTCAAAGCACTGAAGGAAACCAGTTGGTCTTTCAGATAAGGCTTGAATCCCACCAGGACCACCACCATGTTACCATAATACAACTCTAGGCAACCGCCTCTATGCATGGCGTAAGAGTCCCAGTGTGACAAACCTAATCTGCTGGACCTGTAAGAACTGCTCACATGAGTGTGCTGCTGACTGTGAACATTGTGCCACACAACCCAGCACAGAGTAGTTCTGATAATATTCCCTCTTAACCTCCAGACAATCACCATAACTCGGATGCTGTCTAGCGGAGGGGGAGGATGATAAAGTTGCCAGCAGACAAACCAAAATACATGCATAGATGCTGGGTAGAACATAACCTCATTGGCAGAGCTAACAACAGTACATAATTTATGTTATATTTAAACATTTAGTAGCATACAGTACATAAGAAATTTGCATACACACAAAAACACAATACGATAGATATACTACAGGTGATTAAAGGGTGGTATTCAGCCACCACTTACAGAACCCCTAAAAAAGGGAACGGAAAACAGACAATTACAATTTGCTAAACAGAATGTTTTAGATACTGCGATAAGGCAGTTCGTCTAACAAAACATCTGAATTGCCTCAGTGAGCTGAAATCGACCGTAGCACAGTGTAGGTTATTCCATTCCATGGCTCGATAACACGTACGCAAAAGTAGTTTTCTAGTGTTACTTACTCTCCACTAAGGAAGTGACAGTTTTATGACAAACTTTATACAGCTCTTAGTTTTTTTTGCCAAAGTCTGTAGATTAGACTGTGACATTACATTGGTAAATGGTGAATGTTCACGGTTTCTGCTGCGTGATTACTGCTGACTGGTACCACAACTTCACTGTATAACACACTGTGCTTGTACGTTAACATGAGTATTGAGCATATTGCAGTAAGATTTAGCTTGTAAAATTAAAATTAAAACTACAGATAAAAACTACAATTTAACTTGTACGATACTAAAACTAAACTAAAATTATTCCAAAACCAATCTTAAAACTTTCGGGAAATGTAATTTAAAACTAAAACATTAATTACATCATTAAAACTAAACAATATAACCATGTTTCTGAAACAGAAATCTCACACTACCTGTATGGGCGGCTGCCTTCATGCACGGTTCTAATGTGTTCCTCAAGGTGTGCGTTCCTCTTGTAACACTTGTGACACTTTGCACACTTATGAGGTCTGTCACTGCTGTGTGTCTGTACATGGTCCTTCAGCTGGCAAATTAGCGGAAACGTCTTTGAACAGCATGGACAAGAATATGTTCCCGCCTTATTCAACTCAATCTCTACATTCTTTGACAAGTCCGCAGTCTTCCTCGTCCGACTGGTGGCAGAACTCACTATCACCGGAATCTGAACACCACATTTTTGAGCTGCTGGCATATGCCATAGTCTATTTTCGACGTTCAACACCTTCTTCACTCTGACACCTGATACCAGTGCCTCTGCCATACTCTTCTGCCTGTCAAAATGAAGCCTTAGCTCCGACCGATAGGCAATTCCGGGGTCAATTAATTCAAACGTAAGAGGAATTTTTTCACCAAGAAAGACGCGCCGATGTCGCCGATACACGACAAAACTGTGGAAGACTTTATGGCACTCTTCACAGGCATATGGTTGTCCCGTGCCGTGTCGATTAAGATGCGACAGCAACTGGCCTAAACGTGGAAATGGAATCCGGCAGTGCTTGCATCTGTGGAGGAAAATTCTGCGCCAGCACCAGCACCAGTAATTGTTACTAACAGACAGCATCCTCTTTGTTTGACAGACGGGGCTTGGTTTCCTAACTGTGAACGACTGTTTGTCTAACATTGTGGTTCCACTGACTGCGTCATCCTACATCACAACAACACAACTCAACATGACATGAAACTAATAATTGCACAGTGTTCAATCATTACATATTTAAATCATAAATTTTATTTATAAAATTATTCGATCTAAATCAGATGACTTTAATAAAATTTATGATTCAAATAATCTGACGAAATATATGCGAAAATTACTATTATAACTTTTAAGCAACACCATCATAACAGTCACGGATGCATTTTCAAAGTCACTTTTAAAATGTTGTACAGCTCACATAGACAGTGGACTAGGTCTGTTAAATCAGTGGAAACTGTGCCAAATTTCAGTCAGTCAAATGACCCATGGAAAAGGCAACACTTAGCAGTTAATGTATTTATCACAGAAACACATTTAACTGAAACAAAAGCAATCGTATTTTAGCTCTGGTGGCTAGCTGAGCTAATAGTATAACTTGCCATCATGAACTGTGTCATACTTAAAACTTAATAATTACGCACTGTTCCATCATTACCAGACCCTTAGCTTTCAACGGCAAAACTGACTCAATATGAGGTTTATATGTGCACTGTGCAATAACTTCCGAACATACTGCATTATCGCCCACTCTGGTGTGAAAATGTTTGCATATATAAACCACATATCGTTTTTATATACAAAAATTTCCAGGCCATATCACAAAATAATGCTGTACACCTTTAAACTTTTGTACACATAAACCGCATTTCTAACAAATTATGCTGTTAAAAGCTCACGGGACGGTAATAATAAATAGAAATGCACTGATAATCGGTATCGGCTGATTGTCGCTTACACAATTGTAAGTACAAGATCTTATTTTTATTACCAAAAGTAAACAAACACGAGAGTAGATTCCGTTTCTAATACAAGTGGGTGCATTTTGTAACTTTGCTTTTGGGTGCATTTTTGTTTTGTCTGCACTCTGCAGTCCTTCAAGTAAGTAGGTGTCCCCGGATAACATTAACAGCCTAAATAAATAACTTAAATCAGACAGCAAAATAAGTTTTTTTTGATGGGCGCCAATTATCGGCCGACCGATAATCAGCCAATGCCTTATCAGTGCATCTCTAATTATAAAACACTCAATGCATTCAATGCAGCGCGATAAAAATTAAACAGTTACAAACAAACTAGAAGTGAATAATTAAAAACCCTGTGATTTGTGACGTCACTTGTAAAGTGTGCAGATCGAAAATCTGCCATATTTTGGCCCATATTTCCAGTCTATTTGACCTAATGACCTTAAACATGTGTGCAGAATATTCCTTCAAAGCCAACACATCATGCTGCAAAAATTTTGAATCCGATACGGTCGGATTTTAAGTATCCGACGAATTTCGGATTTCAGAAAAAGTGTCAGATTCGGATCTGGAATCCGTCACATCCCTAATAAGTTCCGTGCAGTTGACTAGATGCTGCGCAGCTAGACAAAGTTAATTACTACATCAATTCTGAGTGATGTTCCCTTAGTTAGACATGTCGCATGGATAGTTCTTTTTCAATACAACGATGATTGTAGGCCAATTATTCGATTACATCAGCACAGAAAACAACTGTCTACAAGATGGGCCAAAAACTGGACCAATTTTAAAGGTTTGTATTGTAACTCACGTATGCAATGACATAGGGGGTGTTACTTCAACCAAACATTTTGGTTCTTTATCAGTAGTAAGTCTTGTGTAATGAAACATGCTTCATTTGAATTTCTTTGCACAAGTAGCTACAAAACAATCCTGTTTTTATGCAACCTGCAGATCACCTGAGATAACACATGTGCAGTAAAGCAATGATACCTGTAGTGTGTTTTCAGCTGTGCTGCAAGCAATGTTTGAATCATTCATATTGATTCTTATCACCAGTCAGTGTGCAAAAAACACCAACCTACAACAAACAACAGACATCCTGACACATGAATAAGATGATACCATTTCACTTTCCTGTCTAAGAGGTTCATACACAGAGCTTAGGGCAAATCTTCCGAATCAGTACAGTGCGCAATGCTGAAGCCTTGTGATGCATGCGCAGACATGGGCCAGTTATAGCTCACTGTACCGATTCGGAAGACTTTCCGAGCTTAGCAGTTAGCACCATTCTCCATGACTTTCCACGACAAAAATGGCTAATATTCATGAATTTTCATATTCTCAGAAACCACTTTCAAGGGTTTTCCAGAACTATATAATTACCACATGAATAACTTAACAATCAATAACAAGTGGAACCACAGTGTTGTATAAATTGCACAACTGAATAATTTTAAATCTCGGGCTCGGCAAACACTGAGTTTAGGGTGCCATATTCACAATGGTACTTATTTAACACTGTCCCGGACACTTACCATAACGCTAACCCTACTAACCCTAACCGTAACAGTGAGGGTAACCCTAACCTGACTAACCCTACCAACCCTATTACTAGGTACCGTTGTGAATGTGCCACCCTGAACTCGATGTTTGCCTAAATCTCGTATTCATACGGTACTGGAACCGGAAACTGAGTAAAAAAGTTATAATTTAGATAGTGAGCGTTATATGGCGAAAACGTGTGCTTACTTATGTCGTGTTTTCATCGACGGCTTCGGTGAATTAATGAACAATATCATATATCACCTGTACCTATGCCCTGTAGTTTCTCACATGTAAAATAATGATTTTATTTTCCAATTTGAAATTACTTAATATATTAAAATTAATTGGCATAGTTTGTACTATGTTGGTCTCCATCAGCAAGTCAACCGGCTCTCCCGGAGAAGTTCACCACTTAGCGAAATCGCCTTTTGCACCTTACGAACTTACCTTTTAACACTTACTCACGTGTATTCGTCCATTTCTACAACAATTAGGGTTAGGGTTAGG
>Ga0049105_1000985_pt1 | contig 11598 bp, 6 predicted proteins | sample WorMetvaBAHAMAS1_FD_61260 | JGI IMG/M metagenome (GOLD analysis project Ga0049105, IMG submission 61260) | Worm MetaG Olavius vacuus BAHAMAS.1 | ecosystem: Host-associated > Annelida > Digestive system > Unclassified | place: Germany: Marburg | collected 2013-04-09 | reverse complement strand
TCACTGCATTCACACGTTCTGACGGCGGCTGAAAACTGTTCATGATGGATGAACATCATGATCCGGCGCCGTTCTATGCGACTCTACCATCGCCGCCGCCGTCTGCAAATATCACGACTTAGACGAGCGCCATCACGTATTTACAAGTGTCCACGTATATGCTATATGTCCAGAATAAGCATTACACCAAGGACTATAGAAAAAAAAACAAATTACAACGATACATAATATTAATATTCGCGAAAAAATGGAAACAAAACATAAATACAAATCCATAGAAGCAAATCTACTATGCGTCATACACTTGAGGCCACAACAGAATGTCACATAGGCAAAATGTCACACAGCAAAGCATGGTGAAAGGGACTGTGTGTAATTCATCTGCAGCAAATCGGCTTAATATTATTTGTAGAAATCTAGTTTCCGATGACTTCCTGTAATGTTAGCTTCTTTCTCCTTATGTTTGGTTGCAACTGTGCACACTCCGCAAACAAAAATAATTTAAAAATCGAAAAAAGCAAAAAAAGCAGCTCATAAGGCATCTCTGTCTGCTCAGTACACTCTTCCCACTGACTATAGAATGCGCCATCGGACTAATTGTAGGAGGCGCACTACAAATGCTGCTGTTACTGTTACTGTTACTGTTCCCGCTTCCATTCCAATTCCCACGAAATCTGCATGAAAAAACTCGCTATTAAACCATATCTGTCTGTACAGTTTGTGCATGCCCCCTAGCGGGCAACAAAGAAAACTCAATCTTGAAGTGAATCGGGAGTGATGACGATGACGTATATAGTGCTGCTGCTGCTGCTGCTGCTGCTGCTGTCCAATGGCGACGCAGTGACGCCGACAATTGACGTGCGATGCTGGCCAATGATCACCGGCAACAGACCGTGCACGGCGCTCGTGCTGTTGCTTGGCCGACCGGCTGCTGATGCCTGCGGCGGGGGGTCTGGTCGCTGATGAAGATGGGGCTGCTGCTGCGGCTGCTATTAAACAGCCGCTCGTTGCTAAGCGCCAACATTTGTTGACGTCATCGTCTGCCGCTTGACACGCGTCTGACGTCATTCTCGACTCCTCGACTCAAGGTGAGCCGTTTCTTCACTTAAATCGTATTCGTAATACTTGTATATTTTCAAACTCGATATGGTCTGCCACAAAAAAGTCGACACATACAGTATACATACACGCCTAATGTGATCTCATATATTCGTCTGTCACCTTAATTATTTGCTGAAGCGATGTATACACGCGCGTAGGCCTACCTGTATTGCGTACACATGTATGCAATACCTTTACGCACGTAAACATCGTATAACAAAACAGCGACGGTGTAGGAATAAGCTATTAAACGCTAACTGCAGACTGCCACTTTTAGCTTAATCTCCAACATGCCTAATAAAAGTCTGAAAATAAAAGCAAACAATTATTGGCATAAAACAGAAAAAAAACTGAATATATACTGGTTCTGACTTCCAGTTGTCTTAGAAATAAAAATAAAATATTACAGCAAAAATTGAACACTGTAGTAGCACAGCGACGATCGATAAAATGAATTTGACAGACAAAAATTATGACGGTCAAAAGTGACAACAAAATGTTTTCATGACACTGACGCTAACACACTGCAGCGAGGTGGTCGGCCGCATGCCTCGTATACAGACCTTCTATACAACGCAGACACATGGGCGCAGATCACGGGGGACAGGGGGAACAAGTCCCCCCAGAATTTGGAGCGGGGGGATTGTCCTCCCAGATTTTGTCATGTTGCAAAATTTTAAACACCAGATTACCTGCATTACAATGTAGGAAAATGTGTTTTTTTGCCTCTACAGCAGGACTTTTATAGTAAGTCCCGCCATGCGTCCCCCCAGAATTCCAGTCAGATCTACGCCTATGCGCAGACACAATTTCTTCTTGTAAGAAAATCTACGGCCTTTTTGTAATATTCTTAGTTGCTTAAGTGTCAACACCGACACCTATGTAGCGTACAGCAGTTGGCACTGCGTTGTGATTCATTCATTTTAGCATGCGTCGAACTCTCTTATAGAGCGCGCTCTGTCGAAATCTGTCTGTCTGATCGTCTGTCCGTCAAACGCGTGCACTGCGACGAAACGAAATAATTGTCGGTAAATATATCAACACTGTACAACAGAGCGATGTTCCTAGTTTTTGAGGCCAAATTTCGTAGTTTTCATGAGTTTAGGGCTTCACCCCGAACGAGCGTGTTAAATACAGGTACCCCTGCAAATTTGACCAGTAATGTGCAATAACTTTGAAACGGTGCGAGATACGATGTAAGTTAGTGCTAATCACTAAGTCGCATATGGGCGTTCGATTGGTACCAAAATCGGTGATCTTGAATGACCTTGAACGGCGTAATGGCCGTTATCGGCGTTATTTTGCGTTATTCTACCGAATTCGGTAGTTGGCGGCCCATTACGCCAAAGTGGTTGAAGGTAGATCTATAACCTACTGCCTGCGACGAAAATGTAGTCCAGAGAATCTGTTTTTTAGCGATTATCATTTATGGCTTAATTCACAGAGCTTACCGAGAATGAGTGCATTATTGAGAAACATTGACATTTGCCCTTAACGTGAGAGATATCGATTCGCCATGCAGCAAACTCTGTGGAGCAAGTCCATATCTCTCAGACAGGGGGGGGGGAATCCTCGACACACGCAAGCAAACACCTTCTGAGCTAAAACTGCGGTATAGGCAGCGCACATGTTATGTGTTCCCTCAACCTCAAGGACACCTTCTAATTCTATTTGTAATCTTCAGCTGTATTAACAGATGCGCTGCATGAAACCTTTGTTACATAATAAGCCTCAATGTCATAATTATTCCGTTTTTTACATGTTTGGTCTGCATTTATGCACCACTGGACATTATTATCATACGTGGTAATAGTTTCGCTGTATGCATGGCACCTGTCTGTCTGTCTGTATGTGTAATACGATAACTTTCGAAAGCGTTGACGTATAAAGTTCATTTGTTGGCGTGCGGGTACATCATGAGGGGATACGCGTCAAGGTCATCGGATCAAGGTTGTCAAGGTCACAGAGCAAAAAAGCGCGAATTCCTTATTCCCGCAATTTAAAAGTTCAATTGGAAATAACTGCGGTTCTACAGAAGATATAGCCGTGAAGTTTGGGTTGAAGCATGGGTTTTTTCGGCTATGGTCGATCGAATGGCGTGACCGCCATTTTTGTCACGTGACCGGAAGTAAGCACGCCTAAAATACATGCATTCGACGGTGGTCTGCTCTATAGATTAGAAGGCAGTCCTTGTTATACAGTATAATATCGTTTCACGTTTCGTTAGTCACGCGTAGCGATGCTGATGCTGGCGTAACGATTCTGTCTACTGTGTGGAAATCTTGACATCGATTTGTTACGTGAGGTTCGTATTGAACTGCACAGCAGCGCGCGTATCGACATATCGACTGCAGGAAGAGTTGGAGTGGCGGCGTCGGACTGCAGGACGATGGGTGTGCCGACAAAGGAGGTGTGTTACGGTTGTCAGCGACCGATCGAGGACCGGTTTCTGCTGCGCGTCATGGACCAGTCGTGGCATGAACGCTGCCTGCAGTGTTGCGTCTGTCTACAGGCGCTCGACCGATCTTGCTACATCAAAGACAGCCAGCTCTACTGCAAACCCGACTACGAACGGTCCGTGCGTGCATGTCAATCTTAGATTTACGAACACGGTTTTGCGCGACTGATACATGTAGTATTCTAATGCTTCATTGCGAAAGATATTGTGCCATGCAGCTTCAGAAGGCAGACCAAAGTGCAAGACCGTAATCAGAAATTTATTTCGGAGGTGTTTTTTCCTTCCCCTCCGACCCCTTTACTTTTTTTATTTTCCCTCTTTTCCTTCCCTCTCCCCACTTTTTTCCCGCCTAGAAATGGTCCCTCAAGCATAAGCGCAACTACCGTAGGGACCAGAGGAAACTGGTCCCCCAACTTTCAGGTTGGGGACCAACAATGTATTGCCCCCAACTTCTTGGCCGTAGTTTTCAAAAAGCAAGAAATTTCACAGCAAGTAGTCACCAGAAGAATACAGGATTTAGCATCTGAGTTTTCAAAATTTTTCGGGGATGATAACCCCGAACCTTCACAGCGGGAGGGGGCGACCCCAAACCTTGGTCCCCCTCAACTTTTCAGCCGTGGTTGCGCCCCTGCCTTCAAGTCCAGCTAAAGAAGTCTCGGGCCGCAAACGCATTGTTGACATACATAGCCCAGGGAACGTCTGCAACTGTCGCTAAACATTGAAGCAAATGTGATAGCTTCTGATGTACTGCATATTAACGTGTATATTCGCTTGTAAAATTCTACGTGATTATTTTTTACACTTTATTTCGCGGGAGGGGTGTTATATCAACACTTACCCCCATCTTCCAACGAGACGTGTGTGGCCAGTGTTAACTCGCGGTTCTAAGATCGGACTCCTCATACTCACACAGACGTAAGAGCCTATAGATCAGTGATCGGCGACCCGTCGTGTCGAGTCGACGGCTCAGACCATCGTTGCTGTGTGTTTTAGTGTTCATCTTGCAAGAAACACGCGCATTTAGCCAGCTTCGTTGCGGCTATATTGCTATAAAAATATTAAATTGTTGAATTTCGATAAATTTTCCGCATATCTATAAAAAATCACATTAATCCAACATCGTTCGTTTATGCTGTAGTCGTTTCAGAATGCCTGGCCTACTCGACACCCAATGTTTCGCAAGGCGCCGCTGCTCTGTTCCTTATAACAAATAGCCTATTTTTCGTTTACGCTCAAGTATACGTTACGTGTCGTTCTGATACGTCCACCCAGTAAAGGTAAAGATAAACGTGGATTTGTATAGCGCCTTGTCGTGAATACACCTCTAAGGCGCTCAGGTATGGCACGCGTTCTCAAAGGATCTCACAGTTTTACCTATGCACACCCCGCGTTCATCCGCTAACGGAATGTACCATATACCTGCCTTTGCCTTCCCAGCCAAAGCTGGTACTCATTTACTGACCCCGGAGGGATGGAAGGCTGAGTTGGCCTTGGGTGGCTGGTTGGTTACATACCGAAATAAGTGTCCGGCACAGGGAATTGAACCCGGACACGGTCGTCTATCTCAGTACTAACCGGGCCCGACGTAGATTAACTTCGTTGATCGAATTAGCCAACGCGCTAACCACTACGCGCCAAACCACCAGTACTCGTATCAACAGTGAAAACGGTGTTATTGGACAAAGTTAGTGAAAATTGTTCCACAGAAATAGACAGCTTTTACTTTTTTAGCTATAATTTTCAACAGAGGTCAAGAGAATCGATGCTATATTTCTCCGACTGCAAGGAAAGACGGCAGTCACGGGTAATATGATCGATGGTGTCGCAGTCACAAAAGAATAGTCATTTACTATTAATATGAAATAATAAATGCATTTTTGTTGCGGAAAATTAACGGAAATTTATACAGATACAAAGCAGGTTATTATAGTGGTATTTTAGCGTATTCGATCACAGTGCATTTATACACTTACTCTGAGACACGATAGACAATAAAGTATTATGCGAATATGAACTCTACGAGCAAACAACGAAACAAAAAAATAAATGAGTTAGTAAATAAATACATTATACAAAATTTCTCGCCCACGCGTGTGTTTTAAGGTTGCTACTTTTTCGAAACTTTATAAATGTGAAAATGTTGGGATTTTTTCGCTGACCAAGCTATTAATGCCTGCATGAGAGTCTGAGGTAGCTCAGTGAGTTGACTGACGTCTGCGTCTGAGCGCTTTGATCGTCGGTGGATTAACGAAGAAAGTCAACGCGTCTGTCATCAGCGGATTTAATGCTGTTCAGTCAACAATGGACGCGTCGTCATGCATTCCATAATGGCGCGCTCGATCTGATACCGGCTCCAGATGAGACAGAATATTTTCGCGCGCGCGAAAACAAACCTAATTAAACGGCGAATTGATCGGTGAAAAACGGGCGGCGGCTGATCGCGGGCGACCCGTTATTGAAGTCGGTCGAGATTGATGGGCTGTCTGTCGTCACGGTTAAACAGCGCGGCCCTGGCGGTCCGGCCCGGTCGGCGGCCCGCCTGCAGGTGCCCCGCCGTCACACCGGCCGCGTCCAAGGCATGCAATATTGGCGCTAATAAGGCGGTGAACTGTCTGTCAGAGGGCAGCCCGGCTGATGCTGCTGCTGATGCTGACCAAAGACGCTTCGTGCAGTCTTCAAAGGTCGCGACGCGGTCAAGTCAAGTGGTCATCGCCAGTTGGCTGTCACGACATCTTATCTACGTCCAAATCGACGTCTGCGCTCGATGCTTTGACAAAAAGAAAAGATCAAGTCCAACAAAGGAGGAAGAACCGCAAGATGCTTCGTCCATGGAGTCCTACAATAGTAGCATATTATATAGGACTCCATGCTTCGTCTTCCGCTAAACGCGGTGTTTGAGTCGTCGGGGAGGAAGGGGTGGGCAGAAGCTTACAGTAATGCGTTATCGGAGAAGGTATTTTAGACTTTTAGTAAACTGTATACGTAGCAGAAAACTGAACATTTTTCTGTGCAGACGTTTGCTGACGCTCGAAAAAAATGCAGCAGCCGGTCACGAAATTTGTGCTATTTTATGTCGGCCACCAAGAGCGGTAAAAATCATATTATCTACCCCTTTTGGCGGTAAAATAACCAATAACCTTTTTGCCAAGCCCCTGCGTGTTGCATCGAACACTTTTTGCTTTGGCCCCGCCCCGATTACCGAAATATGTTGCAAAAATCGCCGTCGTTTAAAATACAACAGGAGAATATCTGTTTGCGTCACGGCGCATGCGCGATACGACATCATACGATAGAATGCAAGAATTCAACGTGCGATCTTAAGACAACGAGTACCTGTCCACGGTAAAACTAGGACATCAGGTGTCATGTGGCTAAGAAAGCATGGTCACGATTCTGAAATGCCTACTGTAAAGTATGATTTCAACAAACGAAACTTCATTGTTCATTCCCGTTTCATTATGTGTGATTTTGTCTTGTTTTTATTGTCACTGTGCAGTTTCTTCGTTTAAATGTTATTCTGTAAACGTGTGCGACTGCGACTGTCATGTCTAATAAACGCTTATTTACTTACTTACTTACTTACATACTTACGAACAATAGAAAAGAGTCATAGAAAAGATCCAAGAAATTGGTAGACTGCAGTCACGGAGGACACAAGAGAAACGGTGTAGGTGTTTCAGAGCTCCTCTTCAAAGGCGGAATGCGGTCGCTTTTCTGGCTACATTCGACGCCGTGTGATACCCGGTCGTGGTCCTTGTTTTTGTTTAGTCTAATTTTCACGCCTGCGGCTTTGTGCTGGTGGGTTAAAAATAGAAAAAAATAATAAACGAACGAAAACTAAAATAAACCAGAGCATTCGGAGGGCGCAGACCTCAGCCAAGACGAATCCGCGATCCACATACGGAATCGAATCCGGCCGCATATCTTGCAAAATTTAACGTCAAATTCCTTGTCCGAAGATGCACCTCTGACAAAATTTTCGCGAAAATCAGATCATTTTTCTAGATGTACAGTGTATGAGCCAAATTGTGGAAAATGCCTTCGTATCTCGCAATATTGAAGAATTCTTCGAATCCTTCAAAACATTACATTACATTAGAAAACTATTTATAGTGGCCTAAGTAAGAGTAACTTCAAGGACCACTATGGCGACGTAGTTATTGCAGCCGAACAGACAGACAGACAGACGAAAGAAACATCGGATATAACATAACCTCTTTGGTGAAGGCAAAAAGGTGAACGAAAAAAAAATCCTAAAAGCGGCCAGAAATTCTTCCAAGTCAGTGCGGTGGCTGCGTCGTCGTCTGCAGTCCAGCAAAGGTTTTCTCCTGCGCGTTGCTATGACAACGCAATGACGTCATCAGCATCTTCATCCTCATCATCTTTTACGGTCGCGCCACCGGCCGGCACGATGCAGCCAGGAATGTCTGGAATGCGACTTGCAGCGTGGTTCATCGACGACGATGAAGTCGTGAAGATAAAATATGTCGCATGTTGGACGAGCAGGAGCACGTTTTGACGCGGTTCGCAGTATTGCGCACACATCGTTTAGCGCACGCCTACCTGCCGGCATACACAACTCCATGCTTTCTCGTCCGTTTATGTTCTCTGCGGTAGAGAATATAAATAAAGCTGGGCAGACTACGAGAAAAACTTCGAAAAGTTTCGTATAATATGCATATTTCATCATTTTCATGACAAAAAACACACAGCGTAGGATCTCCCGGAGAAGTTCACCACTAAGCGAAATCGCCTTTTGCACCTTACGAACTTACCTTTTAACAGTTACTCACGTTTATTCTTTCTGGTGAAAGGTAAGTTCGTAACGTGGAAAAGGCGATTTCGCTCAGTGGTGAACTTCTCCGGGACCGCCCACATATTATTAAGTCTTTTGTAATAATTACAACTTGTTATTGTTGTCGTTGTTGTTGTCGTGGTCGTCGTCGTTTTCGTCGTTGATTGTGATTTATTTGATTTACATTCGCAAGCTGTCAGACCCGTGACTATAAGTTAGTATGCAGTGTTGCTTTTGTAAGAAAATTCTTAACATTTTCTTGGATGATTTTAATCTGCTCCATGTCTCGATATTACCAGCTTCATCATTTGGCCCATATATTTATTATCACCTTCGCCAAGGAGGTTACGTAGTGCCCGGCATCTGTCTGCATGTCTGTCTGTCTGTCTGTCTGTTAGGAAATTTGCGTAAAAACTACTGAACGGATCGATTTTCGTGAAAATTTACCACGTATGTATCTGCAGACAACTAAGAATCGATTACATTTTGGAAGTTATCCGCTTCCGTAGACGGATAAAGAATTAAAGATTCTTCGACATTGCGAGATAGAGCATTTTCCCCACAATTTATCCGGAAAAACTGATCGGATCTTCAGAAAAATGTTTTTGCAATCCTTGGACAAGAGAGTTCCCGTCAAATTTTGATCTCGGTTCCGGACTCCGGGTATACGGACTCAGGATCCACACTTGATTTGCCTTGGCGGAGGCATACGCTCTCCGACTGCTCTTGTTGTAGTTAAATTAGCCGTTAACAAGTGGAACAGAAACGGAATACATTAAAACTAATCTCGGGCCGTGTTATTTCGCAATACCATTTTACCGACTTTCTTAAACAAAACCTGCCGTGCACATATAGAACAGCGAGTTGGACAATGCCGCTATGTTGAAAACAAGCTTGGAATCGGAAACCGAAGTCATCGATAACCGGATAGTCCTTGTCGACGACAAGCTCGACGGAGGTTGAATCGATTATGACGTTAACGATCGAAGGACAAGCACTGTGTCAAGGCTTCGTAGACGAACGTGTAAAAGTCAGGCCGACTACTAACAGGTCGCCTATAATATTACGAATCATATCGTCCAAATCTTGACGACGATGGCGTTCACAAGCAGCGCCATAACACGATCAAGACACAGTGACAGACGCAATCAGTAACAGTACAATTGCATGGGTGCAGCCGGTCCCGAGTGGTATCTAATCACGGTGAAACGTCCAGAGAAACTGAAGTGTAGGCAGCCGTATGTCTAAAAGTGCCATTTAAGACTTCGCTTAAAAGTCGCGGCACAGTCAGTCGATCCATGCAGCGATGAAGAATGCTCTCATCTCGAACTTGATGCTTGTCATCGGTAAGGTGATGTAGTCCATTCCATTCTCGACCATTCGAACTGGCTTACAGCTATTTCGTACGCTAACATTTTCGTACCCAGGTGTTTCGTACCCCCAGGCATTTCTAACTTGACCCTTACCTAACACTGACCAATAACAGTATCCTAACACCAACACTATTTCTAACCCTAATCCCTGGGTATACCCAGCCCTAACCGTCTTAAGAAACGCCGGGTCACGAAGAGGTTAAGGTACGAAACGTCTGGAACTCTTCAAACTACATGATACCATATTCATTAAGTTACAGCTAGTATCCCTAAACCCATCTCGACTAGCCTCATATTCCACGGTGACGTTAGAGATTCGAGTCGCTTCCTCGTCGTTGACTGGCATACAGGGCAGGCGAACCGGGCAGTTTGCACATGAAATCGATCGAGAAATGTCTGCACGCTGCTGACGACGTCGCCCGATGCAGTCCGCTCTCTGCACCTCGCCGCGAAATCAGTTCGACCCACCGTTAATGGCTTTGCTAAACGCTCGCCCGCTCGGCCGGCCGCAGTAGCACCGGTGTAGCGCACAGTCAACGGCAGCAAGTGGCGCCGACCGGCCGACTTCCGGTGCTAACCGGAAACGTTTCATGGTTTGTTTGTCGGTCGGGCGGCTGGCAGGCTGCTGAGGCGCCTGATGACGACGTCGACGTCGGTGCCGATGTGTGTGTGTGTGGCAGTGTAAACGACTTTACGTTCGAGTCGCTACATCGCCCGACAGCCACCTAAACACAGTCACGTGACTTGTGAACAAGGCTGTAACCAGAAATTTATGTCGGGAGGTGGTTTGTCCCCATTCCTTTCCCTTTTGCTTTCCCCTCCTTTATTTCCCTTTCCCCTCTCTTTTTTCGCCTCGATGTGGTCCCTCAAATCCAGCTAAGGTATTTGGGGAGCACTGTTAGCTCCCCCCAGCGAAGAAGAACGACATTTGCAGTCACCATTCCCTAAGCTCTAAATACACCAAAATGGTGTATTTGCTGAGCAAATAGGATCTATATCGCGGAGGTATTTCTCGATAATGCACTCGTTTTCGGTATAACCTCTGCTAATATCGCTACAACTGATATATTGCTCGAACTAGATTCTTTGGACTACAGTTCTGTCGCAGACGGTGTAGGAGATCTTCAGCTACTTTGACGTAATTGGCCCCAAAGCTACCGAATTCGGTAGAATAACGCAAAATAACGGCCATTACGCAGTTCGAGGTCATTCAAGTCACCGAATTTTGTACCAATCGAAAGCCCATAAGCGACTTCCTTAATATTAGTGATTAATACTAACTTACATCCTATCTCGCACCCTTTTCAAGTTATTGCAAATTATTGGTTAAATTCGCGCTTTCGACAGCGGTCGGGTACCTACCTTAAACATACTCGTTCGGGGTGAACGCCTAAACTCAGGACCACCAAATTTTGTCTCAAAAACATCGCTCTATCGTACGGTGTTGATATATTGACAGACGACTATTTCGTTTTGTCACAATTTACGCGTCTCACAGACGGACGAACGAACAGACAGAACGTTGACAGAAATAGCGCGCCCTAACACGCGCGCTAAAAATCGAAGCACATGCCGAATGTAGGCTATACTGCACGTTACCGCGAGTCGCTTGTAAATTATAATTCGTTTAATGACTATTGCAACCACAAAGCAGTTGGATATATAAACACAATAAGAAGTAACAAATCAAACTACGAGCAGACTAGTTTATAGAAATACATACTAATAAGTCTACGTGCTGCTAGCATTGAAGTTCACCTTCTCGCTGAGTATTGTATATCAATGTATTCTGATAATATACAAGTAGTATCGACTCGTAATTTGAGAAGTGTTATTAGTGATATGTGGTTCGGATGACATTAGGCCTATCA